>TARA_R110002111_G_scaffold6830_4_pt1 | contig 10320 bp, 11 predicted proteins | sample TARA_R110002111 | Tara Oceans TARA_R110002111 (sample SAMEA4397363) | marine metagenome | biome: Polar Biome; feature: [ZZZ] marine water layer (ENVO:01000295); material: water (ENVO:00002006), including particulate matter (ENVO:01000060) such as... | depth 199 m | reverse complement strand
GAAAGCTTTAAGCTTATAATTAAATAAGAAACTCAAAACTATATTTCAAAACTAAACACCTTCATTTTGAAGGTGTTTTTTTATTAATTAAATCCATTTTTAGTTAAAAAACATTCCTAATGATACTGAGTAATTATATTTTAGTATTTTTCATAAAAATAAAATACTATGAAAAAAATAACCTATTTTTTATTTGCACTTACCATATTACTAACCGCTTGTGAAGGTGATCAAGGACCTCCTGGATTAAACGGAGAAACAGCACCAGCTTTTGAAGTTACAAGAAGTTTTAATTCCCCAAATTATGAAGCAAATGTTGCTTTCGGTTTCGACGTCTACCCTGATGAAGTTGTCTTAGTTTACATTTTATGGGAGACACTAGATGATGGAACACAGATTTGGAGACAAATGCCTCAAACCGTAATCTTTGAAGATGGCAATGATTTGGTGTATAATTTTGTTTTCACACAATTTGATGTCCTATTATTCTTAGACGGATCTAATTTAGATATTTTAGATTCTGTTTGGACTCAAAATCAAAGATTCAGAATTATTGTTATTCCTACCACGAATTATAATCGTGCAGATTATTCAGATATAGAAACTGTTATGAGCACCTATGGAATTGAAGAATTTGAGCAAAGATAATTTTAACGATATAATAAATTAACTGACAGCTTTGATTTTTAATCAAGGCTGTTTTTTTTTAAGTGCTTCATTCAAACAAACTGTATATTTGTGCATCTTAAAATTGTATAGTTAGATGGAATGTATCTCTATTTTCGATATGCTTAAAATTGGCGTCGGACCTTCAAGCTCCCATACTCTAGGACCTTGGAGAGCTGCTGAACGTTGGATAAAAGAATTAAAAGACAAAAAACGTTTTGATAAAGTTGAAAAAATAACCGTTGATCTTTATGGTTCTCTTTCCCTAACTGGTAAAGGACATGCTACAGATTTTGCAGTTGTATTAGGTTTAACCGGAGCAGATCCAGAACGCATGCCTATTGAAAGTATTAATACTATTATCGATGATGTTAAAACAACCAATGTTTTAATGTTTAATAATGAAAAATCAATACCCTTTGATTTTAAAACAAATATCGTATTTAACCGTAAATTTCTTCCTTTTCATTCTAACGGAATGGTTTTTTCTGCATTAATTAATGGCAGAAACTACAAATCTACCTACTACTCTATTGGTGGTGGATTTGTGGTACAAGAAGAACGAAAGCTATCTAAAGCTAATAAAATTATATTCTATTGTACTTTTCCTTATCCTGTATCTTATGGAGAAGAACTCTTGAAATTTTGTAATCAATTACAGCTACCTATTTCTGGAGTGGTTTTAGAAAATGAAAAATCAATTAGAGAAGAAGCTTCAATAGATTTTGAATTAAAGCGCATTTGGGACACCATGTTAGAATGCATGTATGTTGGCTGCCACACTGAAGGTAATTTACCTGGAGGACTCAATGTAAGACGACGTGCATACGACATGCATAAAAATTTAATTGGTGATCATAAATATGATAATCCACAAGAATGGCTAGAAACGATTCGTAAAACAGAAGTTAAATTTAGACAAATCTTAAAATGGGTGAGCTGTTTTGCCTTAGCTGTTAATGAAGTTAATGCCTCATTAGGTAGAGTTGTTACTGCACCTACTAATGGAAGTGCTGGCGTTATTCCTGCTGTACTGATGTATTATTTGGTAATTGAAAACCATGATGCAGATTTTAATCATATCAAAAAATTCTTGGCGGTTGCAGGCGAAATCGGAAGTATCTTTAAAAAAGGAGCCACCATTTCTGCTGCAATGGGAGGCTGTCAAGCAGAAATTGGAGTCTCTTCTGCAATGGCAGCTGGTGCATTAACCGAATTACTAGGAGGAACTCCAGAACAAGTTTTGGTAGCTGCAGAAATAGCTATGGAGCATCACTTAGGTCTTACATGTGACCCAATTGGTGGTTTAGTTCAGATTCCTTGTATAGAACGTAATTCTATGGGAGCGATTAAAGCCATTAATGCTGCGGAATTAGCTCTAGAAACAGACCCTAAAAACGTAAAAGTCCCTCTAGATAAAGTTGTACAAACCATGTGGGAAACCGCAAAAGACATGAGTTCTAAATATAAAGAAACTTCTGAAGGTGGTCTGGCAGTTGGTGTAAACTTAACAGATTGTTAATCTCGCCTATTCCACAAATGAAAATAACTCTACACATTATTAAATTAAACTGTTTTAATTTTTACTTATACTAAAAACAGAGATTTGTTACCTTATAATTCCGTGGTGGATTAATCAATAATTTAACAAATCTCTTTACTTTTACAAACAACTAATAAAAACAAGATGTCAACAGCAAAAAAAGAATATAAACGAATAACAGTTAAGACTTTAGTAGATATGAAGTCTAAAGGTGAAAAAATATCAATGCTAACAGCTTATGACTATACCATGGCAAAAATTGTAGATGGAGCTGGTATCGATGTTATTTTAGTTGGTGATTCTGCAAGTAACGTTATGGCCGGACACGAAACTACTTTACCAATCACTTTAGACCAAATGATTTATCATGCGTCTTCTGTAGTTAGAGCTATAGACAGATCTTTAGTTGTAGTCGATTTGCCTTTTGGAAGTTATCAAAGTGACCCAAAAGAAGCCTTGCGTTCCGCTATTAGAATAATGAAAGAATCTGGAGGCCATGCTGTAAAAATGGAAGGAGGAAAAGAAGTAAAAGAATCTATAAAACGTATTTTACATGCTGGTATTCCGGTAATGGGACATTTAGGACTTACACCGCAATCTATATACAAATTTGGAACTTATACCGTTAGAGCAAAAGAAGAACAAGAAGCTGAACAATTAAAGTCTGATGCTTTAATGCTAGAAAAAGTAGGTTGTTTTGCTATTGTTGTAGAAAAAATACCAGCTGCTTTAGCTAGAGAAGTTGCAGAAAGTGTTTCTATTCCTGTAATTGGTATTGGTGCTGGAGATGGTGTTGACGGACAAGTATTAGTTTTACATGATATGTTGGGCATGACGCATGAATTTAATCCTCGCTTTTTACGTCGTTACATGAATCTTTATGAAGATATGACAAAAGCAATTTCTCAATATGTAGACGACGTGAAATCTGAAGATTTCCCTAATGCTGATGAGCAGTATTAATAAGAAAAATAATTATTTAGGTACACGTGGCTAATAGATCAGAAAAAATTCTTTCTAATAAAAATAATCTTCAAGTTTTACATGAAGATAATCACATCATCATAGTCAATAAGCGCGCTGGAGACATTGTACAAGGAGATAAAACTGGTGACAAGCCTTTGAGCGAAGTGGTTAAATCTTATTTAAAAGATAAATACAATAAGGAAGGCAATGTGTATTTAGGTGTAGTACATCGTTTAGATAGACCAACCACAGGTATAGTAATGTTTGCAAAAACCAGTAAAGCCTTACCAAGATTAAATAAATTATTTGCAGAAAAGACAGCAAAAAAAACATATTGGGCTTTGGTTAAAAATCAGCCACCAAAAACTGAAGACAAACTTGTACATTGGTTAAAAAAGAACCCAAAAAACAATAAATCAACAGCTTATGCTAAAGAAGTTGATGGCAGTAAAAAGGCGATACTTCATTATCAATTAAAACAAAGTTTAGATAATTTTTATCTTTTAGAAATTGATTTAGAAACAGGTAGACATCATCAAATTAGAGTGCAACTATCATCTATAGGCTGTCCTATTAAAGGTGATTTAAAGTACGGGTTTGATCGCAGTAATAAGGATGCAAGCATTAGTTTACATGCCAGAACATTACGTTTTATTCATCCTGTAAAAAAAGAAGAAGTGTTTATTATTGCTCCATTACCAAATGATGCACTATGGGATGCTTGTAATATATAATTTTACTAATCATAAAATTAAATTCTATATCGTTTGGTTTATAGGAAAAATCTAATAATTGAATAATTACAAGTTTCCACTACAATTAAATTAGAACAAATTAAATAGATTTGTAAGGACAAACAATTGTTAGGGTTGTCCCATTTTCAGGTTTTGAGTCTAAATTAAAACTTGCTTTTACTAGTTCTGCTCGTTTTTCCATATTAATTAAACCCGATCCTTTCTCTGCTATATCTTTATCAAAGCCATTACCATCATCTTCTACAATGATTTTCAAATGATCTTCTAGATAATTTAATGTAACATTTAAGTTTTCTGCTTCAGCGTATTTTAGAGTATTAGAGAAAAACTCTTGAAGGATTCTAAATAAAATAATTTCGTTTTTTTTGTTTTCAAAATTCACTTTATCTCCATTAATAAAAAGGCTAGAGTGAATTAATCCGGTTTTATTGATACGTTCTATTTCGTTTTTTACTGTAGCTTCAAAACCTAAATTAAAAATAACATCGCTATTTAAAGATTTTGACAAAGCTCTCACTTCATCTAGCGTACTTTTTAAAGTTTGTGCTGCGTTACTAACTTTAATTTTAACGTCATCACTCACAACTTTAACAGCTGCATTCATTTGCATTGTTGACATTACAAGCATTTGACCAATATTATCATGCAACTCTCTACCAATATGTTTTAAGGTTTCTTCTTGTATTTCCTGTTGAGTTTTAGACAACTCTTCCTCAAACTTTTGCTTCTGGATAAACTTTTCAATAAGAATTTTATTTTTTCGTTTTTGAAAAACAACAAAGAACACAATCACTAATGTTGTTACTATTAACAAAACCGCAATCATGTATATTAAAAGATACCTTTCGGCTTCAGTACTAACTAATTTTTCTCTGGTTTGGACCATAATAATGCAAATGTAAAAATTGAGTACATGAAAATGTTAGAAATCAAGAAAACTTGCCATTTTAATAAAACAAAATTCCAGTCCATATCATTAAAATACTTATCAAAAAAAAGGATAGTGCTTGTAATTAGAAACCAAATAAATAAAGTTGCACTGATATAAAAATTAATGGATCTGTAAAAATCCAAGATCTTATCACTGGTTAAAATTTCTAAAAAATATAGAAAACAAGATAAGATTATCAATACTGTACCTCCCAGTACAATCGGGCTCAAATTATAAAGAAAGAACTCATCAATATTTGTAACGATTACTAGTATTGAAATCACAAAAAACACATATCTAGAAACACGTAACAGTATTGAATACATCTTATTGGCTATGACTTTTTCTAAATACCAAGAGTAAAACAAAGCACTACCCATTGTCCAAAAAAGAGTAAACCACCAATAATTTCTTTCAAAAACGGTTCCTTCAATTAAATGAAATAATCCCCAATCCTCTAAATGCCATGGATAACCTCCAAAAATTTCAATTAATGGGATGGTACAAATAAACCAAATAAAATATTTTGCATGGCTATTTTTAAACTTCTTATAAACTATTAGTCCAATAATAGCGGCCATTAACTCAACGCCATACGTCAATAGCGAATAATTATTTTTTAAGAATTCGTCCAAGAAAATTATATTTATTGCGGATAATTAGCTGAAGGTGGTTTACCATTACCACCACCATTTAACCCATCAGAGTTATCCAAATCACCACTTTTTCCTTGCAATGAAAAGAAACTCCCTTCAGAGGTATTATCAAAACCTGTTGGCACAAAAAGTAAGGTCGTTAAGCCTGGTTCATCTCCATTATTTGGATACGCACCCAAATACAAACGTAAACCATCCATAGTTTGATTATTTTCAGCGGCTTGTTGCTTAGCGTATTTTATATAATCTTCAATATCTTCTAATTTATACCAAGAAGATCTATTATCTTGAGTTTTAGCATTCTTAAATATTGAATCACTAATTAGCTTATGTCTTGGATTAAAAGCTTGGGTCAGTGCTGTAATTTGAGCTGGTGTAATAATACCAGCAGGCGGTTTAATTGTAGGTGGTTCTTCCATCATATTTACATCTTTAGAACAATAAAAATACATCGCAAGTGCTCCTAGAATGATTCCTAGAATGAGTAATCCAAATTTTTTCATGGTTGATTGAATTTAGTTAATAGCTGTTCTAAAGTATCGATTTTATTTAACATATAAAATTTTTATTAAACGTTTTCTTACAAACTCAACCTTTTAGTCTGATTTTTAAACTGTTAGATGTATTTTTTTGACTTAACATATTTATAGCATTTTCTGTTAATTGTAATATTCTCGGATAACCACCTGTAGTTTGGCAATCTCGCATTAAAACAATAAGTTGTCCTGATGGTGTAAGTTGCACAGTTCCTGGCAATACAGGAGCTGTTAAAATAGGTTCTAGATTATTCTGAAATAAAGGCTTAAGCTGATAAGCCATACGATTATTGTACTTTGAAACGTGAAACTCTTGCTCAAACAAGGCATCTTGTTGAGCTTGTGATAATTTATAGAATTCTGGACCTATCATTACTACCAATACAGTATTTGATAAAATTTTAGGCTTGAAGTTTAATTTTGCATTTTTTGAATTTTCTAAATGTACATAATCTGCAATTTCAATAACATCACCTTTTTCAATTTTAATAGCCTTCGTAACACCTTTTATCATACTTCTGCTACCTAAGACCGTTTCAGTTAAAAAACCACCTTTTACCGCAATATAAGTTCTAAAACCTTCTAATAATCTACCAAAAGTTAAGATATCATTTGGTTCAATCTTAATAGACTTAAACATCTCAATTGATTTTCCGTTTAATTCAGGATGCATATTTGCTCCAGTTATAGCAATCTTAGTAGGATTTGTAAATTGTAATTCAGCACCAGTCATAGTCATTTCTATAACAGCATCTTGTTTATCATTTCCTAAAAGCGCGTTTGCAAACGCACTAGAATACGAATCCATTGCTCCAGAAACAGGCACACCAAAACTACGTTGTCCAAAACGCCCTAAATCTTGTATGGTAGAATAAAATCCTGCCTTTAAAACCTTAATCATTAACTATAAGTTTTTTTGAATTAAAAGTTGAAAGCAAAACTTTATTTTGAATCTTTAAATATTCAGATTTAGTGATAGGATAAAATTTTACCTTATCTCCTGCTTTTATAAAACAAGGTGGATTTTGCTTTGAGTTAAATAATTCAATGGGAGAATTACCGATTATATGCCAACCTCCAGGACTGTCTTGTGGATAGATTCCAGTCTGTTTTCCTCCTATGCCAACTGATCCTTTTTTTACGTTTAGGCTTGGTGTAATTTTTCGGTTTAAATGTAGGGTAGAATTCAAACCACCTAAGTATAAAAAACCAGGTAAAAATCCGGTAAAAAAAACAGTATAAAACGCCTCGGAATGTCGCTTTATAATTTCAGATTTTGAGAGCTTTATTTCTTTAGAAAAGTTTTCAATATCAACAGCAAATTCAGCGTCATAACATACAGGGATTTTAAAAATTCTCGAATCAATTAACTGTTCATTATTTTGACTTTCATACAATGCTCTTAAGCTCAAAAAGACACTATTGACATTATCAATAGTAGAACTATAAACAATTAAAATTGAATTATATGCAGTTATTACTTCAATATTTTCTTTAACACAATTATTTTTAATAATATTTTTAAACCTAAGAATATCTTGAAGCATATTTTCATCAATAATGGCTGGCCACTCTACCAAAATAGAACATTCATTATACTGTAAAAACCGAAGTTGACAACTCATAATTTCTTATTGAATTTGAACACTATTCATCTTCAAATTATGTGACAAATACTTTAAAATTTCAAATGCATTTTGAGTATCACCATGCACGCAAATTGTTGATGCTTTTATTACCACTTCTACTCCACTTAAAGACTTTACTTTTTGATGTTTTATCATACTCAAAACATGATATAAAACAGCTTCTTTTTCATGTAAAACAGCACTTGTATTTTTCCTTGAAACTAACGATAAATCATTGTTATAATTTCTATCTGCAAACGCTTCATATTTAACTTCTATATGTTCCTCTTTAGCTATTTTGGCAATTACAGAATTAAAAGGCGCATACAATTTTATAGGGTCAGCGATACTTTTTATCACTTCAATAATAACTCGCGCTGTTTTTTTGTCTTTAGCGGCTAAATTATATAATGCACCATGCGGTTTTATATGATGCAATTGAGCATTTTCACTAACTAATACGTTTTGCAAATCACTTACTTGTTGTTTAATACTCAAATACAGATCTGCATCTGAGAGCTCCATAACGTCTCGTCCAAAATTCAATTTATCAGGAAACGAAGGATGCGCACCTATTTTCACATTATTTAACTTAGCCAGCTTAACCACGGTTGTCATAGTTTTTAAATCACCAGCATGTCCACCACAAGCAATATTGCAAGATGATAAGTATGTCATTAAATCAGATTCATTACCGATTCCTTCACCAACATCCGCATTGAGGTCTATACTTATTACATTGTTCATCTTAAATGATTTTAAACACACTTAGAATTCCTTTTACACCTAAGAAGATCGTAATCACTAGAATCACAAATCCTAAAACATTCTGAAGTTTTGAATTTTTATAAGTTCCTAAAACGGACGACTTATTCATTATCCATAATAAAAACCCAGCAATAATGGGCAACAACAAGCCATTGGCAATTTGAGCAAATTTTATAATTTCAATAGACTTGAATCCAATAGTTGAAAACACAATACCTAGACCTAAAATAAACATCCAAACCGCTCTAAACTTTACCGACTTTAAATTTGCCGACCATCCCAAACAACCACTCGCTACAAAAGCAGCAGCCAAAGGTGCTGTAATAGCACTGGTAATACCTGCCGCAAACAAACCAATAGCCAAAAAGTATTTTGCATACACACCAAACAATGGTTCTAATCCTTTAGCCAAATCTGACGCGTTAGATATATCTTGAGATGGAATCGCAGATGCAGAAATGATAATACACATGGAGACAATTCCACCTAAAACCACAGCTACAATGGTGTCTTTTCTTGCAAAAGCTAAATCACTATTATCTTTCCATTTTGTTTTAGCTAGTGAAGCATGTAAAAACAAATTATACGGAACCACAGTAGTACCTACCAATCCGATAATAGTTAAAATACTACCTTCTGGAAACTTAGGAACCACTATGTTTTTAAAAATTTCTATGAGATTTGGTTTTGTAATTATTGCTGTAGTTAAAAATGCCAAACTCATCAATACCACTAAAAATATTAGTGCTTTTTCTAAAACTTTATAATTCCCAACGTACAACAAAACAAAAGCGACTAAACCAATTATCAAACTCATGATATTGAGTTTAAAACTTCCTAATTCTAAGAACGGATTCCCAAACAAAGTTTGCATACCCAAAGCTCCACCACTAATGTTTCCCGCCTCGTAAGCTGCATTTCCTATAACAATCGCACTCAATATTAAAAGAATTGCAAAACCTCTTACTAAAGGATGTTTTATTTCTGATCTTATAACCTCTGACAATCCTTTTTGAGACACAATTCCTAATCTTGCCGCCATTTCTTGTAGCACAATTGTAGCAACAATAGACAAAACCATTGCCCAAAGTAGAGCATACCCAAAATTAACACCAGCTAAAGTGCAAAGTGTCACAGTTCCTGGACCTATAAATGCAGCCGCCACTAAAGGTCCTGGGCCAATATTCTTAAAGAATTTTAAAATCATTCTTCAATAGAATTCAAAGCATAAATTGCAAAACTACCTAACCAATGACCTCCTTCATAACTATCACCAACAATACTTGGTAATGAATAATTGATATGCTTGTTGGCTAAATTTTGAAGATGTTTATAGCCTGATAAATCTTTGGCTATATAATTTAAACTCCAAGCTCGCGAAAAATTAACACCATCTAAATGCACTAATTTACCATCTGTTCTATCAGAAACTTCACCAACAGACCAATCAAAATTTTCATCATTTAGTTCTGGCAAAAAATCATTTAACCAAACTTTAAAATCTTCAACTTCTAAAACGCGCTTCATTAAAGCAGCTTCTTCCAAACAAGGTGACAGAAAATCGAAACCACTTGGCTCCCAACTTAAAGGACAATCTTGATCTTCTAAATAAAAATCCTTAGCTCTATTTTCTATTAGTCTTTTTAATGCTGAATGTTCAACAGCCATAGCATAATCGTAAGCAAAGCTCAACCCAAAAGCTGTATTTGGATGCTCACCCACTCTAATTGGGTAATTTAACTTAGGAAGAAATTCTAAATATTTATTAATGATTAAATCGGTTAATGGCTGAAGATTATTTTCTAACTCCTTTGCAATAGGATTATTCCATGTATGCAATTCTTCTGCTAGTTTTAACAACCAAGCCCAGC
>TARA_R110002111_G_scaffold107734_1_pt1 | contig 10358 bp, 8 predicted proteins | sample TARA_R110002111 | Tara Oceans TARA_R110002111 (sample SAMEA4397363) | marine metagenome | biome: Polar Biome; feature: [ZZZ] marine water layer (ENVO:01000295); material: water (ENVO:00002006), including particulate matter (ENVO:01000060) such as... | depth 199 m | reverse complement strand
ATAAATTGATGGTCGTTGCCTACTGCTAGGCTTTGCGCATCTGACAAAGCCAGTTGAAACTGGCTGGTGAGTTTGTCCATTCTCATAGTTTAATCCCCATTAGTTTTCTGAATAACCTATTAATGGGGACGATGCTGTAACAAGTCAATGATACAGATCAGGTCTACTAAACGACTAAGGTTTAATGAATAAAGCCATGCAGCCAGCTGATAACACCAATGCCCAGCAACATCAGCCCTATTTGTTCAACTGCCGCTGACAGATTGACCCGTCTGTGTAGCGTAGGAATAAGGTCTGCGACCGCGATATAAATAAAACTGGCTGCGGCAAAAGCCAGCACATAGGGTAATAAATCTTTAAAGTCCGCCAACCAAAAATAAGCCAGCAAACCACCCGCCAAGGTAGCGAAGCTAGAAATAATATTGTAAATAATGGCCTTTTTTCGGCTAAAGCCACTTTGCAACAAAATCGCAAAGTCGCCCACTTCTTGCGGAATCTCGTGCGTTGTTACCGCCAATGCAGTGACCACGCCTAAATGAATATCGGTTAAAAATGCCGCAGCTATCAACACGCCATCGACAAAATTATGCACGCTATCGCCAACCAAGATAAGGGTGCCTGCAGATTTATGACTGTGCGCGTGTACGTCAATATGACCCTCACAATCATCGTGATGACAATGTCGCCACAAGACCAGTTTTTCTAATACAAAAAACACCATCAAACCTGCCAAAATAGTAATCGACAAGGTGTGGAAGTTCTCAGCACCCACTTCTTCTAAGGCGTGAGGAATCAGGCCAACAAACGAAACACTCAATAATGCACCGGTTGCAAAACTAACGCTAAAAGGCAAAGCCTTATCGATAATTTTTTTCGGTAAGGTCAGCACCAAGGAAGCAGCTGAAACACTCAGCACACCACCGATCAAGGTAAAGAAAATAATCCAGCTTAATGTACTCATCAATAGTTTTTCTAGGTTAGGGTTGTAGCCAAATTAACGAGGCCATTCGGCCGGTTATGGGCTCGCGTCGATAAGAATAGAACATATCGGCCTGATTATACGTGCAATAGTCACCACCATATATTCTTTTTACGCCCTGTTGAATCAGCGTTATTCTAGCCAGTGCGTATAAATCGGCAAGGTATTTTGAGTTTTCGCTGGCTTTAAACGCCTGCGCCATAACCTGGCTCTTCAAGTAAAACGCTTGCCTGACCTCATCACCCACCTCAAAGCGACCAGGGCCTATAGCTGGACCAAGCCAAGCAAGAATTTTTTCTGGCTCAGCCAACGAGGCAATGGCGTTTTCAACCACACCCGATAATAAACCGCGCCAACCCGCATGAATCGCCGCCACCGCCGAGCCATCTGATTTGCAGAGTAAGATTGGCAAGCAGTCTGCTGTCATCACCGCGCACACGCTGTTTTGTTGTCGCGACAATGAACCGTCTGCTTGCAAAGGCGATGACTTATCGACTTGATCGAGATCAAGCACCTTAACGCCATGTACTTGCTCTAGCCAAATCGGCTCCGAAGGCAGTAGGCAACGTTGCGATAGACGGGCCCTGTTTTTAGCGACCACAGCCGACTCATCATTGACGTGCAAGGCTAAATTTAAACTGGTGTACGGCGCCTGACTAAACCCACCTTGGCGACAAGTCGTTAACGCCTTAACGCACTCAGGTGCAGGCCAACTGGGGAAAATCAGATCCATCGCCACGCTAGGGTGCTGGTGACTCTTGCTGCAGCACCTTAACTAAGTTCGCCATATCGTCGGGTAACTCACACTGCCACGAGATGTCTTCGCCGCTTAACGGGTGCACCACCCCCAACCTAGCCGCGTGTAAGGCTTGACGCCTAAAGCCACGCAACGTTTCAGTAAGCAACTCACTGGCGTTGGCAATGGCTTTATACCGACCACCATACACTTGGTCGCCGACAATAGGGTGATGCCGATGGCTTAAATGCACCCGTATTTGATGGGTACGGCCTGTTTCTAACTTAACTTTTAATAAGGTGTGTTTAGCAAAGCGTTTTTCGACCCGGTAATGGGTGATCGCCTCTTTACCGCCCGCTTTTACAGCGTAACGCTTACGGTCTGTTGGGTGTCGAGCCAAGGGTTCGTCGATTGTTCCACCGGCAGTAATAAACCCCCTAACAACCGTTAAGTATTCTCGCTGAAACGCTCGCGCTTGCAATTGGTCTACCAAGGTTTTATGCGCGGTTAAATTTCTTGCCACCATCAGCAAACCACTGGTTTCTTTATCAATCCTGTGTACCAGGCCGGCACGTGGCAAACCTTCTAAGTTTGGATCATAATGCAGTAACGCATTTTGTAGGGTACCCGCCCAATTGCCCGCGGCCGGGTGAACAACCAGGCCTGCTGGTTTGTTGACTACGATCATTGATTCATCTTCGTAGACAATATTTAACTCAATCGGCTCTGCTTTTACCTCCAGTGAGGTATCGGCTATCGGGTTAATACTGATCGACTCACCCCCGCGTATTTTGTCTCGTGGACGCAGCACACGCTGATCGACCAAGACATCGCCACTATTCACCCAGCTCTTCAGCCGGCTTCGTGAAAACTCCGGACACAACTCGGCCAACGCTTGATCTAACCGAAGCCCAGCCAACTCTTGTGGAATAATTAGTTCTATTTGTTCTGTTTTCACGCTGATAAGATTGTAATAATTGACACGCTACGGCATTATAACCGCTTAATTTATCCTAACTCGTTATTTAACTCATGACTTTTATCACTCGTATACAGCTTAAACGAATTTTATTGACCTTTGTGTTCGCCACTGTTGGCGCATGTTCCATCGTGGACGTGGTTAAACCTAAAGATGCCCCCGATGAAAAAGCCAATTGGTCTGCCGCTGATTTTTATAATGAAGCAAAATCCGCCTTAACTGACGAAAACTTTATTACTGCAATTGAGCTGTATGAAAGCCTAGAGTCTCGCTACCCCTTTGGCACCTACGCGCAACAAGCACAAATTGATTTAACCTACGCTTATTATAAAAATGATGAGCCAGAGTCGGCCCTTGCCACCGCCAACCGCTTTATTCGCATTCACCCGCGCCATGAAAATATTGACTATATTTACTATTTAAAAGGCTTAATTAATTTTAACCGCGGCATTGGCTTTTTAGAACGCTATCTGCCGACAGATAAATCACAGCGCGACCCCGGTGCCGCAGTCAAGTCGTTGGACGATTTTGAAACCCTGCTACGCCGTTTCCCGAATAGCAAATACGCCGCCGACTCAGAACAACGCATCATTGCCTTGAAGTCTAATTTGGCTTTATACGACCTCAATGTGGCCAACTATTATATGAAACGCAAAGCCTATGTCGCATCGATCAATCGCGCTAAACACATTATTGAAAAATACCCACAAACGACTGCCGTGCCTCGCGCGTTGCTACTTATGGCTGACGCCTATAGACAAGCCGATATGCCCGACCTGGCCGCAGATGCCGAACGTATTTACCAGCTAAACTATCCAAACGGCTTACCACCGCTAGATAACCCAAAATTCGCGCATGAAAAAACCGTTTCAGAGAAAATTTGGGACTACCTTGAGTTGGATGAATAAGCTATTTTGAGCGAAATAAAAGCTTACTAAAACCTGAGGTCATCGGGAATCGCCGCTCACGCCCAAACGCGCGGGTCGTGATTTTAACCCCTGGTGGTGCTTGACGCCGCTTATACTCATTTTGTTCCACCAATCGCAACACCCTGTCCACTGCCTGCTGCTCGTAACCCGCTTGCAAAATGTCATCTCGTGACTGATCTTGCTCGATATAGCGCTCCAAAATATCATCCAGTATTGGGTAAGGCGGTAAGCTATCTTCATCTTTTTGATCCGGAGCTAACTCCGCAGAGGGTGGACGTTGTATAACCCGTTCTGGAATGACGTCTGACAGCGTATTACGGTAATTTGCCAAGGCATATGCCATCATTTTAGGCACGTCTTTTAACGGCGCAAAACCACCCGCCATATCACCGTACAAGGTGGCATAACCCACGCTCATTTCGCTCTTATTTCCCGTAGTTAGTAAAATCATGCGTTTTTTGTTAGAGATAGCCATTAATAAAACCCCGCGGCTACGGGCTTGAATATTTTCTTCGGTTACATCGTTCTCTAGGCCCGTAAACGTTTTTGACAGCATCTCAGAAAAAGCCGATACCGCAGGCTCAATAGGAATAATATGATGTTTAACGCCCATAGTCTGCGCTTGTTGAATGGCGTCTTGATTGCTCATATCGGCCGTGTACTTCGATGGCATTAGCACCACTTCAACGTTGTCGGCCCCTATCGCATCAACGGCAATCGCTAAGGTCAGTGCGGAATCGATTCCGCCTGACAAGCCAAGTACTGCGCCGTTAAAACCATTTTTTTGGATGTAGTCACGTACCCCTAAAACCAACGCCTGATAAATACTCGCCCTATCTGACAACGGTTCGGCCAACGGTTTTTGGGGTGCCATAGGCGCCCCATCAGCCGCAATCTCAACCAATTGCATCAATTCTTCAAAAGCAGGTAATTGCTGAACGATGTTTTTATTGCCATCCATCACAAACGAACTGCCGTCAAACACCAACTCATCCTGCCCACCTACCTGATTGACATAAATCAACGGTAAATCCGTTTCGTCTACCCGAGCTTGAACCGTTTGTATACGTCGCTGCCTTTTATTCAGTTCAAACGGTGATGCATTTAGATTGATAATCAGCGTTGCATTTGCCTCTTTAAGCTGCTGACAAACGCTGGGGGTCCAGATGTCTTCACATAAGGTCAAGCCGATTTTTAGATCACCTAAGCTAAATGTGCTTGCTTGGGTGCCTGCCTCAAAATAGCGCTTTTCATCAAACACGCCATAATTAGGCAATTGTTGCTTACGGTAATTTGCAAGCAAGTGCCCGTTTTGTAACACCGCCACACTATTATATAAACCCGCTTCGTCTTTTTCAGGGTAACCCAAAATAATGGTGATGGATGGGCAGCTATTCGCGATACGCGCCAACGCCTGTTCTGCGCCTTGAATAAAATCATCACGCAGTAACAAATCTTCTGGCGGGTAGCCGCTAATGGCTAACTCTGGGAATACAATGGCTACTGCGTCTTGTTCCGCAGCCTGACAACAAAAGTCAATAATTCGATCGGCGTTACCGATCAAGTCTCCAACGATGGGGTTGAATTGTACGATGGCTATTTTCATAACATGACGGCCTTAAACACAGACTAAAAAGCATAAGGTAAAAAAAGGGCTGCAACGAGTACAGCCCTTGTTTAATACGTTGGGCTTATTTAACCCAAAATCTCTTTCATTTTTGCACCCATTTGCGTAGGTGATTTCACAATATGCACACCTGCCGCTTCCAAAGCTTCAAATTTGGCATCCGCAGTCCCTTTACCACCCGATACAATAGCACCTGCGTGGCCCATGCGTTTCCCTGGAGGTGCCGTGACACCTGCAATATAACCCACTACTGGTTTAGTCACGTGCTGTTTGATGTACTCGGCGGCTTCTTCTTCAGCAGAACCACCTATCTCACCGACCATAATGATGCCTCTGGTATTTTCGTCTTCTTGAAAACGAGAGATGACATCAATAAAATTCATACCATGAATTGGATCACCACCAATGCCTACACAGGTACTCTGACCGAGACCCGCTAAGGTTGTTTGATGGACCGCTTCATAGGTGAGCGTACCTGAACGAGACACCACGCCGATACAACCGGCCTGATGAATAAAGCCGGGCATAATACCAATTTTGCATTCGCCTGGGGTAATCACACCTGGGCAGTTGGGGCCGATCAATACGGTATCTTTATATTGCTCCAACGAGGCCTTAACTTTTAGCATATCCAACACAGGAATACCTTCGGTAATACACACGATCACCTTAATGCCCGCTGCTGCTGCCTCTAAAATGGCATCTGCTGCAAATGGTGGCGGCACGTAGATCATCGTTGCCTCTGCACCCGTTTCATTCACCGCGTCTTCTACCGTATTAAATACGGGCAAGTCCAAGTGCTTTTCGCCACCACGACCCGGTGTTACGCCGCCAACAAGCCGCGTGCCGTATTCGATTGCTTGTTCTGAATGAAAAGTGCCTTGTTTACCGGTAAACCCTTGGCAAATAACTTTTGTGTCTTTATTAATTAAAATACTCATGTTTTTCCTTACCTAAGACGCTGCTTTTACGGCAGCTTGGGCAGCTAACGTTAAATCGTCTGCCGCAATAATATCTAAGCCTGATTCTTTCAGTAACTGGCGACCTTGATCCGCATTGGTACCTTCCAATCTAACCACTACCGGCACGTTAACACCGACTTCTTTAATCGCCTCAATAATCCCTTCAGCAATAAGGTTGCAACGAACGATACCGCCAAAAATATTGACCAAGACCACCTTTACTTTTTCATCAGAGAGAATCAGTTTAAAGGCCTCAGCTACACGCTCAGCGGTTGCACCCCCACCTACATCTAAAAAGTTGGCTGGAAAACCGCCTTCTAATTTAACTAAATCCATCGTCGCCATAGCCAGACCTGCGCCATTAACCATGCAACCGATACTACCATCTAACGTAATGTAGTTTAGGTCGTGCTGCTGCGCCAAATGCTCTTTTTCGTCTTCTTGTGACGGGTCGCGCATTGCCACCATGTCGGGGTGTCTGTAGGCCGCATTATCGTCCAAATTAACTTTTGCATCTAAGGCGATCAGGTCACCATCACCGTTGACGATTAAGGGATTAATTTCAACCTGGCTGGCATCCTTGGCTAAAAACATTTGCAAAATACCCGACATAACCTTAAATAGCTGACCGATCTGCTTACCCTTTAAGCCCATTTTAAACGCTATATTACGGCACTGGTACGGCTGTAACCCAGCGACAGGATCTACCGCTGCCAGTAATATTTTTTCAGGGGTTTCTTCGGCAACTTCTTCGATGTCCATACCGCCTGCTTCAGACGCCATAAACATGATGCGCTTACTTCCACGGTCGACGACTGCACTCAAGTACAATTCACGATCAATCGGTTTTACTTCTTCAACGATTAGCGTTTCAATTGGCAAGCCTTCGGCGCCTGTTTGCGGGGTCACTAAGCGCGTACCCAACAGTTGGCGACTAAATGCTTCAACTTCGCCCATTCCCTTACATAATTTAACACCGCCGGCTTTACCACGACCACCCGCATGTACCTGGGCTTTAACCACCCAACAATCACCGCCTAGTTCTTTGGCAACATTTACCGCCTCTTTGGCAGATCGTGCCGGTTTACCTAATGGCACAGGAACGCCGAACTCGGCAAACACCTGCTTTGCTTGATACTCGTGTAAATTCATTTAATTTCCTTGGTTATTTAACAATGACTCTCAGTTAAAGGTATTTTAGGCGATATTTCTAATAAAACCAGCCGAACGCCTATAATAAGTGAATGATTTCAACCGATACCCAAGATGACTTTGTAAAAACCTGCCCGTTTGGGAGTGGGTTTTACCTGCCTGCCGAGCAAGCTTGGCGCACCTTAAAGGTGTTTCATAGCTATCAAATCGTCCTGTCGGCGGCCTTCTTTGGCTTATTTGTTACTCAAACAGGCCCGTCTATTTTTGGACAAAGTAACGAAGGCTTGTTTCAGACGGTTAGTCTGATTTATTTGGCGCTGACCGTTTTTAGTACGGTTTTTATTCGCAAACCCTATATCGCTTTCACTCGCCAAGTTCAATTTAAGATTTTGGCAGACATTGCTTTACTTACCCTATTAATGCATGCCAGCGGTGGGATCACCAGCGGCTTAGGTATTTTATTAGCGGTTAGTGTCGCAGCTGGTGGACTGTTGGCCGGCGGGCAATGCACTTTGGTTTTCGCGGCCGTCGCAACTTTTGCCATACTGGGCGAACAAATCTATGCCGATTTTGCCCATCAATTTGCCAAAACCGCGTATACCTACGCAGGCGTGCTGAGTGCCTCTTTTTTTACCATCGGTCTACTCGCCTTAGTATTGGCTAAACGGGTTGAAAGTTCTGAAAAAGTTGCCCTACAGCAACGCCGTGATATTGACGATTTGGTACAGCTAAACGACTATATTATTAAACACTTACAATCAGGTATTATCGTTGTCGACCAACACCTCAACATTCGCCTGGCGAATGAGTCTGCCTGTCATCTGTTGGGGCAAAAGACTATCCAAGGTAACAATTTGGTCCAGGTTTCAGCCGAGTGTTGTCAGTTGTTCAAACGCTGGCTCAGGTCAACGAGCGAGCATACAGCCATTATTGCTGCAACCAATGAAACACCGCGAACCCAGCTGAGCTTTAGTCAATTAGACAGCTTGGCGGATAATGCCTATATTATATTTCTTGATGACCTCTCTTCCGTTGATCAAATGATACAGCAGGGGAAGCTTGCCTCGCTCGGTCGCTTAACCGCCAGTATCGCGCATGAAATACGCAACCCACTCGGCGCCATTAGCCACGCTGGGGAACTGCTTTCTGAATCCAATTCGATTGAAAAAGAAGACCGCCGTTTACTGGATATTATTCATAAGCATAGTGGTCGTGTGAATAGCATTGTCAAAAGTGTTTTACAATTGTCACGACAAGAAAAAAGTCATATAGAAGTCATTCATTTATCCAATTGGCTTAAAGAATTTGAGAAAGATTTTACAGACCAACTGGGTTTAAACGAGTCGCCTTTAGACATGACAGCGCACACCAAATGCCATGAAGTATTTTTTGATAAAAACCACCTTAAACAAATTATCGACAATTTATGCAGCAACGCTCTAAAATACGGTCAAACCAATTCAAACCAAACAACGGTATCCATTAAGGCAGGCATTCACCCAACTAGCCAACAAAGCTATATAACAGTAACGGATAACGGAAAAGGGATCGATAAACTCGTGGCGCAACAAATTTTTGAACCGTTTTATACCACCTCACCATCCGGGACTGGCTTAGGGCTTTATATTTCAAGCCAACTCGCCGAACTTAACCACGCTAAATTAAGCTACGATGAGAACCCAAACGGTGGCAGTCGCTTTACCTTACTTTTTAGCACCGCCAAGCCTACCTTATGAAACAATCCCTTGCGCTGGTCGTCGACGACGAACCTGACATTCTCGAGTTACTTGAAATAACCTTATCGCGCATGGGCATCGCCAGTAAGACCGCCCAAGACCTTAGTGAAGCCAAAAAACTCTTGAAGTCGAATCATTTTGATATTTGCCTGACCGATTTACAGTTACCCGATGGCAATGGCCTAGAGCTGGTCGAATACATTCAAACTCACTGTCCAAGCTTACCGACCGCCGTTATTACCGCCTTTGGTAGCATGGAAACCGCCATAAACGCGTTAAAATTAGGCGCGTTTGATTTTGTTTCAAAACCCGTGGACCTAAAGAGTCTTAAAAACTTGGTTAGTTCGGCAATAAAAATAAACGACACAACCGCCCCCGCCGATAGGCGTAGTCGGGAGCAACTACTTGGGGATTCTGTCGTGATGGCCAATGTGCGCGCAAAAATCGCCAAATTGGCTCGTAGCCAAGCACCTATTTATATCAGCGGTGACTCGGGTACCGGCAAAGAACTGGTCGCCAAATTAATTCATGAAAAAGGCCCTAGAGCCAACTACGCCTTTGTGCCAATCAATTGTGGCGCTATCCCACAAGAACTGATGGAAAGCGAATTCTTTGGCCATAAAAAAGGCAGCTTTACCGGCGCTATTGCCGATAAGCCGGGGCTTTTCCAAACGGCTAGTGGCGGTACCTTATTTTTAGACGAGGTAGCCGATTTGCCCTTGCACATGCAAGTTAAGTTGCTGCGCGCTATTCAAGAAAAAAGCATTCGCCCGATTGGCAGTGAAACTGAAATAGCCATCGACGTACGCATACTCAGCGCCACACATAAAAACCTAAGCCAATTGGTCGATGCAGGGCAATTCAGGCAAGACCTCTACTACCGAATTAACGTGATTGAATTGGCCCTACCGAGCTTACGCGAGCGAAAAGAAGACATTCCACAACTCGCGCTTCATGTCTTGAAAAAGTTAGCCATAGCACATAACGAGACAGCTAAACGATTAAACGACGACGCCATCAAAGCACTCCGTCAATACGCGTTTCCCGGTAATGTTCGCGAATTAGAAAATATTTTAGAACGTGCCTCCACTTTATGCGAAGGCGCTGAAATTACTCCTCAGGATCTACACCTACCCGACACCCCCACACTGAATAGCAACCCAACGGCAAGTAACAACGGTGAGCAATTAGAAGACTACTTAGGCTCATTAGAAAAACAAGCCATCGTTAAAGCACTAGAAAAAACCCGCTGGAACAA
>TARA_R110002111_G_scaffold1735_1_pt1 | contig 10429 bp, 16 predicted proteins | sample TARA_R110002111 | Tara Oceans TARA_R110002111 (sample SAMEA4397363) | marine metagenome | biome: Polar Biome; feature: [ZZZ] marine water layer (ENVO:01000295); material: water (ENVO:00002006), including particulate matter (ENVO:01000060) such as... | depth 199 m | reverse complement strand
TGAGCCCAACCTTAGTAGGGTTTGGCTCCCTTACAGGCCGCATTCTACGGGCCATTCTATAGCAGGTCAGCCCTCTATCTATAGCGTCAGGGAGGGTCATTAGGCTCCTCTATACGGCGCCGCCAGAGGGAGGGGGGGGGAATGAATCTGAAAAAATGGACGGTCAGATGCTGTGGTTCCATGGGGCAACACTCTGTAAAAATCAGCAAAAATTAGCAACACCTGTTTTACCCCCTACGGTCGCTATGAGAGTACCTGCAAAATGAATAGATTACTGATGCATTACGAAACGGCTTTGGAGTATGTGGACATGGATGAGGGGCTATTTGAGGCTTTCATATCGCCACAGGTTGCAGCCTTAATGTTTGGTGGGGAGCCGTACTATTTGACTGAGCAGTTGGATAGCGCGGTGTACACGCTGATTGAGAATTCCCCTACGAAGCCTACTTTGCACCTCGTCGAATAGGGGGGCGGTCGTTATAGGACAGCATTCCAAAAAAAATATACATAGGAAATTTTCAAATGAAAGGTGTTAAGCATTACAAGAAGGATGGTACGGAGCATAAGGGTACTAGTCACAAGATGCCTGACGGTAGCTTGCACAGCAATAAGTCTCACACGAAGACAAGTGTGAAGCTGTATCACCTTGAAGACCTATCGGCGGCTGTCCGCAAACAAATAAAGGCGAGGCGCTGATGGCTACTCCTAGAAAAGGTAAAGCAAAAGTAAAGGTCACTGCTAGTGGCAAGAAGGTCAGCTATGGGCAGGCAGGGAAAGCAAAGGGTGGTGGGCCTCGCGTCAGGGCTGGTACGGCAAAGGGTGATAGTTATTGCGCCCGCAGCTTAGGCATCAAGAAAGGCCTATCGATGGCCAAGCAGAACGACCCTAACACTCCTAATAACCTATCGCGCAAGAGATGGAAATGCTCAGGCGCTAAGTCGAGGAAGTAACGATGTATAAACCTGTTAAGAAGCCTACTAAGCCTGCGCTGCCTAAGCGGGGTGCGAGAGCCGCAACCAACAAAAAGATTAAGAAAAAATGAGCAAGCCAAACCACAAAGAAACGCTCTACAGCAAGGGTGATATGGACAGGCCTAAAGATGATGAGAAATGGTCTAAGGGTTTTGATGCAATTAATTGGGATCTTAAAGAAGATGATCCAAAGGACGAAGATGAAGATTGAATTGCAGCGGTATGCCTATGACTCTCGCGGGACTATGGGGGTCATTACGCTAGAGGGAGAGCGTTTTTATACGATAGAGCGCACATGGTTGGATAACGCGCCGAACGTCTCCTGCATCCCTGAGGGAACCTATCAGATGGGCTGGCGAGACTCCCCGAAATTTGGAGAGACTTGGCATGTTAAGGATGTCCCTGACCGGACGCACATCTTAATCCATGTTGCGAACTTTCCAGAGAATGTACATGGGTGTATCGGCTTGGGTGTCTCCCCTATGGGCAATGTCATCGGAGTCAAGAGTTCTAAGATTGCTGTCACTCGGTTTGAGGAGCTTACAAAGGGTCAGGACTGGGAGCTAAAGATATTATTTGCACCGCATGCGGGCTTGTAAAGCCTGACGTTGATTTCGCTGGTCATAACCGAAGGTGCAACGCCTGCCGGAAATTCGGCGGCCATGATCGGGCCAACGCCTCAGTCAAAGGGTTCTTGCAGATGCGACTATCGGCCATGAAACAGCGCCACAAGCACAAGAAGTTTGAGGGTGTAGTTATAGGGATAAGTGACTTGCAGGCCTTATACGACGAACAGAGGGGCATATGCGCGATATCGGGCCTTCCAATGCATGTAAATACGTCCGAATCTGACCTGTCGTTGAGTCCTGACAGAATTAACAACGATTTAGGGTACACGAATGGCAATGTCCGCCTCGTTTGTGCCAGAGCCAACATAATGATGAGTACCCTAGATGACGCACACTTTGTCTGGTGGTGCCGAGCGGTGGTAAATAACATTGGAAATTGAAGAGGTAGGGCGAAAGCTTAAGGGTAACTTCCCGCTATACGCTAAAAACGTCCTAAAAATCGTTACTAAAGAGGGTGAATCAGTCCCTTTTGTACTCAATTCGGCACAAATTTACGTCCATAACCAGCTCGAAAAGCAGCTAAAAGAGCAGGGAAACATCCGAATGTTGTGCCTAAAAGCCCGACAAACAGGTATTTCTACGTATGCACAGGGCCGTAACTTCTGGAAAGTCACTCAGAATCGCAATGCCAATGCCTTCGTACTGTCTCACCTAGCTGAATCAACTAACGCAATCTTCAACATGGTGAAATACTTCTATGACAATGTCCCGCATCCGGCGTTTAAACCTCCGCTCTCTTCTCAGTCAGCGTCAACGCTCGTATTTGATGAGATCAACTCGCGGTACAGAGTGGGTACAGCCCGTTCAACCCAGACAGGCCGAGGACAAACAAACCGATTTGTCCACGGATCAGAAGTTGCCTTCTACCCGCAAGGCTCAGACATAGTCGCAGGCCTATTGCAGACGGTCGGCGGAAAAAATTCTGAAGTAATTCTCGAAAGCACGGCCAATGGCGCGGGCGGCTGGTTTTACGATCAAGTTATGAAAAGCGTCCGTGGCGAAACCGAGTGGATCACCTGCTTCATTCCGTGGTTCTGGATGCCCGACTACCGAAGAAAACCGTCACCATACTTTGAAGCGACTCCCGAAGAGTATGAGCTAGCAAAGCGATACGGGCTTGACGATAGTCAGTTGTGTTTTCGCCGCGCAAAATTAGATGAGCTTGGTGGCACGGATCTGTTTCAGCAAGAATACCCCAGCAACATTATGGAGAGCTTCCTGACATCGGGCCGGTGCTTTGTTGAGGACATCCACCTTACGACTGCCGAGAATGATTGTTACACCGCAGACTTTGTGGGTGACATGCTTGGCGGTAATATTTCTGCGCGAACCTACGGCAACTACAGAGAGTGGCATCCGCCAATGGCAAACTCCAGTTACACAATCGGAGTCGATGTCGCGGAAGGATTGTCTTACGGAGATTATTCCTGCGCTCAAGTTTTAGATGCTGAAGGAAGACAGGTTGCCTGCTGGCACGGACACATCGATCCTTGGGAGTGGGGCAATGTCATATCGCAGATCGGTCAACGATACAACAGCGCTTATGTTGTCGTAGAAAGAAACAACCACGGCCTGACCACACTCAGAAGATTGATGGAATTATCTTACCCAACCCTTTTTGTCGAGCATTCAGTAGACGGTGCATACAGCGACAAGATGACAAAGCGTGGCGGATTTTTAACCACATCAAAAACCAAGCCATTGATCATCGACAACCTTGCTTCACTGTTGCGACAAAGCCAAAGTGGCATTAGTGACATGGAGCTAGTTAATGAGTTGCGAACCTACATAATAGATGATAAAGGGGCTTTCAATTCTCAATCAGGATGCTATGATGATCGAGTGATGGCTTATGCTATCGCCCTGCACGGACTTGCTTCTATGCCTCGACCAAGGCATCGAACAATACAAAAGCGCTATAACGCGCTCGACCCCGTGGCAGGCTATTAATGATATCTGAAAACATTAAAGAGAAACCCGAAGAAGCGTCAGATGGTGTGCAAGATCAAAGCATGCAAAGTCTGGGCGCTCGGCTGTCCGGCACATTTCAAGAATATAAAGATGCCCGCAAAGAAACCGAAAACGAGTGGCTAAAAGATTTACGCCAGTATCAAGGTATCTATGAGCCTGACATTCTTGCCCGACTAAATGAGTCTGGCGCGAGATCAAAAGTATTCGTAGGCCTGACCCGAACAAAAGTCATGGCAGCTTATAGTCGAATCATTGACCTGCTATTCCAGCACGGCGATTCGTTCTTCTCAGCCAACGCAACACCTATTCCTGAATTAGACCCAATGCAAGCAATGCAGATGCGCCAGCAAGCGACCGAACAGGTCATGGCTGCGTCTCAACAGCTCGATCCCAACATGAATCAAGACCTCGTCATGGCGCGGATGAAAGAACTCGAATCAGAGTTAAAAAAGGCCGAAAAAAGAGTTGCCGATGACGCTGCTGAATCAATGACACTAGATATTCTAGATCAATTGATTGAAGCCAACGCAGAGCAAAAACTTAAAGAAAGTATTTTAGAAGCCTGTATTTTTGGTTCGGGTGCTTGCAAGGCGGGAACTGTACGCATTGACAAGAAGCAATCATATGGAAAGATGATTGACCCTGAAACTGGTGAGGAAGGGTACGCTTTGTCTATCATCGAACAGGCTGTGCCTGAAGTTGAAAGCGTATCCATCTTTGACCTATATCCAGATCCTTACTGCTCGTCTTTGGCGGACTGTGATGGACTGTTCCGAAGACACGTTTTAACGCGCAGGCAGTTTCGAGAGCTTGCCGATTTACCGCAGTTCGATGGCCCAATGGTTAAGTATTTGTTAAAGACTAACCGTGCGGGCAACCATGTCGAAGAAGATCACGAACGTACTCGCAGACGCATTGCTGGTATTAACGAGCATTCCGAATCCAACCGATTTGAAGTACTCGAATACTGGGGTTGCGTAGACGGATATGAGTTGCAAGAGCATGGCGTAGACATGCCTAAAGGGGACGATCTATCAGCAGACTTTAATGCCTGCGTATGGATGTGTTCCGGCAAAGTAATAAAGGTCATGCTAAACCCTATTGCTGGGTATGACATCCCTTACCATATTTTCCCATACGAGCGCAGCCCGCACCAGTTCTGGGGTACAGGCGTACCGCGAATGATGCGAGACTCGCAGGGAACGATGAATGCCGCAACTCGAATTTGGCTAGACAACTTAGCAATGTCATCAGCGCCTATGGTTGAGATTAATACTGACCTTCTGGCGGCTGGAGAAGACCCGACTGACATCCATCCTTGGCGCGTATTTTTGCGAGAGGGCGGTGACGGTTCAATGCCGATGGTTCGATGGTATCAGCCAGTAGCAAACTCGAATGGACTCAACCAGATCGTTGAGATCTTCAGGCGTTTTGCCGACGAAACAACCAGCTTACCGAGCTATACCCACGGCGAGCAAACAGGTGGAATTAACAAGACAGCTACAGGCATGTCGATGTTGATGGGCGCAGCCAATGTTGCACTCAAGTCCACAATTAAAAATATCGATGACTACCTTATTGAGCCGATGGTAAAGAGTATCTTCCATTGGAATATGGAGTTTGGTATCAACGAGAAATCTAAAGGCGACCTCCGCATTGTGGCTCGCGGAAGCACGGCTCTTGTTCAGAAAGAAGTACAAAGCCAGCGCCTGTTGCAGTTCTTGTCACTGGTTTCAAATCCTATGGATGCCGAACTAGTAGATCGTAACCAATTGCTTCGCGACATTGCGACTAGCATGGATATGGATCCTGACGAATTAGTTAAATCTGACGAGCAATTAGCCCTTGAGCAACAACAATTACAGCAGCAACAGCAACAGCAACTCGCTCTCGAAGCTCAAATGCAGCAAGGAGCAGTCGCAGGCGGTTCTCCGGCTCAAGGTGGGAACGGAATGGCCCCTCCTCAGGGAGCTTTTTAAGAACCGTTTAGCTGATGCCCAGCTCAGATTAGAGCAGGCAGATGAGAAGAATTTTAAGTTTGAGCAGGGTCGTATCTTAGAGTTACGGTTCTTGCTTGACCTTGAATCCAGCGCGAAAGCGCATTTAGATAACATGCGGAACCCGAAACGGACAACCGCCATAGAGTAACGGACATCGAGCAATCGACCCGAAGGTACAGATAATGTCAAGAAATGACCCAGATCGCCTAGAAGCAGAAGCTAAAGAGTTGTTTGAGCAAATGACTAAAGGTAAAGCAGGAACCCCGCAGCCGGATACGGTGGCAGAGGATACTCCCGAAGAACCCGCAGCGTTGCAAGAAGAAGCCCCCGATCCAACGGACACGGCTGAGACGATAGCAGAAGAGGACGATAATCAGGAAGGTGTCAGCGGTGAACCTGAAGATATGTCGTTAGCCTTGCAAAAGGCTGAGAAAGCAATGAAAGGCGCACAGTCAAGAATGACGAAAGCTACGCAAGAAGCGGCTGACTTGAAGCGGCAAAATGCCGACCTGCTCAAAGGCCTTGCGGAGTTAAAAGCCCAGATTGGTGAGCAACAGAAAGATGACGGCAAGTTGGAACAGTTGAGAGCGGATTATCCCGATCTCGCAAGCCCACTGCTTGATGAACTGAAGCGCACACAAGATGAGGTTAAGGCCCAACGAGAAGCTTTAGCTGCACAAGAACAACGCAAAGAAGATGAGATAACTGACAAAGCTGCCGAGGCGCATTTTGATCGGATTAAAGAAGAGCATTCTGACGTAGAGACTATTATAGATTCTGCTGATTGGCTTAACTGGCTAGAAGATCAAGATTACCAAACGAAGCAGTGGATTCAGGCAGGATCATCTAACGATGTGAATAATGTTCTAAACAAGTTTAAAGCTGACATGGGTGTTAGCCAGATATCACCGCGTGAGCGGGCGCTTGAGAAAGCAAAATCGGTTGCAGAACCGAAGATGCCTAAATCTCAAAAACCTAAATTAAAAGGTGGAACTAAAAGCTGGTCTGTTGACGAGATTATGCGGATGCCAAACGAAGTGTTTGAACAGCATCAAGCAGAAATCATGCAGTCTATGGCAGGTGGCAAGATTCGCCGATAAAATTTTTCTCAAACACGGAATTGCTGGAGAGACTTATATGAGAATATATTATGTCTTTTTCACAGTTTTCAACTGGTACTACCTCTGAAGTAAACTTTATACCTGAGGTATTTAGTAAGCTTTTACAAGCCAAGTTTTATAAGAAGTCTATCTTACCTGCTATCTCAAACACTGATTATGAGGGTGAAATCTCAGGTCAGGGCGAGAAGGTAACAATCCGTACAGTTCCTGCTGTAACCATTAATAACTATGCAGGCACTATTACAACTCAAGAACTGACCACTGCCAAAGTGGAAATGTTGATCGACTCAGCCAAGTATTACTCTTTCAAAATTGACGATGTTTTGGCTGCTCAGGCTGACATTAACCTGCTCGAAGGCGCGTCTTCTGATGCTTCTGAAGGTATGCGTATTGCAGTTGAGACAGACGTTCTTGCGGCTTCGGTAACTGGTGCTACTACTATTGGTTCGCAGACTACTATTACTGCGGCGAATATCCTTGCACAAATCCTTGCCATGTCTACTGACTTGGATGAGCTGAACATCCCAGAAGAAGGACGCTTTATTGTCCTTAACCCAGCTCAAGTCTCTCTGCTCAAGCAATCTGAGCTTCGTCAAGCCTACTTGACAGGTGACAGCACTTCTCCTTTGCGCAACGGTAAAGTTGGCATGGTAGACCGCTTTAATGTCTATCAGTCAAACATGCTTTACAAGCCCGCTTCTGGTAGTGATGCAGGATACACCCACGTTCTAGCTGGCCATCCAAAAGCGTTGTCCTTCGCGTCACAATTCACTAACACTGAAACTGTTCGCATGGAAAGCACCTTTGGTGATCAGGTTCGCGGTCTGAAAGTATTCGGCTCAAAGGTCGTAACTCCAGACGCACTAGTTGTTGGTAAGTGGAACTAAGTTAAGCAAACCATTTGGGGGAGGAAACTCCCCCTTTTTTTAATAGAGACAACGTAATGACGGAAACTAAAACCAAAAAAGATGAGCTGTTCGACGATGCTCAATCTCGGTTCGGTAAAAAGCTAGATCGTAGACTGACATTAGCGCAGCTAAAAGATCAGGTAGAGCGGCTAGAGCAAGAGGATCAAAATCCTACGCCAGAAGTAAAAGCTCCCGTCCCGCTAAAGGTGAAAAACGTCATCACCGGCAATATTTTTGACTACAACGAATTATTCGCTGGCAACAGCGATCTTATGGTAATTGAGTGGGAGAGCTAGGGTGGCAACTACGAAGGTAATAGATATTTTAGATCGGGCAGGCATTATCCTTCAAGATAATACCAATGTTAGATTTCCGAATGCAGAGCTTCTGAAGTTTTTTAATGACGCTCAGAAAGAAGTCGTGCTTCACCGTCCTGACGCGAGCATGGTTAATACCACATTTGCCTGTGCTACGGGCAGCAAGCAGACATTGCCTGCCGCTGCGCTTCGTCTCACGGAGATAGTGCGGAATGTTGGTGGTCGATCCATTACCCAGCTCCAGCGCAGAATACTAGATGAGACCCTGCCGAACTGGCATGAAACAGTTGCAGGAACCAATAAGATAGAGCATTTCATCTATGATCCTGTTGATCCTAAGACATTCTACGTTTACCCAAAAGCAGTAAGCGGTACGCATTCTATTGAAATTGTATATAGCTCGTCTCCGTCTGACATTTCTATATCCGACTTTAGTTCAGATACGACTGTTATCGCTCTAGACGATGTCTACTCTAATTGCTTGCTGGATTATATTCTTTACCGCTCTTACCAGAAAGATTCTGAGTTTGCAGGCAATGCTCAAAGAGCCATGATGCATTACCAAAGCTTTACCACTGCGCTTGGCATTAAAACCCAGTCTGACGGTGCGGCTACCCCATTCCCAGCGACTAATGGGGCCAACTAATGAAGTACGCAGACTTTTCGCAATTTATTCGTCCAGAGGTTCAGGGCTGTCCCGACTATATGATTGAGCGGGCCGTCCGAGATTCGGCTGTGGATTTTTGTACACGTACCGATGTGTATGTTGCGGAGCCTGAGTTTGTAACCATTGTTCAAAATGTAAACGAGTACGACCTGTCTATTGATGAAGGCTCTGAGTTAAATCATATCTTAGACATATTTAATAACACGACCAAGCTCAAGCCCGTGTCCTACAGTGTATTGCTTGGCGCGTTAGGTAATGAATCTACGACAGGCACACCACAATATTATGCCCAGCGAGACAATACGCAATTTTATCTAGCCCCCATTCCGTCTGCATCAGGATCTTATCGAGTTTTATATTCTTTAAAACCATCGTCTACAAGTACCAGCATCCCAGATACGATAGGTAAAGAGTATAGAGAGGCGATTTCGCACGGAGCTTTGTTCCGGCTACAAATGATGGCTGGACAACCCTTTGGAAACCTAAGCCTTGCAGCGACCAATAGAGACCTTTTTGAGAAGTCGATAGGTAGAACTATCCGGCAGGTGAAGTACGGATTTTCGGGTGGCTCCCTAACCGCAAAATCAAGGGAATTTATCTAATGGCTTATTCTAAAACAATCAACCTTGTCACGGGTGACACGCTTCCAGAGCTAACCCTTACCCTCAAAGATAGCAACACTGCTGCATCTGGACAAATCCTAGACGGCGAAGACAGCAACACTTGGTCGCCAATAGATGTGACTGGTGCAACAGTCAGGCTACGGATAAGGACGTTGGGATCGACGGCAATAAAGTCAACACTGACTTGTCTTGTGGTAAGCGGCACAGATGGAAAAGTATCTACTAATTTCCCTACAGGGACTTTGGATGCCGCAGGAACCTACGAGGCTGAGATTGAGATTACCTTTGCAAATGGTGGAATCCAGACGGTCTATGATCTTGTAAAGCTCAAAGTGCGTAGCGATTTCGATTAGTGGCAGCAAAACTAGTACTTCATTTTTCGAAAGCTAACTCGGTTATAGCCTACGGAGCCGTGCAGAGCGTTATCTCTTTTTCAGGTTTAAGTGCCACAGATATTACGCTCGATGCAGACACCAAAAACCAATACATTACTGGTCACGCTATTAGCTTTACAGACAGTCCGGCGATTCTCTTTACGAAAGGACTTTCAGAATCACTCTTTGGATTTGTAGATAACGCTACATTCACATTCAACAAAGCGGTTACAGAGGCAGTAAGTTTTGGTGATGCTACGTCGATTACTACGACTTTCATCCGTGACTTTACTGACAGTCTCGCCCTGAGCGAGCTTGCAGTCTTCGATCTTAATTTAGAAAAATTTGATAGTGTTGGGTTCAGCGATGCCGCTTCGTTCGACTTTATGAAGTCGGCAACGGACGCAGCATCCCTAAGTGAAACCGCATCATTTAATTCGGCTCTGAACAAAACTAACAGCGTCTCTACTGCTGACGTATTTTCTCGCGCTGTTACGTATTCGCGGAGCTTTACTGATTTCTTTACGCTAGATGATTTTACTGACATTTATGCGGTTAGCAAAAATACGACAGCGGCAAAAGGAAATGCGTTCGGCTTTAGTGATAGCCAGAGTTTTACAACCTCCAAAGTATTGGCTGATGCTTTTTCTGCGTCAGATGCTATATCAAATCACCCGACAAAAGGTGTGACAGATAGTACCTCTCTGTCTGACTCAGTGACTATACAAATGCTGTCACTGGCATCGTCGGTCTTAAATGCGTCAGCTCTTAATGTCGCAACACTAAATAGGTAAAAACAGGAGATACACATGATTAACGAAGCACTAAATTTAACAGGACACTTGGTC
>TARA_R110002111_G_scaffold123359_5_pt1 | contig 10434 bp, 5 predicted proteins | sample TARA_R110002111 | Tara Oceans TARA_R110002111 (sample SAMEA4397363) | marine metagenome | biome: Polar Biome; feature: [ZZZ] marine water layer (ENVO:01000295); material: water (ENVO:00002006), including particulate matter (ENVO:01000060) such as... | depth 199 m | reverse complement strand
TATGCTTTTTCAATAATATTAGATTAATCTACTATTAATAAAACTATGCTACATGATAATATATACAGTTTTTAAAAATCTTAATCTAATAACTGCAGTAAAAACTATCGCTTTTGAGTTGTAATGACACCTACTCTATCAGTATATTATATGGAACATCCAGATTATTCAAATACTTATTGGTGATTTGGTAAAGGAATTAGAGGAAGTTCGCTTAAAGAAAGAAATCCCAGACTAAACCAAAACGAATAATAAAGTCTCTATATGGCTGGTTCGGTGCCGAGAAATAATCGTAACCTGTAAATGAAGAGTTGAAGTGTTCTGCCTTTAAGAAAATACGAGTTTGTCTTACTTTAGCATTAATAAAGAAATCTAATCTAGGAAAATTACCTAATTCAGTTTCATTTTGTGTATAAAATTCTGCCAACAAGGGATCATAACCATTCATATTATATTTTGAAAAGTAGTTTAACGTTACTCCTGTTTGTAATCTCATAGATCTTTTAAATACATAATTTGTATAATATAGCGTATTACGAGTAATGAATTCAGGAACATTAATAACGGCATCATCACCAACGACATTTTGATACATAATTGTATTGTCTAAAGCAAAATTACCAAATTTGAATTCCTTTTGAATCTTTAGCCTTAAGTATTGAAGTGGTTTACTATATTGTTTAGGCTTAATAATATTAACTTCATCTATAGTTTCCTCTAAATTAAAATAAGTATAATTATCAATATTTGATATATCAAGATATGCGTTAACAAACTTTTGAGATTGCACACTGAATTTTAATTGTTGTGTGTTTATATTTTTGAAATTATCAAAATTGTACCAATTATAATTAATATAATCACTTTGATATAATAAGTAATTATAATTCGCAAGTCTAGAATTAATTGATACACCACCTGATAGTGATATATCTTTATTTAGCTTAAGATTAATTGATCCATCTAGAAAACTTCCAACAAATGTGTCCGATAGATTTATACTACCTTTACCAGAAATATTAAAACCCTTATATGTCTTTGAATAGAATCCCTCTAAGCCAAAGAAGTTGGATTTAATTCTATTTGGTATACTCTGCTGATTTGGAAATAACACTACACTATTATAACCATAATTTAAATCGGTATAGTTTAAAGCTAATCCTATTTGTCCTAGTAATTTACTCGAATAATTGACACCAAAGGACGTCTTAAAATTTTCTAATGTTACTTTATCTTTAATACTATTAGTAAAGGCATCACCAAAAAAGTCAGTTGAATTCGATTGTTGGTCATATTGATAATACTTATCTTCGAATGAAATCTTATTAACTATTGCAAGTTTATTATTTGATGAATCCTTTTCAGTAGTTATTCTGTAAGAATGCTCAAAATAAAATCGCTTACCTTCTAATATATTCTCAGCATCTTCAAAATTTGGATCGAAAACAGACCTATCTATAAATTCTTTATTCCCAGATGTGAAATTTTCTATATCTTCAGTCGTAATTCCACCGTTTTCCTGGTTTAATAAATCTTGCATTACAATATATCCCTTAGCACTATAACGTTTATCTTTTGTATGATAATTAGAACTGAAGCGAAAATTACCAGAACTCGTTAATGCATTTTGATACTTCCCTAATGAACGAAGTCCTTTATATGCTATAGAGAAATTAAATTGTTTAGATAAATTAACTGTAAAAAAAGCATCTAATAATTGTCCTTGATCAAAAGCTGTTTTATAAGTTAAGCGCGTCCATGGTGTTGGAACTTCATAAAAATTAATATCCTCATGCTCCAAATAATTAAAATGACGTGCTCTTGCTCCAAATTGAGGAACGGATAGATTATCTGACGCATTAAAACTTAATGTATTATATGTTTGTCCAATATTAGCAAATGGCATTAAACCAAAATTGTCTTTTTGAAGATAATTAAATTTTAAATCTTTATTTAAGGATAAGGTTGTATCAACTGATATGGAATCTAATTCGCTATTAAATTGTTTATACATATCTATTGTAGCAATATTCTTAAACCCTTTTGAACGATTTGTTGGTAAAGAATCGTTTGATATAGATTGTTGTCTATTTGTTAGTGACTTGCTAGTCAGTTTTGCTTGAGCAAAGAGACTTATTGAAAAAGACAAAAAGATAAATATGAGAAAATATTTTATGTACATTTAAGACTATATGATTATCGAACAAAGAAAACTATAAAATATTGTTTATGTATATAAAATTACAATTTACTTAACATAAAAAAGACCAACAGTTAATAATGTTGGTCTTTTTTATTCTAATAACTGAATAAGCGTTTTACTTTATTCAATGATTATTTTATGAGATGTAGTATTAGTACCCTGAGTTATATTTGCAATATAAACACCTGAAGCTACTCCATTTAATTCTATAGTTGTATTAAATTGAACAGCATCGTTAGCATAACTATTTTTAAATACTAGTCTTCCGCTAACATCATAAATATCTATTTTAACGTCGTTATTATTATCTATGTTAGAATCGAAACGAATATTAAACTCTCCATTATTAGGATTTGGCCATATCGCAAAATTATCTTGTTTAAACTCTGCATTATTTAAAACCAAATCCGCTCCTGTTAAAATTAAAGAGAATGGTTGTACTCCATTTATTAAAAATGGTTGCTTATGAGTTACTGTTAATGTAAAACTACCAGTAGAACCGGTACTTATATTGATTCTTTCAACATTATCAACAACGTTATCTCCTTTAGTCGCAGACTGAGTAACATTTGCACTGTTTAATTTCCATGGCATGTAGATATTCGTACCATCTGTAATTCTAATATCTAAATCGTTAACTAAAACAGGAGTTGCATCATTTACTATACCTGATCTATCGGTACCTGCTGGATCCGTCCAGCATATAGTAGCTATTATTGGGCTTGAACCTGTTGAGTTAAACGTATAAGAAAACGTACCACCACTATTTAAATTTTCTTCTGTAACTATAGCTGTACCATTGCTAGCACCAGTAATTGCTTCTGCCATTTTTTTTATATTCAACAATCCCCATCCATAGATAGGATCTGGTCCAATATTAATAAAATCATCATCTGCAGTATGGCAAGCTAAACCTTTTAATGTAGCAGATTTCATAAAGCTAGAATGTAACTGATTATAATACTCTTGCATTAAAAGCAAACTACCAGCAACAGTAGGCGAAGACATAGACGTTCCCGAAAGCTGTCCGTAAGCACTATCATCAGCACTATAAGTTGAAAAAACCTGAGTACCATCTGCAGTAATATCTGGTTTAATTCTACCATCATCAGAAGGTCCTTGACTACTACCCGAATTAATGTTTATACTCACTAAATTTCCATTACCGTCAGTACTAATAATTGGGTTATTAGCATTAGCAACTATAAGATTGTTTTTACTGTTTTTTTCTCCAACCAGCTTATCATAACCATTAGCTGTTCCGCCAGTATAACTTTCTAAACCATCATTACCTGCAGATACTACTTGTAAATAATACGGTGCACTAAAAGCAATTTGATCCCATAATCTTGCATTACCGTCATAAGTACCCATTGTAGATGCAGGCTGACCATCTACAGGAATACCGTAAGAATGGTTTGATATTAACAAACCATTAGATGTAATTTCATTAATTACTTCACCATTATCTCCATTCCAGTCATAAGAAATAATATCAGATTTAGGGCTCATACCTAAAGCATTAGCATTTACACCAGATGCACCAATAGTACCAGTAACGTGCGTCGCATGATTATTAATACCTAAAGATGAATTAATATCTGGTGCCACAATTCTAGATCCACCTCCAAAAACCCTAAATTCCGTATGAGTAGTTCTAGCTGAACCACCATCCCAAACACCAATATACATAGATTCACCAGTTAAATTTAATCCGAGGTCACCTCCTGGCTTTACAAAATTTGTTCTACTGGTTCTAGCACCACCTATATTGTCCGTAGATATATAAACAGCCTTATTATCAACAATTTTTCTAATTTGCATAACCTTATTACCATCTTTAATTATCCTTGGTATATTGTTGGCCTTAACAAATACATCTATAATACTGTCGTTAATTTTTTGTTGCTCTGCCGCGTACTGACTGATTTTAGTTAATTCACTTATATTAGTTTCTCTTAGAATTTTTTCAATTTCTAACTTATTCTGAGAATAAGTATTAAAAGATAATAAGCAAACAACTATAAAATAGATTTTCTTCATAATATAAATTTTTCTTTAATAGCAAGCATTTTTACATTTTTGAATAAATGCAACTAAAACAATCTTCTTTTTTTAGTAAAGGTAATAAAAAGTTAGGATAAATAAATAATAAAAAATAAGGTTTACTTATAAAAACAAAGGACTATCATATATTAGATTTGAAAAATATAGAACAAAAAAAAACCTCACTTTATAAAAGTGAGGTTTTAAAAAATATTATAAGTGACTATTGCAACACTACCGTTATACTTTCACCAAATAAACTCTCATCTAATAAATCTAAACTAATAACATCTTCACAAATATCATAAGTTCCTGATCCAGAAATAACATAAGCTATATCTATAAGATATCCTTGACCTGCTGGTTCACCACCAGAAAGAACAGTAATATCATAAGTTACAGGATCAATAGAAAATCTTAATGGTCCAGGGAAATCACCAGGATTAACACAACCACCACAAACAATTCCTATTAATTCATCACCCCAACTAACGTCAAGATCATAAGTATTATCCATTCCTGCAACAGGTGTTGCGTTAACAGCATAACCTTCTTGACTGGCTCCATTAGGAACAAAAACAGAAGTACCTACATAACTAGATGATAAATTTAAAGCAAATTCTGGAGTTGAATAGTTGTACTCACTCACTTTTGCAGATCTTACTCCATCATTATTTAGAGTTATAAAATAAGCTTTATAATCTGTTGAAGGATTCAAATTTCCAGATGTAATACTAGCAGCACCATTTACAGGTACAACTGCAGTACCATCATCAAATATTGTTTGAGAATCAGGTGCGTCAGCGTCTGCACTCAAAAACATATAGTAAATAGTATTAGTAAATTCTGAAGAAGAGATACTAATATCAGTTCTACAAGCCGACTCACTAGATACAACAAAGCTAACATCGTTAATTAAAGCTGTAGCCTCTTGAGGTGGTACATCATATGTAAAAGCATCATCAGTATTACAAGCTGTAGTGAACACTAATAGGATCACAGCAAGTATATTCAAATAACTTTTAGATAATTTTATATAATTCTTCATATTATTATTTTATAGTTTAGTTATTGTAAATCTAAAAGGACCAAAATTTTGGAAATCACCAGTACATGTAATACTCTTAGTATCATCACTATAAGAAGATGCAGAATATTCAAATACATTCCACTCAGCTAATAATGGGAAACCATCATCAAATATCACCTCTTTAGTACAAGTAATAAATGTTACAACTGTACCATCATTAAAATAAGTATTAAAACCAGGTGAATTATTAAACATAAGTTTAGTACCAGTTACATCACCAGCAACTAATGATGCCTCCATTTGGTAAGATTCACCAAAAGCACCTGCTAAAGTAAGTCCTTCATTTGTTCCAGATGTAAAAACATCATCAACAGAATATGTACCAACAAAATCATCAATAGCAATAGGACAATCATCTTCAATGATAGTAAAATCTGAAGTTATATTATAAATACCTTGACCTGCAATACCTAAAGGTGCAGCAGTATTTCCTTCTATCGAGAAAGTAATAATAATATCATCTGACGCAATTGAGTCATCTTCTGGTATTACAGTAATATAACCAACAAACTCACCTGCAGGAATATTAACAATACCATTAGCTGGCAATACAGTAAAACCACTTGGCACTGTAGCAGTATAAGTAAAGCTCACATCTACACCATCCGTATTCTTATTAGATGAATAAAGAATTGGCACTTGCATTGACGCCTCACCCTCAGACATGTTGTCAGCACTGTTTTCAAATTGTAACCAAGCACTATTTAGCCCTAAATCTGACGTTTCAATATCCTCACAAGAAGATAATAAAACAGTTATAAGTAATAAAAATAAATATTTCGTTTTCATAATTGTGTGTGTTTTAATATACAGGATTTTGAGTGATATCAGGATTTACAAATCTTTCATCTTGAGGAATAGGTAATGTAAATAGATAACTACTATTTTGAAGAGTACAAGCATCTGCATTAAGTATTGAACAATCGTTATTGTCTCTAACTAAATCAGTACCAGTTCTCTTTAAATCTAAAAATCTATGTCCTTCAAAAGCAAGCTCTCTATAACGTTCATCTAAGATACTAGACATTGCAACAACCACATTAGAGAAACTCTCTGGCGTGTATCCTGAGATTCTATTCATTCTTAATTCATTATAATCATCAGCAGCCAAAACAAGTTGTGTAGATCTTGCATAAGCTTCTGCTCTGATTAAATATTGCTCAGAAATACGGAATTCTTTAATATGATTTAAACCAACTGCCGCTACATTACCAGGATATTTATTAATCACTCTAGTTGTATTATCAATAAGATTTAATCGAATATCATTAGCATCATAAGAGTTAAATAATTTCTCTGAAGCTAACCAGTATGTAAGTGCAGAATTCGCATTGTAAATTTGACCAATAGCACCATCGCCAACAACTCTAGCTAATTTAAAAATGTTTTCTGCATCTTCATTATCCGTCCAAATTGAAGGAAAACTTGCTGTATCAGTCAAATTGTACTTATCTATCAATATAGTAGATTTAGCAATTGCTGTAGGAAAATCTTCGCGATATAATGCCATTCTAGCTTCTAAAGCTGTAATAGCATCCAAAGAAAGGAATGTATTATCATTAAAAGTGGCAGGAATTAAATCCTTTGCTAAAGTTAAATCATTTTCAATTCCTTGAAAAACTTCACCAACCGTGTTTCTTAGAGGCTTTTCTAAAACCACAACATAATCAAGATAAGGAACCGCTAAAGCATCATCATTTGTATAAGATGTACTAAAATAAGTTAATGATTTAAAATGAGCCCATGCTCTTATTGCATAAAGTTCACCTTTTAATCTATTAAATTCAGCTTCATCTTCAGCATCTACAGTAAAATTACCTGCAGCTTCTAAAATACGGTTAGCTTTATTAATTACTGAAAAGTAGCTATTATATAGCGACAATACAGTTGCATCAGAAGTCGTGATAGACCAAGTATGCACTTGCACCCCTTGTCCGTTATTAGATGAAGGTAATTGTAATTCATCAGTAAACCATGAGTTCCAAGAAATAGCACTGTTAGCAGGCATAAAAGCATACACCCCTATTACACCATCTCTAAAATCTGTTAAGCTTGTAATTGCATTACTTTCAGTTATTTCATCATCTGGACCAATATTGTAAGCATCCTCACAACTAGTAAAAAGAGATAGAGATAACATTAGTAAAACTAAACTTGAACCTAGTTTTTTACTAAAACCTAGTATGTTATTTTTTATTTTCATTTTCATTTATTTTAAAAGTTTAAATCTACACCAAACGTAATAGTTCTAGGCGTTGGATACTCATATCCTGCAATATTGTTATCATCTTCAGGATCAAAACCTCCGAAGTTCGTCCATGTGTAAAGGTTTTGACCTTGAACATATACTCTAATTCCTGAGAACAAATTGATATTTTCTAAAACTTCAGGATCTACAGTATAACCAATTGTAACATTAGTTAATCTCATATACGAAGCATCTTCAATATCAGCAGAACTAAATTCTCTATTATTTCCAAAACCAGCTATATCAGTAATCTGACCAGGTGTTCTCCATATATCTAACATTGCCGTAGATAAATTAAAGTTAGAAAAATTTGGATTTTCTTGGAAGAATGTTTGGTTATTATATCTGTAATAATCATTTACCCATGTAAATTGAGCAGAAACATTGAATCCTTTATAGTTAATTTGAGTTCCGAAACCACCAGTCCAAGTTGGTTCATAACTTCCCCATTTAGCTAATGCATTCTCATCACTAAATACGTCAGTTATATTACCATCACCATCTAAATACAATGCTTGTCCGTTAGCAGGATTAACTCCAGCCCAACCTACAGCATAATGAGATCCGAAAGCTAAACCTTCTCGAACAATAGATGTACCTAATTCATATTCATCAACTTGACCTAAATCAGTAATTTCATTTTTATTGTAATTGAAATTAAAATTTAAACTCCAAGAAAAATCTTTTTTCTGTAATACAGTACCTGTAATTTGTCCATCGACACCTTTATTTTGCATCTTACCAACATTAGAATCAATAGATGTAAAACCAGATGTACCAGAAAGACGTTGATCAATAAATAAATCCGAAATACTTTCAATATAGTAATCAAGACTACCTCTTAATCTATTCTTAAACAATCCATAATCAACACCAACGTTAAATTTCTCAGACTCTTCCCATTTCAATTGGTTATTCCCAATAGAAGCTACAGAAATACCTGCAATTCCGTTGTAAGAAGCCGTACCATAAGTACCCTCATCTTGAAAATCAGCAATACCTAACTGATTACCAGTAGTACCAATACTTGCTCTTAATTTAAGATTATCTATCCAATCTGCTGTTAAGAAATCTTCATTATGTAAAGCCCATCCAGCTGCAACTGCATAGAACGTACCCCATTTATTAGCTTCAGAAAATCTTGAAGATGCATCTCTACGTATTGTAAATTCAGCAAAATATTTACTATCGTAATTATATTTAGCATTAGCAAAAATACCTAAAAGACCTCTCTGTGTAACTCCACCACCAACTTCTGGAATAAAACCATTAGTATCTGTACCAGCAGTTATACCTGAAGCATAACCAAGTCTCTTTGGATCAATTCCAAATCCAGAAAAAGTACCACTCTTAGCATGATATTTATAATATTCAACGTGTGCCGCAACATCTACGTTATGAACATCACTAAAAACATTGCTATACATTAAACTTGTAAGTGCATTAATGTTAGCAATATAAGAATTCGTAAAACTATATCCACCTTGATCACCAGTAAAACCAGCATTTTGACCAAAATATGTATCAGGAGAAGCACCAGTTTCTGATTTTCTATCTCTATAATCAACACCAAGACTTACTCTTGCCGTTACATTCTTTACAATCTCTAAACTTGCGTTACCGCTAATGTTTAATTTTAAATCAGCACGCTTACTAACGTTAGTTTCTAAATTCTCTAAAGCATTACCTCCAATTAAAACACCCCCTGTATTATAAGAGCCATCTTCATTATAAGGTAAATCATAAGGATTTGATAAGTAAACAGCAGCAAAAGGGTTATTTAAGTTAATTCCATTTTCACTACTAATAAAGTTAGATTTAGAATAACCAATCGATGTACTAACACCAACTTTAAATCTATCAGAAACTTTGTGATCTAAATTTAATCTCGCAGTAAATCTCTGAAGATCTGATCTAAGACCAATACCTTCTTGATCATATATACCCACAGAAGTAAAAAATTGAGTTTTATCATTCCCTCCGGTAACAGAAAAATCATGAGTTTGTGTAATACCAGTTCTGAAAAATATATCACTCCAATCAGTATTAGGAGCAGTTGCGATATCCTCATCAGTCCATTTCCCTGGTGTTTGCCAGTTTTCAAAAATCATTTTCTCACTACCTGTCATCATCTCGAAACGTAGTTGTCCGATTTCAGATATACCATATTGTGTAGAATACTTTACTCTAGATTTTCCAGAAGTACCTCTTTTAGATGTAATTAAAATTACACCACTACTACCTCTAGATCCATAAATAGAAGTAGAAGCTGCATCTTTTAATACAGTAATATTCTCAAAATCATTTGCGTTTAATGTCGCAAAATCATTCGCAGTAATTGGCACACCATCTAAAATATATAAAGGATCTGAACCTCCATTAATTGAGTGTGTACCTCTAATTCTTACCTTAGCACTAGTACCAGGTTGTCCTGAACCAGAAGATATATGTAAACCTGGTGATTGACCTTTAAGAATTTGATCAAAAGAACCGATAGGCACTTGCTCAATATCTTTAGCTCCAACTGTAGAAACAGCACCAAGTACAGATTCTTTCTTCTGCTCACCGTATGCAACAATAACTACCTCATCAAGAGTGTTACCATCTTCCAATGCTACATTATAAGTGTTTGAAGCACCTATTTTAATTTCAGCAGGTGACATACCTACATAAGAAATTACTAAAACATCACCAACATTAACCTGAATGGAATATTTACCATCAAAATCTGTTTGTTGACCTTTAGAAGTTCCTTTTACAATTACACTAGCTCCCGGAAGAGGTAATTCATCCGAAGCGGTTGTAACTGTACCTGTGACAGTTTTTTTCTCTTGTGCAAAAGAAAAC
>TARA_R110002111_G_scaffold126741_1_pt1 | contig 10459 bp, 7 predicted proteins | sample TARA_R110002111 | Tara Oceans TARA_R110002111 (sample SAMEA4397363) | marine metagenome | biome: Polar Biome; feature: [ZZZ] marine water layer (ENVO:01000295); material: water (ENVO:00002006), including particulate matter (ENVO:01000060) such as... | depth 199 m | reverse complement strand
CTACCCGAAAAACAAACTCGTATGAGTCTGAATAAAAAATCCTGAATAAAAGCTGGCCACTTCATCGTAGGGGCGTGACCCATGTGTCCGCCCCTACGACAACAGGGGTTGGAACGGTTTCTCTGAACTCGAACGAGCACCGTTGGACAAGCCGAGCGGTGGCACACGGCGCGCTGATTCTGCCTTCAAAATGGGTGGCACTGTTGGCTTGCCAACAGTGATCAGTGAAGCCTACCCGAAAAACAAACTCGTATGAGTCTGAATAAAAAATCCTGAATCAAAGCTGGCCACTTCATCGTAGGGGCGTGACCCATGTGTCCGCCCGCCTGGCGAGATGCAACTTTATTTTGCGATGTGGACGGGACCAGTTAAACCGTTCGAACGTTGACACAAACACCGACCCCAACCCTGCGGGCGGACACATGGGTCCGCCCCTACGACAACACGGGTCGGAACGGTTTTTCTGTTATCGAACGAGCACCGTCAAAAAAAACTGGTCGACGCTCAGACTTTGGCAAACCGGACACAATAAATCGGCGGCAGATGCGTTGAGACCGTCTGCCATGCATCGCCGCCATCTTCGGTGATCCAGATGTTGCCCGTCGTCGAACCGACGGCGAGAGTGCTGCCCGTCTGATCGACGTCTAACGCGTGCCGATACACAATGTCGTAACTGTGTTCTCCGGGCAAACCGTTCGTGAGCACTTCGGACGTCACGCCGCCATCGGTCGTGCGGGCGACCACAAACTTGCCATCCACGGGAACCCGGCACTCATCTTTGACCCCGGGCACAAACCACGCGGTATCCGGCTGCTGCGGATGCACGGCGACGGCAAAACCGAATTTTGCGGGCTGAATGCCGGTCACTTCCTGCCACGAATTCGCACCGTCGGTGGTGCGGAACACGCCGTTATGATGCTGCACCCAATACGTATCGGGATGAGACGGCGACTGCACCATCCGATGACCATCCTGAATATTGGGGTTACCAGCCTGATCGGGGGGCATATATTCCGCGTGCATCCCCTCCGCTTTGCAGGTCCAGCTTGCGCCGTCATTCTCGGTCACCCACACGCCGCCACAGGAAATCGCCAGTGCGACATGCTGGCTGTTTTCCGGATGCACGCAAATCGAATGAATGCCGGGATTATCTTTTCCGCCGCCGAACCATTGTTGCCGTTCGGGCACATCCCACAACGATTCCACCAGCTGCCAGGAAGTGCCTCGATCATCAGAGCGAAACAGACCGCCGGGAATCGTACCGCACCAGAGTCGCCCCGGTTGATCGGCGCCGCCGGCTTCGAGCGCCCAGATTTCACTCAGGCTGGCAGGCTTCGGTTCAGCGTCTGTGGAAAAGGGGGGTGCCGCGATCGTGGCCCCTTCCGGATAAACGGGAACCGCACACTCTTCCCAGTTCGCGCCTGCATCGGTGCTGCGATGCAGCTTCACCCCAAAGTGGCCATGATTAAGGGCTGCGTACGTCGTACCATCCCGATGATCGTGCAACACCATCGAGACGTTCTCGCCTTCGAAATCGTGCCGACCAATCGACCAGCCGTTCGCGCCGCGTTCGAGTCGAAATAAACCTTTGCGTGTGGCAACAAGAACCGGAGAACTCATGAGAGGCACCTTTTTACCTGAATCTGATGGAGTGAATAAAGGGAGATTTCAGTTAACCGCCGGAGAGTGCCTGCATCACGTAAATATCGCTGTCGGGCGAGATCGCATCGCTCAGGTGAACCCGATCGACGATCATCTTGCCGTCCACGAAGATCACCATATGCTGGCGCAGCCGACTCTGGTCATCGAGCACATAACCTCTTAACTGCTGCTGAGTTTCAAACACCGCGTCCAGCGCTTCACGCACCGAAGCACCCGCGACGGTGGCTTCGGAACAGGAGAGGTGTCGTTCCAGATTGGCGGTAAAACAGACTCGGACCATAATCTGAGTATGCTACACTGTACAAATAAACGAAGCAAATGAAATTCGGCAGTGATTTTGCCATATCAGTCAATCTGCATCTTTCCCGCATTTGCCCGGTGAAAGCAGCTCGGGCTATCGACTTTGGGAAAGTAGTGCCGGTAAAATGAAACCCAGTGCGCGTGATTCCCTCCCCTGCTTTCCAATTGATTCCTCTGACTCATAAGAGTTGACCATGATACATTCTTTCCTGCCCGCTGCGTTTCGTAAAACCAGTTGCCTGACTTTGGCAGCCGCCTGCCTGTTGTGCCTGTCAGACAGAGTCGCCTGGAGTGCCGACAAAGCTGCAGCGACCGAGGTAAAAACGGAAACGAAAGAGAGCAAAGAAGCCGACGACGTTCAGGCCGGCCATTCGTATCACGGCGAAGTCTTCAACGAAGGCCCGCGCCGCGCTGCTTACCTGATGGGGGGCACCGGTAACGTGCATTTTGATGTGACCGTCAAAAATCCGGAAGCACAGAAGTTCCTCGATCAGGGCTTAGGCCAGTTACACGGTTTCTGGTATCTGGAAGCCGAACGCTCCTTCCGGCACGCCGCGAATTTAGACCCCGAGTGCGCGATGGCGTTCTGGGGCGCCGCAATGTGTAATCTGAAAAATGAGAAACGGGCCCAAGGTTTCATCGCAGAAGCCAACAAACGCATCGACAAAACCAGCCCGCGCGAAAAAAAGTATATCAAAGCTTTGGAAGCCTACATCAAAGCCGACAAGAAAAAATCCAAAGAACGGGACGAATCTTATACCAAAGCAATGGAAGATCTGATTCTGGAATACCCGGACGATCTCGAAGCGAAAGCGTTTCTGGCAGTCCACCTGTATAACTCCCGCTCCTCCAGCACGAGTTACATCGCTGCGGAAGCGCTGCTGCAGGATATTTTCGCCGTGAATCCGATGCACCCCACGCATCACTATCGCATTCATCTCTGGGATCACCGCAAACCGGAAATCGCGTTGACCTCCGCAGCAAAATGCGGGCAGTCTTCCCCCGGCATCGCCCATATGTGGCACATGCCCGGGCACATTTATTCGCGTCTCAACCGCTATCAGGATGCGGTCTGGCAGCAGGAAGCGTCGGCCCGCGTCGATCATGCCCACATGATGCGGGATTCTGTGATGCCGGATGAGATTCACAACTACGCGCATAACAACGAATGGCTGATTCGCAATCTGATTTTTATCGGCCGCGTCCACGATGCCGTCGCGCTGGCCAAAAACATGATCGAACTGCCGCAGCATCCGAAATATAATACGCTCAAAAAACGGGGCAGCGCAAAGTACGGCCGCATGCGACTGCTGCAGATCCTCCGCACTTATGAAATGTGGAATGAACTGATAGCCCTCAGCAAAACCTCTTACCTGGAGCCGACGGACGTCGAAGAGGAACAGCTCACGCGTCTGCGTTATCTGGGGCTCGCGTATTACCAGACAAACCGCAGCAAAGAAGGGGACGCCGTGTTGGCGAACCTGCAGAAACGTGTGGATGTGTTGCAGGCCGAAAAAAAACAGGCCGAGTTGGACGCCACCCCCGTCGTTGCACGCAAACCGGACAAAACGGAAGCCGTTAAAGTAACCAAATTCGAGGGATCAATCAAAACCGCCATCGAAAATGCCGGCAAACCGTTCGCCGCAAAAATCAAAAAACTGGAAGCCCCGCTGAATGCCTTAAAAGGGCATCAGGCCATCGCGAAGGGGGATTTCAAAGCCGGTCACGAACTGTTGAAAAAAGCGGGGGGCGCTGACGACGTGTATCTGATCTCCGTACTCTGGAAATCGGGCGAACAGGAGAAAGCGGAAAAAGCCCTGCGGAAGCTGATTGGTTCTCACAAAAACGAAGTTCAGCCGCAGGCCACGCTCGTGGAACTGCTCTGGCAGGCTGATAAAAAAGAGGATGCGAAAAAAGAATTCGAAACACTGCGCAAACTCTCCGGCACTCTCGATGTGGATGTGCCATTGTTTGTTCGACTGGCTCCGATCGCAAAAGAACTCGGTTTCGAAACTGACTGGCGCATCGAAAACGTCGCCGCCACCGATGTGGGAGACCGTCCCGATCTGAAAACGTTGGGCCGCTTCCGCTGGAAACCGTCGCCGGCTCCGACCTGGCAGCTCAAAGACGCGACCGGAAAAACGCGCAGCTCAGAGGAATTCAAGGGCAAACCACACGTCCTGATTTTTTATCTCGGCTTCAGTTGCCTGCATTGTGCCGAACAGTTGCAGGCATTCGCCCCGATGGTTCAGGAATTCGAACAAGCGGGCATTCCGTTGATGGCGATCAGCACGGACAACATCGACGGCCTGAAAACATCGATCAAAAATTACGACAAAGGGGATCTGCCGATTCCCCTGTTTTCGAACGACCAGCTCGATGTCTTCAAAGCGTTCCACGTCTACGACGACTTCGAAAAACAGCCCCTGCACGGCACCTTCATCATCGACGCCGCTGGAAATGTCCTCTGGCAGGACATCAGCTACGAACCATTCATGGACCCGAAGTTCGTGTTAAAAGAAGCTCAACGGCTGCTGCCGAAAAAAGCCGAACGGCCGGGGTTTATTCTGGATGTGTTTTGAACCGTGAGTAGTCTCTTCAATTATAGAAGAGGTTCACGGGGTGGTCCCGAATGTAATTCGGGATTGCCGCAGGCAACAGGAAACTGACGGGGTACTCACTCGCAGGGTTCTTCATGGTCAACATTTCTTGAATAAATCTAGAAACCCGTCCTTACCTTTTCACTCTCTATTTCAATTGGGATTGAGACTGGTTTCTGGTTCTGTCTTGATATCACTTCGTTTGATTTCGCTGTCAATTTCCTGCTCGCTACGCTCGGCTCGAATTGCATTCGAGCCCACCCATGAAATATTTATATGCGTAACCCTGATCAAATTTCCTACTATTTCTCTTCCAGAATGTGCGTCGGCTTGCCGTCGAGGCTTTGTTGGTTTTTGTCGTGCCAGTACTGGTGCAGTCCTTCCTCCCCCTGTTTGGTGGCCCAGGTGTTGAGCTGTTCGCGTTCTTCGACGTAATCGAAATAGGGAACGGCCATGCCGCAGGAGGTCTGAACCAGATCGACGTTCAGATCAAACACCTGCCGGGCACCGGGAATGGAAGGGAAGTGCGCAAACAGTTCTGCCCATTCAGTGTCGTAGGGATGAATCACGCGTGCCTGCCCGTAAAGACGTAAAATGATGGGTTTCCCGGTAAAGGCACAGAACATCACCGTCATCCTGCCGTCTTGCTGGATATGGGCCGATGTCTCATTGCCGCTGCCGGTGACGTTGAGCCAGATCACCCGATTCGGTCCCAGCACACGAAACGCATCCATGCCTTTCGGCGAAACATTAATCCGGCTGTCTGCTGTTGCCGTGCCGACGAAAAACAGTTTCTGTGCGGCGATGAATTCGATCAGTTTGTCTGACAGTTCTGTAAAACGTTGTCCCATACTGTGTCTGCTCTGCTTGAATTAAGATGCGGTTCGAAAATCGTTTCCGAATGATAACAGACAGACAATTCTCTGGCAAAACTGGTTCGGGGCAACAGATCAGAGCCTACTGATATTGCCGCCGATAAACGGTGGGGCTCACGCCGGTCTGTGCTTTAAAAACCTTTGAGAAATGGCTGTGATCATAAAAGCCGGTCTTGTTGGCGATTTGTGAAATCGTGTCGGTTGAGCTGGTCAGCAGGCGACAAGCGGTCTGAATGCGGACATGATTGATATAACTGGCGGGACTCGTATTAAACAGTTTGCGGAACCGTCGTTGAAACTGACTGTTTGAAAGATCCACCAGCGACGCCAGATCTTTCACCGCAATCTCGCGCTGGAAATGGTCGTTGATATAGTCGAACACGCGCTGCATTTCGAGATACGGGGCAATCGCCAGACCGGCGCGGCGGTAATCGCGCATCATGCCAACCACTCCCGCGACCTGACCGCGTTTGTCGAACAACGGCTCCTTGATCACCTGGAACCAGCTCGTCGCCCCTTCGCCCCCCGTCACCGGATGCACCAGATCAACCAGCGGCTCACGCGTTTCCATCACGCGGCGATCTTCGCGCCGATACGCTTCGGCCTGATCGCGGGGATGAATGTCAAAATCGGTTTTGCCGATCAGTTCCCGCTCGTCATCGACTTTGAGCCAGTCCAGCAGTGCCCGGTTATGTTGAATGAAGCGTCCTTCAGCATCTTTCACCACCAGATACACATCGGGTAAATGCGCGAACAGCCGACATGTCTGCTCAATTCCGGGGACTTTTTCGAAAAATTGCTGTTGAAACGTGGTTTTCATTGTGTTTTTTCTGAAAAGGGAATGCGTCAAATATACCCAGTTTTGCCTCGAATTTCCAAGACGTACACCGCCGCGAAGATTACAATAAATAAAACAATGCAGACGCTGATTTACTCACGCAGTAAAAAAACATTTTTCACATACAAACTCGGCTCATTTCCGAAATGGCTTTCGAGGAGAATCTGATGACGAAACCAAGTGCGCTCAATCGTCGTAACTTTATGAAAACGGCGGCCGCCGCCAGTACGGTGTTTGCGGTTCCCACAATCATTCCCGGCACCGCGCTCGGTTTGAACGGGACCGTCGCTCCCAGCGAACGCATTATTCTGGGCGGCATCGGCATTCGCAGACGCGGCGGATATGTATTGAGCCACATGCTCGAACAGCCGGATGTACGTTTTGTCGCCATCGCCGACGTTCGCGCCGATCAACGCAAGACCGTCAAAGAGATGGCCGACAAACAGAACGGCGATCAGAAATGCGACACGTATCGCGACTTCCGCGAACTGCTGGCCCGCGATGACATTGACGCCGTTCTGATTGCGACCGGCGACCGCTGGCACGCGACCGCCTCCATGATGGCCGCAGAAGCCGGCAAAGATGTGTACTCTGAAAAACCGTGTGCGATTTCCATCGAACTCGCCCGCCGTCTGCAGGAAACGATTCAGCGCACAGGACGCGTATTCCAGGCAGGCACACAACGCCGCAATGTTTCGAACTTCGCACACGCCGCGAAGCTGGCACAAACGGGACAGCTGGGAAAAATTCACACCGTACACGCTTCAATTTATCAACTGATCGACCGTCACGACTGGCTGGCTGCGGAACCGGAGCCCAACCCGGAAGTGGTCGACTGGAATATGTGGCTCGGCCCTGCACCCTGGCGGCCTTATAACCACGCGTATGTCGACGGCGCCTGGCGCGGACATTACGATTTTGACTCCGGTGCGAAACTGCTCGACTGGGGCGCGCATACGCTGGATATCTGCCAGTGGGCACTCGACGCTGACAACACGATGCCTGTGACTTATGAACCCAAAGATGTTCCCAACGATAACGTCATCGAATGTATGTATGAAAACGGCGTGAAACTGGTCATGCGTCGTAACGGCTGGCTTGGTCTTGGAACCTGCCCGGTTCGCTTCGAAGGCGATGCCGGCTGGGTGGAAACCGGCGACTCGGGACAGACGGCCGTTTCCTCGGATGAACTCCGGGCTTCACTTCCTTCACCCAGTTCGATTCCGGGAACGTCTCCCAAAATTCATGTGCGCGATTTCTTTAACTGTGTGAAAACGCGTTCGAAACCAGCGGCCAACGAAGATGTCATGGCCCGTTCGCACATCGCCTGTCACGCGGCTGCGATTGCCTGGAAACTGGGACGCAAAGTGCAGTTCGATCCCGTGACGGAAGAGTTCGTGAACGACGACGAAGCCAACCGTATGCGGAGCCGCGCGATGCGGGAACCGTGGACCGTCTGATTCGCGTTTTTTGCTGCGAATGCTGTTTCAATAATTCTCATCTACACATTTTTTCCCTTGAGGAATCTGTGCTCATGTCTGCTGATAAAACTTGTTTTGTACTCCTGTTTTCCGTCTGCCTGCTGTTCAATACCATGTCTGCCAGCGCGGACGATCAGACAGACACCGCCAAAGAAGCGGCCCGTCTGGTGAAGGTCCTCGACTCGAACGCCGGCACATACGACAAAGCGATGGCCTGCCGTCGTCTGGCTGCGATTGGCGATACGACTGCCGTCGGTGCGATCGGAAAATATCTGGGCGATGAAAAACTGGCCACGTATGCCCGTTCGGCTCTCGAAAATATTCCCGGTCCTGCAGCAGACAAAGCGCTGGAAGAATCGCTCAAAGCGCTCAAGGGGGATCTGCTGGTCGGCGTGATCAATTCGCTGGGCAAACGCAAAGACAAAAACGCGACGTTAGACCTCACTCCCTTACTCGCCGATAAAAACACGAAAGTTGCCATCGCCGCCGCCCATGCTCTGGGAGCCATCGGCACAAAAGAAGCGGCGACCGCATTACAGGCCGCCATCGGTAAAGGGGATGCGAAAGTTCAAAACGAAGTCGGCTTCGCCTGTCTGATGTGTGCCCGTTCGCTGGCCGCCAAAGACAAACCAGCGGCCATCGCTCTGGCGGAAGCGGTCAGAAAAGCAGATCTCCCGGAAAACATCAATCTGGCAGCCACGCAACTCACGATTGTGCTGCAAGGCAACGCGGGGCTTGCTCTGCTGGCGGAAGAACTCAAATCGGAAGACCTGCAGCGATTCCGCTTCGGCTTGCAGGCGGCCCGCGATCTGGGCAACGTCGCGACGCCCACTTTGGTTGACGCTTACAAAACGCTTTCTGACGAACGCAAAGCGCTGTTGATTGCCGCCTTAAGCCTCGCACACGATCCCGCAGCGCTGCCACTGATCCATGAAGCCGCAGCCCAGGGTTCTGAGCCGCTCAAACTGCAGGCCATTTATTCGCTGACCGAACTCGACTCTGCTCTGGAAGAAAGTGACCAGCTTCAGGTTTTGAACCATCTGTTTGGTCTGCTGAAACAGAACAATGCGGAAATCGGCTCCGCCGCGGAAACAGTCATTGTCGCATTCAATTCCAGTCAGCCTTCCGCAAAAGTCAAAACACTGATTGAAGAAAACACTCGCAAACTGGTGGAGAATGAAACACTCGCGCAGCAACTCGCGGGTCTGCAACTGGCGGGCGCATGTCGCATCAGTTCGATCACGCCGACTCTGCTGCAGCTGGTCAATCACACCAATCCCGCAGTCAAACAGGCGGCCATTCAAGCCCTCGGCGGCACCACTTCCTCCGCCGATCTGCCGAAGCTAATCGCACTGACACTCAAAACCGTCAACGATCCCGCCGCCAGCGACGCCCTCATCGCCGCCTGCTCGCGCTTGCCGTTAGAAGAAACTGCTCAGACATTGGCGGCTGCCATGCAGGGGGCTTCAACGGAACAGAAACAACTGCTGCTGAATCAACTGGCGGCCCTTGGTGGTGAGACGGCTTTGAAGACGGTCGTCGAAGCGGCACGTTCCAACGACGATGCGTTGCAGAATACGGCGACCGACCTGCTCGGGAAATGGGTCACCATCGATGTCGCACCGCCACTGCTGGAGCTGGCGAAAACGCTGGACAATAACAAATACAAGATCCGCTCGCTGCGTGGTTATATTCGTGTCGCCCGACAGTTGAACATGACGTCAGAACAACAGCTGGAAGTCTGCCGCAATACGCTGGCGATTGCAGAACGCAACGAGGAAAAGAATCTGGTCTTCGAAATCTTAAGGCGCTATCCGACGCCACAGGCGGTAAACTTTACGGTTTCACTCCTGAAGGACAAACAGCTCAATCCGTCTGCCAGTGCCACGCTTGTCACGTTAGCCGAACAGAGTGCCCCCATCGACGCTGATCTAATGCAGAACGCATTGCAGCAGGTAATCGCCACTACCTCAAATGCGGATCTCAAACATCGGGCCGCACAACAGCGGGACCGCATCGCCGCGCAGTCGAAACAGGATGAAAAAGAACTCGGCTTCCAGTCTCTGTATGACGGTAAATCGTTTGACGGCTGGCACGGCAACGAAGCCATCTTTCGCATCGAAAACGGCGAAATCGTCGCCGGCAGTCTGGATCAGAAAGTCGAACGCAACGAGTTTCTGCGTTCGAACAAACAGTACGGCGATTTTGAACTCAAACTCGAATTCAAGTTACTCGGCGACAAGACGAATGCCGGCGTGCAGATCCGCACGGCGGAAATTCCCGATCACCACGAAGTCAGCGGTTATCAGGCCGACCTCGGCACCGGTTACTGGGGCTGCCTGTATGATGAATCCCGCCGCAAAAAGATTCTGGCAGGCCCCCCTGAAGACCAGCGCGATTTACCCGTTCGCCTGGATGACTGGAACACGTATCGCATTCGCTGTGAAGGCCCGCGGATTCAACTCTGGATCAACGGCGTGCAGACAGTCGACTTCACAGAGGAAGATTCGAGCATTCCGCTGAAAGGGATCATCGCGTTACAGATTCACGGCAACCTCGTGAATCAGGCGCATTATCGCAATGTCCGACTGCGGGAACTGTAAATCAGAGGCCAGGTCGTGTTTCTTCATTCGAACGCTCCCTGCCAATGATGCACAACCGGGGCTAACGCCTAATGGCACTTACTTTAGAAAAAGATTGTAA
>TARA_R110002111_G_scaffold118388_2_pt1 | contig 10459 bp, 5 predicted proteins | sample TARA_R110002111 | Tara Oceans TARA_R110002111 (sample SAMEA4397363) | marine metagenome | biome: Polar Biome; feature: [ZZZ] marine water layer (ENVO:01000295); material: water (ENVO:00002006), including particulate matter (ENVO:01000060) such as... | depth 199 m | reverse complement strand
TGGGACGAATTACCATGGTGTAGAGGTGGTTTAGGTAACGATGCTTGGAAAAAGAATACAAAGCAAATGCTCAAAGAAATAATTAACCAAAATTATAATCATCCAAGCATTATTTTATGGTCTTTAGGAAATGAAATTTATTGGTTACCAGATTTTGAGAATGGTGACGATAGAGAAAAGATTAATATGTTTTTAAACGAGCTTAACGATTATGCTCACGAATTAGACCCTACTAGAAAAACAGCCATTAGAAAATATTATGAAGGTGCCGATATTGTTGATGTATTTTCGCCATCCATTTGGTCGGGATGGTATTCCGGAAGCTATAAAAGTTATCAAAAAGCGATAGACCAATATAAAGTGGAGTATCCTCATTTTTTACATGCAGAATATGGAGGCTCAAGTCATATAGGTCGCCATACTGAAAACCCCATTACAGGCGAAGGAAAGATTCAGTCTGATGGTTGGGAAGAAGCCATAGTGCAAACCGATGTTGCTAATATTGCTCAAATAGGGGATTGGAGCGAGAATTACATTGTAGATTTATTCGATTGGCATTTACGAATTTCTGAAAACGATTCCACTTTTGTGGGCAACATACAATGGGCGTTTAAAGATTTTGGAACCCCTTTAAGACCAGAAAATGCTATTCCTTACATGAACCAAAAAGGACTAGTTGATAGAGCAGGAAACCCTAAAGATGCCTTTTATGTATTTAAAAGCTACTGGAGTAATGAGCCTTTTACTTACATAGAATCTCACACTTGGACAGAGCGCCAAGGTCCAAAAGATTTGGCTAGAGATATAAGTGTTTATAGCAACTGTCCCGAAGTAGAACTTTTTCTAAATGGCAAAAGTTTAGGTGTAAAACAGCGAGATACAAAAGCATTTCCTGCCGCAGGATTAAATTGGACACTTTATTTTAAAGCAGGTGAAAATGAATTAGTTTCTGTTGGAAAAACAATTGATGCTAAAGAAGTAAAAGATGAATTAATTATTAATTACAGATTTACAAAAAACGAAAAGCCTACTGTTTTAAAACTTGAACATAAGGTACTTGATGATGATAGATATTTAATTACAGCAACTGCCATAGATAAAAAAGGATTAAGATGTTTAGATTATGAAGAGCGTGTTTATTTTCAATGTTTAAATGGAGGTGAAGCCCTAGTAAGCCTAGGTACGCCAACGGGTAGCGAAGTGATTGAAATGGCAAACGGAAAAGCCTCTATTGAAGTTAAACGGCATTCAAAAAAACAACCTCTAGAAGTTATGGTGCTCAATCAAAGTTTTAAAGGCACTTATTTAACCATTGATTAATCATAGTTTTACGAACTTGTAATTTATATAAATTTTGAGAAAACATATCAAATATGCTGTTATAATACTCATAGCACTTTTTAGTTGTTCAAAACCATCAACTCATTTTGAAATAGTAAAAGCAATTGAGAAAGAACGCATTTTAAGGGATGTCGATAAGTATCTTAATCTAAAACCAATTACTGTAACTGCTAACGTTTCGCCAAGAAGTGCAGGAACAAAGCATGATTTTTATTCTGAAGGAGATTATTGGTGGCCCAATCCAAAACATCCAGATAGTGCATATATAAGAAAGGACGGATTATCAAACCCAGATAATTTTGTAGCGCATAGGCGCTCCATGATTAGATTAAGTCAAATCTCGGGTGCCTTAACATCAGCATATCTTATAACAAAAGATGAGAGGTATCTTAATGAGTTAATGCCCCATTTAAAAGCGTGGTTTGTAGACGAGTCTAGCAAAATGAATCCACACCTATTATACGCACAAGCTATAAAAGGGAGAGTTACTGGACGTGGTATAGGGATTATTGACACCATCCATTTAATTGAAGTTGCCCTTGCAGTTCAAGTAATAGAAGAGACTCAAATTTATCCAAAAACCGAAATAGAAACTATAAAAAATTGGTTCTCGCAATATTTATCATGGTTAACAACCCATGAATATGGAATAAACGAACGAGATAATGGTAATAACCATAGCACGTGTTGGGCTATGCAAGTAGCTGCCTTTGCAAAACTCACAAATCGAGAAAAAGATCTAGAATTTTGTAGAAACCTCTATAAAAATATGTTACTGCCAAATCAAATGGCTCTCGATGGCAGTTTTCCAAAAGAATTATCAAGAACAAAACCTTATGGATATTCCATTTTTAATTTAGACGCCATGGTAGGCTTATTACAATTGCTAACAACCGATACCGAAAATTTATTTGATTATAAAACTCAGGATGGTAGAGGAGTGAAATTAGGGTTAGAATTTTTGTTTCCATATTTAAAAGATAAGGAATTATGGCCTTATAAAAAAGATGTTATGCATTGGGATGATTGGCCAACAAAGCAACCAGCACTTTTATTTGGAGGATTACAATTAAATAATAACGATTATATTTCTACTTGGAAAAAGTTAACACCTTTGTCTAATAAGGCAGAAATTCTCAGAAATATGCCTATTCGATATCCGCTCATATGGATTAAATAATTTTAAAACAGGAAAAAGCTATAAATACTTAGCTTTAATACCTATTATTTTTAAAATTAAAATTAAAATTAAAATAAATAAATTTTAAATTGCTGATATTCATATAGATGACATGAATTTTAATATTTATTTTTTAAATATTTTGATAATGAAAAACAAAAATAGTGTACTCAGACAGGACGGTACAGGATACATGATAACTTAGTAATTTGTAAAATTGTTATCAATTAGTAGAGTTCTGTCTTAAATTATTTTACTCTGCTAGGGTAAATTAATAAAAACTAAATTATATGTTAAAACTAAAACTAAAGATGAAACAAAAATTTAAAAACAAAAGATCTGTTTCCGGATTGGCTTTATTGCTGGCATTGGTATTTTCCAGTTTCACTGCAATTAGCATTGAAGCCCAGCAAAGCGTTGCAGGTACAGTATCTGGTGAGAATGGAGTTCCAATCCCAGGTGTAAACGTACTCCAAAAAGGAACAAACAAAGGAGCTGTAACAGATTTTGATGGGAAATTCACCATTTTAATGGGTGCAGGAAATAAAACTTTAGTTTTTTCCTATATCGGCTTTGAAACAAAAGAAGTTGAAGTAGGCAATCAAACTAGTATATCTGTGGTTCTTCAAGAAGACGTTGAAGCTCTAGACGAAGTAGTGATAATTGGTTATGCACCAATTGAGCGTAAAAAAGTATTAGGTTCTATAGCCTCAGTTAAAGCAGAATCCATTATACAGGCTACACCAGTACAAGCCTTTGATGCCGTTCAAGGTAAATTGGCTGGGGTACAAATTTTATCCAACAACGGTCCAGGAAATGGATTCGATATTAGAGTAAGAGGTGTATCTACATTTGGTAGTGGTACTTCACCTTTATACGTTGTTGATGGACAGCAACTGGATAATATTGATAATATTGACCCATCAGATATTCAATCTTTAGAAGTTTTAAAAGATGGCGCAACTGCAGCCATTTATGGTTCTAAAGCAGCTAATGGTGTTGTAATTATTACAACCAAATCTGGTAAAGCGGGAAAATTAAGGTTAGACATAACACATAATACAGGTGTAAATAATTTAGTAGGGGATTTGCCTGTTGCAAATTCAAAACAAAGATTACTTTATGAGAACCTAAGAGTAAACAGAACTACACTTTCAGGTCAAGAACGAGATTCTTTAAGTTTACTTAACAGAAACTCTTACGATTTACAGAAATTACTAACTAGGCCAGCAATTAGAACCCAAACCAATTTATCTTTAAGCGGAGGTAGTGACAAAGCTAAATTTTACTGGAATACAGGTTTTTTAAATGAGGATGGTATTGTAAGAAACAGTGGTTATAAAAGAATTAATACTCAGGTTAGGGTTGATGTAAATGCTACCAGTAAATTAAAAGTTGGTACTAGAGTTAATCTATCTTTTGAAAAACAAGGCGGTATTTCTTCAGGGGCTGTATTACAGCAACTTGTAGAACGTATTCCTTATTATCCTTTGTTTGAACCCAATGGAGATTTTACACCTACATTATTTGGGCGTCAAAACCCACTTGCGAATGCGGAATTGAGAACTATAGATAATAGAAATTTTAGAACCCAAATATTTAATTATGCCCAACTACAAATTTTACCTAAGTTAACAATAAAATCTACTTTGGGTATTAATTTCAGATTACAAAAACAAGATGATTTTACCCCATCCATTTTAATAGGAAATGGTGGCGGAGGAGATCCAAGAGGAAGAGAACGTAACAATTTGTCTTACGATATCCAGAATGAAAATTTTGTTAACTACAAAAATAATTTTGGAAAGCATGATGTTGCGGCTTTTGCAGGTATGCAAATACAAAAATATGTTATAGAGAATTCTGATTTCAGTTCTTTATTTAATGATGATTTAATTCAAACATTTAACAATGCTCAGCCTGGAGCTATAACAAGCGCTAGTAATAATCAAAGACATAACCTATATTCTTTATTTGCTGGATTTAATTATGATTTTGCAGATAAATATTTAATTGGTGGTACGATTCGTCGTGATGGATCATCAAGATTTGGTGATGAAAATGAATTTGGTTATTTCCCATCCGCAACCTTTGGATGGAGAGTTAGTAATGAAAACTTTCTTAAAGGAAGTAGCGTAATAAATAACTTATTATTAAAAGCAAGTTGGGGTATTGTTGGTAATGAGCGTATTCCTAATTATGAATTTACAGGAGCATTAACACCTGGTTTTGTTTACAACGGATTAGGAGGTGTAGCCCCTACACGATTAGGGAATTCAGATTTAGGTTGGGAAGAGACCGAATCAATTAACTTAGGATTGGATTTATCTATGTTTAAAAACAGAGTAAATATTAATCTTGACTTTTGGAGAAAGACAACAACCGATTTATTAGCTGTTACACCATTACCAGAAGAATCTGGATTCACAGGTATTAGAAGAAACGTTGGTGCTGTAGATAACAAAGGTATAGACTTTAGTATTTCTGGAACCATTATAAAAGCCAAAGACTTTTCATGGGATAGTAATTTTAATATAGGATACCTTGAGAATGAGGTAACTAAATTAGATGGTGGTTTACCTTTTGATTCAGGTCAATTTAGAGTTGAAGAAGGCCAACCTATAGGTAATATGTTTGGATACAATAATTTAGGTATATTTCCATATACTGAGTCGAATGCCTTTACACCAGATGGGACTCAGTTAACGCCCAATTTTGATGGCGATGGATCTTTTGTGAATTATACCTTGAATGGTTCTGAATATACAGGAGATATAGAGCGATTAAGAGCAGCCAACCGTAATTTAGAAGGTGGTGATATTTTCTGGGAAGATTTAGATGGAAATTTTCTTATTGATGCTAATGATAGAAAAATAATAGGAAATGGATTATCTACAGTTTACGGTGGTTTTTCACATGATTTAAGATATAAAAACTTTACAATGAGCTTGCTTTTTGATTATAGTTTAGGTCATGATATTTATAGAAGATATGATGAAGCAAGAAACGACTTGAATTCTGGTAACGAAACCCCAGGACCAGATCGTATTTTAGGATCATGGCGCGAACCAGGAGATATTACAGTATATCCAAGACTTAATAGGGTGCCACAACAACGTCTTAGACCCAACAGTTTTTATGTAACAGACGGTAGTTTTATTAAATGGCGTTATCTTCGTTTTAACTATGCGTTTTCTAAAAAAGCATTGGATAATATTCCTGGTATAAAAGCTGCCTCAATAAATTTTGCAGTTAATAATTTATTAACTTGGACAAACTATGAAGGATATAATCCAGAGTTAGGTAACAGAGGGAATGCTTTGCAACCAAACATTGATAATTTAAGATATCCAAATGATCGTGAGATTATATTAGGTTTAAGACTTCAATTTTAGTAATAAAAAAAAGAATAGACATGTTAGAAAATAAAATAAATAAAATTAAATTTATTACAGGAGCACTGGTAGTACTGCTATCTTGTTATTCCTGTGAAGATCTTGTGGATGAAGTTCCAATAAGTGAATTAAGTCCGATTAGTTTTTATGAAACTAACGACCAATTGTTGGCTGGAGTAGTTGGTGCTTATGATGGTATGCAAGGGGCCTACAATGAGGCTACCTTTTTCTGGGGAGAATTCAGATCAGATAACCACCAACCATTTGTAGGTGGGCAAGCATCGCAAAACAATCTGGAAATAGTTAATAACGATATTACTCAAGGTAACCCTGGTGCCAGATGGGATCGTTTATTTTTTATGATAGATCGTGCCAACCAAGTAATAATTAATGCACCTAATGTGCCAAGTTTAAACGAAAGTATTGTAGCAGAAGCTTTAGCAATTAGAGCTAAGGCATATTTTGATGCTGTAAGAGTTTGGGGAGATGTGCCATTATTTATCGAACCTGTTAAAGCATTATCAGACGCTACAAAACCAGTTACTGATGGTAATACTATAATGAACGATGTTGTTATTCCAGATATGTTGCGTGCAGCAGAATTAATCACACCTCCATCGGACGATTTTAGATGGTCTAAGGCTAGTATTTATTGCTTCCAAGCAGAAGTATATATGTGGTTAAATGATTATCCTAAGGCTAAAGCAGCTTTAGATGCAATGATTGCCTTAGGGGAACATAGCCTAGTAACCACTCCTGAAGCTTGGGACGCGATGTTCTATAATAACCCACCATTAGCTGCATTTCCTGAAGGCCTTGGTAAAATGCAGGAAGGGTCAGAATTGATTTTTTCTATTCGTTATAATTTTGAAGAAGAACGAGATGCTCCAGCTGGGTATCCCAATCGAACAAGATGGAATCGATCTGGAATTATGGGTCTATTTTACGCAGGTATTCCTTCTTATGTGATCTCTGAAACTGTTGAGAATAAGTGGCGTGAAAAATTTCCTATAGATTCTTTAGGTTGGGTAACAAAATACCCTGGTATAGATCCTGCCTTAACAAGAACTGTATTTGTTGATGATGGTATGGGAGGTGTTATAGAGGAAGAGCAGCCTGTATATGGAGACTGGAGATACTATTTAACACGACAAGGTAGAGTAGAAGGCATTGAAAGTGTTGAGATTGGCGAGGCAAGAACTGCTAAATGGCAACAAACCAATTATAACCGTAACGATGATGATACCGATATTGTATTGTATCGTTATGCAGATGTACTTTTACTTTTAGCCGAAGCAGAGAATCAACTTGGAAATGATGCTCGAGCCTTAGAACTTGTAAACCAGATAAGAACAGCTAGACAATTACCAACTGTTGGTGCTGCTGAATTTGGTGCAACACAAGAAGCGCGATTAGATTATATCTTAGATGAACGCCAGCTAGAACTTTTCGGCGAAGGCAAAAGATGGTGGGACTTGTTGAGAAATGATAAACAATTCGAAGTGTTAAACCCAATATTGGAGTCAAGAGTAGAAGGTGTTCCATTAACAGAAGATCGTTTAGTCTGGCCAATTTTCATCGACCATTTAATCGAAAATACTTTATTGGAACAAAATATAGGTTATAGAAATTAAAAGAAAAGATAATTATGAAAAAATATATTAAATTAAAAATGATACTCACAATTTGTGTAGGTTTCATGCTTACATCATGTGATTTAGAGTTACAGGATACTTTTGATTTTGTGCCTGAAGTGGATTTAACAGACCCATTTGCTAATATGACAGCTTGGGAATATATTCAAACAAGAACTGCTTTAAACGACGAAGGAATTTTGAGTGGTGAAGAACTCAACTATATGATAGCTGCCATAAAAAAGGCAGGTTTTGAGGAGTATTATAGTCAAACAGCAGATACGACTAGAACCTATTTATTACTAAACAACAATGCATTTACAGGTGGAGGTGATGTCATAAATATGGTTACGGGCTCTGCTACAGTTGCAGATGGAGAAACACCAGAGCAGGTAATGGAGCGTGTGGACACACCTGAAAAACTGCATGTACTGAGAAAGATATTAAGCTATCATATTGTAGATGAGTATGTGGCTCAAGTACCTACCTTACCAGAAACAAATACAACAGTTTATTTTCAAACCTTACTTACTACTTATGACCCTTCGATACCTGAGGAAGATGGTATAATAGGAATGTATAGAAGAGAGCGATGGGAAATAAGAATCAACTATGCACCTTCTATTCTTCCAAGTACGGCAACTGGAGGTGGTTGGAATGAGCAAGTAAGAAACCATAACTATGTATTTAATAATGGTATTGGGCATTACCTTAATGATGCAGTTAGGAATCGACCATATTAATGGTAAGAAAATAGTAACAATACTTTTTTATAAGTATTTAGTAATTTGAGTTAGTTTCGAAACCTTCCAATATATAAGATATTTATAATGGAAGGTTTTTTATTAAAAGATAATTTTGAGTAATTTAACTTTTTAACAATTAAATTAGAAACCGCGTGGTATACATTAAACTTATTAAACAATTATTTCTTGTTGTTGTAATTGCAGGAAATTTATTTTCTTGTAATGAAACCAAAGATAAGACACCTTGGATAGATCTTATAGATAATGATACTCTTGAAGGATGGAATATAAAAGGAGGTGAAGCGACTTACATTAACAACAATGGTGTAATTGTTGGAACAACCAAGGCCGATACACCAAATACATTTTTAACTACAAATGAAATGTACGGCGATTTTATTTTTGAAATCGATTATAAAGTTGATTCAACTATGAATTCAGGCATACAAATACGAAGTAATAGCTTCCCATATTATCAAAATGGTAGAGTACATGGCTATCAAGTAGAGATTGATCCATCAAAACGAGCATGGAGCGGCGGCTTATATGATGAAGGGAGACGTAAATGGTTAAATACTTTAGAAAATAATCCAGAGGCTCAAAAAGCTTTTAAGCAAAACGAATGGAACCATTACCGTGTTGAAGCCATTTCAGATACCATAAAAACTTGGATTAATGGTGTGCCAGCTTCATATTTAATAGATGATAAAACACCGAGTGGATTTATAGGCTTGCAAGTACATTCCATAGGAAAAAATAAAGAAAAACTAGGTAAACAAGTGATGTGGAAAAATGCTAAGATTTTAACTGCGAACTTGGAAAAATATACTACTAAATCTCCGTTACAACCTATAATAACAAAAAACAATCTTACAGTTAATGAGAAAAAATCTGGCTGGCAGATGCTTTGGGATGGAAAAACAAGCAACGGGTGGCGAGGCGCTAAACTAGAAAAATTTCCAGAATCTGGTTGGGTAATAGAAAACGGAGAACTCATTGTTTTATCATCAGGAGGGGGAGAATCTACCGCGGGAGGAGATATTGTAACAACAGAAGATTATAGCAATTTTGAAATGCAAGTAGATTTTAAATTAACTCCAGGTGCAAACAGCGGTATAAAATATTATGTGGATACCGATATTAATAAAGGCCCAGGATCCTCAATTGGATTAGAATACCAAATTTTAGATGATGAATTGCACGCGGATGCTAAATTAGGCTCTCACGAAGGTAGTAGGACAGTTTGTTCTTTATACGATTTAATCAAAGCAGATTCTAATAAACCAATAAAACCAATTGGAGAATGGAATACTGCATATATAAAATCTATTAATAACAAAGTAGAGCATTGGTTAAATGGTGTTAAAGTATTAGAATATGAACGTGGTAGTGATGAATTTTTAAAATTAGTTTCAGAAAGTAAATATGCAAAGTGGCCTAATTTTGGAGTATTGGAAAAGGGGCAAATACTATTACAAGATCATGGTGATAAAGTGACTTTTAGAAATATTAAAGTTAAAGTTCCACAAAAAAAGAAGCAGTAAAATGGGAAACAATCGAAGAGATTTTATAAAAAAAACAGCAGTAGCAGCTATTGGAGTTAGTTTAACAAGTGGAGCTAATGCAATGTCTGCTAAAAGTTATAATAATATTATTGGGTCAAACGAACGTTTAAATGTTGCCATTGCGGGATTAGGGCGAAGACTAGGGGCTTTTAAACAACCTATAGCATTAAAAGAAAGTAACGCCAAATTACTCTATTTGTGTGATGTTATGGAAAGTCAACGTTTAAAAGGCTTAAAAGCGTTTAGAGAGCATATAGATTATAACCCTACATTAGAGAATGATATTAGAAAAGTATTAGATGATAAAAATGTTGATGTGTTGATTAATGCCACACCAGATCATTGGCATACACCAGGTTCAATCATGGCTATGAAAGCAGGAAAACATGTGTATGTAGAAAAACCATGTAGTCATAATATGTATGAAAATGAGCAATTGGTAAAAGCGTCAAAGCATTATAATAAAGTGGTTCAAATGGGAAATCAGCAACGTTCATCTGGTCATACTATTGAAATTATAAATGAAATTCATAATGGAATCATAGGAAAACCATATAAGGCAGTAGCTTTTTATAATAACGGACGTGGTGAAGTTCCG
>TARA_R110002111_G_scaffold6830_3_pt1 | contig 10460 bp, 7 predicted proteins | sample TARA_R110002111 | Tara Oceans TARA_R110002111 (sample SAMEA4397363) | marine metagenome | biome: Polar Biome; feature: [ZZZ] marine water layer (ENVO:01000295); material: water (ENVO:00002006), including particulate matter (ENVO:01000060) such as... | depth 199 m | reverse complement strand
ATCGGTTAATGGCTGAAGATTATTTTCTAACTCCTTTGCAATAGGATGATTCCAAGTATGCAATTCTTCTGCTAGTTTTAACAACCAAGCCCAACCATAAGTGCGTTCGAATGACTTATTGTGCCCTTCAAAATAAAGTAGTTCTTGCTCTATATTTTCCTTAGAAATATTAAAAAGTAGTTTTTCTTGAATCTCTTCACGATTCTCTAGATCTGGAAACTGCTTTAAAAGCGATACCAAACTCCAATGACCATGAACTGCAGAATGCCAATCGAAACAACCATAAAATGCAGGATGTAATTCTTTTGGCGTTTTTAAATCAGCTTCGCTACCAATGGTTTGCCCTAGTTTATTAGGGTATTCCGTATTCATACAGTGCAGAGGTAATTGTGCTAATCGGTTGGCTTGTTCTAGGTTTAAAACTGGCGTTTTCACAACCTCAATTTTAGTCGCTTCTTTTAACGTATTCTTTTTTTCATGAGATGTATTACAACTCAAAAAAACTATAGATAAAGCAAAAACAAAATAGTATTTAATCATAAAAGTATGTTTACAAGTCTAGTAAAAATACAATATAATTATACTTCAACAGAACTTTTTAATACATCGCTATACGATTCTAACTAATCAATAAACTCTATCCGCCACTCTTATCGAAAATTGAATATTACCTAAAACTTATATCGCAACCCTAATAACACTCTCAATTGGGTGTTTTTAAAAGCCTGATTATCATTATCTATTGGTTTTTCAAAATAATTATAACTCGGTTCGAAAAAAAGAATCGTCTTTTTTGCTAAACTATATGAAATATTAGAATTCATTGTTGCACCAAAAATTTTAGCATTAGCACCAACACTTTCCCCTATTTCTTCATCGTCTAGATAAGCTCTATTATTGGTTAAAAAGTTTACATTCCCACCAACACCCAATGATATATCAAATTTTTGAGCTCTTAAAACATTATACGAAAACTCTAATGGTACTTGAATATAATCAAACTGTTGTTGCAAATCACCCTCGTTAGTATCACCAACTATAGCGGTAAAATCATTAATAGTTTCTTCAGATACCAAAAACAGTATGTTCTGGTTGTTCACAATGTTTTGAGAATCACCAACAGAAAGCGATGTATCTGCACCTGTATATATGATATTATTTATTTCTTGGCCCAATACATTTTTACCAATACCAGATTTCACAACAAGCCGATCTGAAAGTGCATACCCAACCTTTAAGGTGTACACAAAGTTATTTTGAGACGTTGTATTTACAGACGTATTTTGAATTGATGACTCAGATGCCGTATTCGCCAATCCTCCCAAAACTTCTACTGACCATTTTAAACCGGCTACTTTAGTCGTTATTATGCTATCATTTTTATTTTCAACCACAAGTTCTTCATACAAATCTATTAATGAATCATCTTTAACCTTAGCAATAGAATCAATACTTGCAACTAACTTTTCCTCACTAGAATTAGTTACACTTTTATTTTTTCTTATAAAATCAGAAACCTCTTTAATGTTCGCGTTGTTCTCTTGTTTATCAGTAACGTTTTCTTTTAAAACAGTTTGAGCATACCTATTGGCATCAGAAGCTTTATTTTCGTAGCTTCCCTTTTCTCCATAAAGATCTTTTTTACGCTCTTCTTTTTGCTCTAATTTTTTTTTATTATTTACGACGTCTTTTTGGTTTTCATTAGTGTTTAAACTTTTACTTCTATCTATAGACTGTTTCTGATTCGCTAAATGATCCAGTGATTCTTTTATAACTTTTTCACCTTCAACTAACGTGTCTTCATTAATGACTTTTACTCCATTAACCACCTTGTTATCTCCCTCTTCTAATCCTTCAATAACATTTTCGTTTTTAGACTGTTCAATATCTGAAACTTCAATCGCAGGCTTACCACTATGCTCTAACGAATTTGTAAATACGTAACCAAGACACATTACTAATATTGCAGCAGCAGAACCCCAAATAAAAAACACTCTCCTTTTCTTTTTTTTAGGATGAAGCCTAGCCTCTATATTGTCCCATAATTCTTCAGGTGGTGCTTTAGAAAAGGCTTCTAATTCGCTGTATATGTTTTCAATATCATCCTTCTTCATGACACTTTTTCGTTTAATTCTTCATTAATTTTTGTCCGCAATACACTTTTAGCTCTGCTTAATAATGATTTTGACGTTCCGGCTGCTATTTTCAACCTATCTGCTATAGCTTTATGACTATAACCCTCAAAAACATACAAATTAAAAATCATTCTGTAGTTATCTGGTAGTTGCTGTATATGCTTTAATAGCCTATCGTGAGACACAACAAGACTTGACTCATTCATTTCGTCTTCAAGACTATTACTTAAGTTAGAGTGATCAATTACAACGTATAATCGACGTTGTTTTTTTCGTAAAACCTCTAAGGCTTCATTTACAAAAATGCGCTTTGCCCAACCCTCAAAACTTCCTTCGAATTTATATTGACCAATCTTTTGAAACAGAATTATAAAAGCATCTTGAAACACATCATCTGCCTCAGTTTTATTCTTCATATACTTTAAACAAATACCATACAATACAGGAGAAAGCAGCGTGTATAATTCACGCTGCCCTTCCCTATCATTCTCTACACATTTTTGTATGAGTATTTGTAGTTCTTTATCCAAATTAAGACTAATCTATAGGTTTCTATTAACAATTGAATTTATTGCGATTTGCACTTAAAACCAATCGTTAACATTTAAACTCACAAAGGATATGATTAAAACTTTGTGTTTTTAGCTTTTTAAAATTGAAGTGTACTTATAAGTTCCAATCCAAAATTATCGGTATAATTATATTGATGAATTACATTTTCTCCCACAGCAATTAAATGAGAGGATAAAGGAATCACATCTTTTGAGGTCGTCTCAATAGTGTTTTGCAAGACAATTTCATTTGGATTTAGAGCATCAAAAACATTTATTCCGCTGTCATTACAAACATATAATATGTGGTTTTTAATTCCTAAACCGTATGGACTAGACAAAAAGTAGGTAGAATATTCAATAGGAGTGTTAATATCTGTAACATCAATTATATTAACCTGATCTTCAATGGCACCACAAGTATTACCTCCTCTTACAGTGATATATGCCGTATTTCCTTCGACTACAACGGGATCACAACCTGTAGAATGTGTAAATGACGATGCATAAACTGGATTGAACTCATCTTGCAAACCAACAATATGCATACCATTAGTTGCACCGATAAACATATATTCCTTTAAAATAAAAGTAGTTTCAAGTTCACCTCCAAACCAGCCGCCAAGCCATGTCTCCGAGACTTTAGAAATGGAATTATAATCTGCAATATTAAATGTGTTTAACTTATAATCATCTAGAGTATATAGTGCATTGTCATAAATCTGAAACTTAGCATAAGATCCACCAATACCTATATTTATGCCTGCATCGAGCGCCAAGACATCACTTTCAAAAATTGAAAAAGAATTCCAAAACATCTCTGGATTATTCTCCACTTCGGTTCTTTCCATAAAAATTGTGGTGTATTCAGCAACAAATTCATCTTCATTTGAAGTATAAATATTAGACTGATAATACATAGAATCCTCTGGAAATGTTGCATAATACAACAACATATCCTCTTCTACATTAACTAATTGAATATCTGAAACATTACTAATATCAAATACCACTAAATCCATAAAATTATCAGCATATAGAATATCATTTTTTACTGAAATATCATGTACACCCTCTAATTGTATAAATATTATATTTTGAGGGTTTTCTGGATTTTGATTATTGAATATATGTATTCCAGAATTTTGAGCTATATAAAACAGCAAATCGTTATAAACATATATTTTACCATCCGAATTCGTTGGCTGAGCAGCTTTAACTTGAATTGAATTTCTAATTTCAGATTTAGACTTTATTACAGGAACCGTAACTGCAACAGGATCGAGGAGTTCATTACTAACGTCATCAGTATTACAATTTGTGAGTTGCAAACACATTATTGCAACTAGTACTAAGGGTAAAATTTTGCTTTTCATGATTATTGTTTATTAATAAGATGAAAAAAACGCAAAAGGTTGCAGTGTTTTCTAAAAAAAAATTATCCTAACCAACCTTCTCTGTCTAAACTACGATACTGAATCGCTTCACTAATGTGAGTACCCAAAACATCATTAGACCCTTCCAAATCAGCTATTGTTCGTGATACTTTCAGAATTCTATCATAAGCTCTAGCAGATAAATTTAAACGCTCCATAGCTGATTTTAAAAGCAACATTGACGCTTCATCTAATTTACAATACTTACGAATTTGCTTAGTATTCATCTGAGCATTGTAATGTATATTTTCCAAATCCTTAAAACGTTCGGTTTGGTTTTCTCTAGCTTTTGTGACACGTTTTCTTATCTCTACTGAAGATTCTCCACTACGTTCATCTGCCAATTTCTCAAAAGGTACAGGAGTCACTTCAATATGAATATCAATACGATCTAATAAAGGTCCAGAAATCTTACCCATATACCGTTGCATTTCTGCTGGTGATGATGTTATTGGCGAATCTGGATCGTTGAAGTAACCACTTGGACTTGGATTCATACTTGCCACCAACATAAAAGACGATGGATAGGTTACCGTAAACTTCGCTCTAGAAATGGTTACTTCTCTATCCTCTAAAGGCTGACGCATTACTTCTAAAACTTCACGTTTAAATTCTGGTAATTCATCTAAAAATAACACACCATTATGTGATAAAGATATTTCGCCTGGTTGCGGATAACTTCCGCCTCCTACTAAAGCTACATTGCTTATTGTATGATGCGGACTTCTAAACGGTCGTTGCGCCATTAAACCTGTATGTGCTTTTACTCTGCCAACAACTGAATGTATTTTGGTGGTTTCTAAAGCTTCGTGCAAGGTCATAGGTGGCAAAATACTTGGCAAACGCTTTGCTAACATGGTTTTACCAGAACCTGGTGGACCAATTAATATAATATTATGACCTCCAGCGGCTGCAATTTCCATACAACGCTTTATACTCTCTTGGCCTTTAACATCTGCAAAATCAAATTCAGGAAAATCGAGATTTTTATAAAACTCTTCTCTTGTATTTATAATCGTTTGCTCTAAAGGTTCCCCTTTATCAAAATGATTTATGACCTGCATTATATTTTCTACTCCAAACACCTTTAAGTCATCAACGATAGCTGCTTCCTTTGCATTCTGGATAGGAAGTATAAAACCTTTAAAACCTTCTTCTCTTGCTTTTACAGCAATTGGCAAAGCGCCTTTAAATGGCTGTAAGCTTCCATCTAAAGACAATTCTCCCATAATGAGATAATCCTCTAGGTTTTCTGCTTTAATTTGATCTGACGCAGCTAAGATACCAATAGCCAAGGTTAAATCGTAAGCCGAACCTTCTTTGCGTAAATCAGCAGGAGCCATGTTTATAGTAATCTTTTTACCAGGAATTCTATAGCCATTATTTTGAAGTGCAGCTGCAATACGATAATTACTTTCTTTGATGGCATTATCTGGAAGACCGACTAAGTGATAGCCAACACCTTTATCTACATTTACCTCAACGATTATATTGGAAGCTTCAACACCGAAAACAGCACTAGCAAAAACTTTTTTGAGCATAAATTGTTATTTCCTTAAAAATAGAGATAAATCGTTTATAAAAAAATTGAAATGTTAATTTAGCTTGATTTTACCTCTTAAATCACAACCGTAATCACCGTATTCACAATAGTTTTAATAATTTTATTCTTTAAATGACCTAATCGTAATTTTGAAACGCCTGCTTGATGCAAGGCATTAAGAATTAATAAATCTTTTTGACTCACCAAAAGCCATTCATAATCTTCAACAGTTAATTCTCCGGACTGTAATAAGTTAGTCCATCGCTCTAATTTCACTTTAGATAAAGTTAAAAATGCTTCAACATCTGCTTTAGTTTCTTTTTTATAATCACCATAACTTTCTCCTAAAACTAGGAGTAATTCTTCTTTTAACAATTTTATTAGTTCTTCAATATCCATAGTTAATTAGTGCTTAAGAAGTTAAGAATGTTTGTTTCGTTGGTTTTATTTTTATTAGCTTCATACTTGATAATAAGATCTAAAGCCTCAGTAACTTGACCTTTTGCTTCACCAATAAAAACTTTAGACAATTGGTTCTTTTCTTTCCATCTTTCTAAAAATCCGGCTAAAAGATTACGCTCTTTATCTGTAACAACTTGCCACATGGCGAAGCTAACTTCGTTGTCTGGCTTGTTCTTTTCATACTCAACCATTTTCTGAAGATCTAGCAACAATGTTTGCACTTCTGTTTCGTGATCTACGTACACGTCAACGGCATCGTCCATTAAATTCAGGCTTTCCACTTTAATTGAAATCGCCTCTTGATAAGCATACTGATCAAAAACAGCTGTTTTTAAACTTTGGCAAGACACTAAAAATAAAGTTAATACTGCAATGTATAAAGAGGACCTCATCAATGAGATTCTTTTAATCTTTAAAATTTGAAATGATTTGAAGCGTTTTATCATAGTATTAGGTTTAAGAAATAACTGTATCTATTATAGTTTCTAAATGTTGATGCGGCTGAATACCATTGATCCAAGAAGCTATTGAATTGTGACCTAGAAACGCATTCAAAGCCTCATTAACTTGATGTTTATCATTAACAGGTAGTTGATTAATAACGACTTCTAGATTTTCTAGCAATTGCAATGGGTTTTGTTGTTCTTCACTTAATTTAAAAGCTATCTTACCTGTAACATCTAGAAATTTAAGATAATTTTTCTTTGTTGTAATTGGTGTATCAATTTTTAAACGACTGAAGACTTCTTTTGTAAACCCTCTTGTTTGTGGTCCTGATATACCATCAACAATCACAGGTTTTTGATAAATATCTTTTAACACCATCTGCAGGTAAAAGGTTTCGGACTTTGAAGATTCATTGTAATCTACAGAAACACTAGAATCTACATGCCAATGATCTGAATGATTAGGATAATAGTAATTAAGAACTAAACCAAAGTGCTTTCGCAAAAAAGATTCAATTCCCAAATACAATTCTTTTTGATGAATATAATTATTGGTAATAAGTTGATGGTCTTTCCAGAATATCGCATCAAGATCAAAAGCTTTTCCTGTAGCATGTTCTCCAGCTTTTCCAACCAACGTGCCAGCACTTGTTATAATATCAGGTTTACCTAATGGACACTGTTTAAAAACGTCTTTTAATGCTGTTTCTAACTGTTTAAAAAAGGCATCTTCAATATAAAAATCATAAGGTTTACCTGAGGTACCATATGGATATTGAGGTAATCTCGCATAATGTAATGCGATGTTATTAATAGCGTTGACTTTCTTCATATTTGTTTTATTTTAAAATCTATTCGCTATTAGCTAGGACTTTAAGGATTCTTAAATTTAAGAAAAGATTTCATGGTTTGAAAGTTTTATTGCATTACTAAGATTGGTATTAAATAAAAAAAGCCTTTTGCGATAAGGCAAAAGGCATAGAATTTTAAAATTTATTGTAGTTAATTTTTTATAAACTTTTTTGTGGAGCTTGAGTTCCCTGAGTAGATTTCCATAAAATAGACACCTTTAGCCAAACTTGAAACATCAAAACTGTATTCCAAATTAGATAACTTAATGACTTTTAGCTTTCTACCATTAATATCGACAACATTTAATCTGTCAATAATTTGATTAGATACAATCTCTAATTTATCTTTTGCAGGATTTGGAAACAGTTGAATAGATTGCATATCAAATTCAGCTACACCTAATGGTTCAACAATTTCTGTAATTGCTGTATTGGTGATAATTGGAGCATTAAAATCGAAATAAATATCTGCTACTGCATTAAAAACATCTCCAACGACTACATTAGATTTTGGCTTAATTTTGTAAGCAATATGTCCATGAGACGCAGGTTCATTAGACGTACTATCTGGCAAATGAATATCATCGAATATAAAATTAACCATAGAACCATTAATAATCTCCACGCGACCAGGATGACTTAAATCCTCTAATCGCATCGTCTCCCAATCTAACTTCTCGTCCAACTCGTGTTCTACATTAATATTTATAGCACTAGCAGAACCTGTGTTTTGGAAACGAATTAAATAGTGTAAATATTTATCCGCATCCTCAATAAAAATTTCTGGCCCTTCCATAACACTTATATCATTTGGATCGTAAGAATTAACCACAAACTGTTTAATGCCATGCGTATTATTAACAGGTGTTAGATCAGAGTCATTACCACCATCTACCGTTGAGAAGAAATTAAGAAGATCTCCAACATTTACTGTTGGAGGAGGTAAAATAGTAAATACGATATCAATAAATCGAGATTCTAACGGATCTAAATCTTGGAAATTAAAAACTACTTCTTCTACTGTTAAACTTTGAACCGTTTCTGTGGCATTATCGTATGTCATCATGGATCCGTCATATTCAAAAGTAATCGTTCCACTTTCTCTTACAGCACCTCTATTAGTATAAACAACTCTATATTGACTTTGAAAGCCTGGTCTTGGATCTTGGGTAATAGGAAAAATTGATATTTCCAAATCATGAAATTCTCCTAATTGTGAAATACAAAAATCTAAGGATTCAGAAATACCTAAATCATTTAAATCAGAACTATAAGATTCCGGATTTGACGTAAAATAATCCGGTAGATTAGTCGAAAATGAGGTTGTATAATTACCTGGTTCTTCTATTAACATTTGGTATAATCCATTAAAACCAGTAAATGTTGCGAATAGATTTGTTCCACTATCAGCGACAATCATTGCGTTAGCAAATGGAGAGTCCTCGGTATCGCAACCGTTGTTGTCATAGTCTAAAGTAACGCTACCTTGGATTTCATTTCTAGGTAAACCAAGATTTCTAAGCCACATTAACTGATTTTCGCCTGATGCTGTTATAAGATCTAAAGAACCATTATCGTCTAAATCTGCGGAATCAACATGATTTAAACCTCCTACTCCATTAGCAATTTCTATTGCTGGTCCAAAATTAAGGTCACCAAAATTCTCGTACCAAACAATTTGATTAGTATTAGAATTTACTGACTCAGAGGATACAATATCTAAATCACGATCGTTATCCATATCTAGCGTATAAATTGAAGATAGTTCGCCAACAGAAGAGACCGCAACCACTTTAGCACTAAAAGCACCTAAACCATCTAAACTAAGCATATATGCTATTTCACTAGAATCATTATCTATAAACAGAATATCCTTGTATCCATCTTTATTAATATCCTGGATGTAAATTGATTCTGGGCTAGCAGCCGCACCTTCAATAATCTGACCCAAAACAAAGTTACCAAGTCCATCTGAATTTGAATACCATGAAAAGTCACCATTAATATGACTTACAATTAAATCATTGTCACCATCATTATCAATATCCTCAAATTTTAAGTCTATAATACTTGAAGTTAAATTACTCACAATAATTTCGTCATCTTCAAAAGTACCGTCTCCATTATTTTTTATTCTGTAAAGGTTTACAGCATCCTTAACACCTATAATATCAGCATCGTAATCGGCATCTATATCACCTACAACACTAGATCCCAACTCGCCAAAATGAGTCATCATTAGCTGTTCTGTAAAATTTGTACTTCCATCATTTATATATTGGTAAATCCTACTTTCTGTAGCATAAATATCCATAAACCCCTTGACAATAATATCTAAATCTCCATCATTTTCAATATCAGTTATATAGACATCGTCTGGTATCTCAAGTGAATTTTTAATAATGATTTGTTTCTCAGAAAAATCTCCTAAACCATCCGTATTTTTATACCATGCAATTTTACCGTCTAACTTTGAAACTGATACCAAATCTAAATCTCCATCATGATCTAAGTCTCCTTTAGCAAAACTAGACAAGCCATGTGCATATGAAGACACTAGTTTTTCTTCTCCAAAATCTCCAAAGCCATCGGTATTACTATACCAACTTACTTGAGAATCGTTTAATGCTGAAACTGCGACATCTATTGTATTATCATTATTAATATCAGCCGCATAAATTGAATTTACACCTTGAGCAGTTGAAGTTATGATTTGCTCCGAACCAAAGACTGCCATACCCAAATTCTTAAACCAAGACACTGTATCTGTACGAATATGAGAAAATAAAACATCGAGAAGCCCGTCTTGATCTAAATCTACGAGAGAAATGTCGTTCTTATTATTATTGTTCGCTGTTGCCATATTTGGTAAATCAGCTAAAGTTACCTTAGCATCAAAGCTTCCTTCTTCTCTATTATTTTGAAACCATTCTATTTTACTATTGGCTCCATCTATCAAAACACTTATCACATCGTCATCGCCATCATTATCTATATCACCTGAAAATATGTATATTCCCAAAGCATTAGTATCTA
>TARA_R110002111_G_scaffold53887_2_pt1 | contig 10466 bp, 9 predicted proteins | sample TARA_R110002111 | Tara Oceans TARA_R110002111 (sample SAMEA4397363) | marine metagenome | biome: Polar Biome; feature: [ZZZ] marine water layer (ENVO:01000295); material: water (ENVO:00002006), including particulate matter (ENVO:01000060) such as... | depth 199 m | reverse complement strand
ATCTCAGCATAATAAATTACAATATAAGCAGTAAACTATGTCATTTAGTTTACTGCTTATTTTTTATGTTTAATTTTAAAGTTATTATTCTTTAATCAATAAAAGATATGAGTACTACTCCAGAACACGATGCACGTGTAGCTAAACTAACATTCGCTTCAGTTTATCCTCACTACATTACTAAAATTGAAAAAAAAGGCAGAACTAAAGCAGAGTTACACCAAGTCATTACGTGGTTAACTGGATTTGACGAAGCTAAGCTTCAAAAACTTATTGAAGATAAAGTTACCTTTAAAACCTTCTTTGAAAAAGCAAATTTAAATCCAAATGCACATCTCATTACTGGAGTTATCTGCGGTTATAGGATAGAAAATATAGACACAAAATTAACACGAGAAGTACGATATTTAGATAAATTGGTAGACGAATTGGCTAAAGGACGTAAAATAGAAAAGATACTACGATCAGCATAAAATAAATATTAAAACTAGTGATAATTTTTAATATCCAAGGGTTTTAAAGCTTAACTAAAATAGCACAGCCACCGTTAGTTACAGATATAAAGTGTTTAATGTTTGTTGTTTTTTCTTTAAGACATGCACTACAATATTTAATTACGCGCCTTATTATATTATATTTGTTAAAACAAAACTATTTCGTCTCTAACGCATGTGGTGATGATACTTTATCTACTCTATTAATAAAAGAATAACATGAAAAACAACACTAAATTAACTGGAAAAAACGTTCTTATAACTGCTGGAGCTCAAGGAATTGGTGAATCTATAACCAAACATTTTATTGATAGTGGAGCCAATGTTGCTATACATTATTTTTCTAGTGCTGATACCGCTAACGAATTAACAGCTTATGCTATTAGTAAAGGACAAAAAGCAGTAGCTATAAGTGGTGACTTAACAAAAGAAGCTGACGCAAATGCTTTAGTTGAAAAAACTATAGAAGCATTTGGGAGTCTAGATATCTTAATAAATAATGCTGGTTCACTAGTAGCACGTAGAATGTTGAGCGAAATGGAAGCAGAATTCTGGCACAAGGTAATGGACATTAACCTTACGTCTATGATGTTTATAACACGAGCAGCAGCTCCGTATTTAGGCAAAAATGACAGCAGTAGTATTGTAAATTTAGCATCGTTAGCCGGACGCAAAGGTGGACATCCAGGATCATTAGCATATTCTACAAGTAAAGGAGCAATCTTAACATTAACAAGAGCACTCTCTTCAGAATTAGGCCCTCAAGGCACACGAGTTAACGCTGTGGCTCCAGGTCTTATTCTTGGGACATCTTTTCACAATACACATACTACAAAAGAATCTGCAGCTGCAACAACGGCTGGTATTCCTATTCAACGCGCAGGTAATGCAGATGATGTAGCAAGAGCCGTTTTATATTTGGCCTCTGAATACGATGGCTTTATTACTGGTGCCACATTAGACATCAATGGTGGTGTATATAATATGTAATTTTTTTTTAATTGGCATTAAATTGAATACCAATAGATATGCTAATAATTATTAAACATAATACACCAGACACTATTTAGTATCTGGTGTTTTATTTAAAACATAAATTTATGCTAAAGACTTCGGTAATACACCCAACAATTATGGAAGCGCTTGCGCGTTCTGGTCATTTTGCACAAGTTGTTATTGCAGATGGCAATTTACCTGTTGGTGCCATGACAGGTCCTAACTCCACAACCGTACACCTCAATTTTCGTCCCGGACTTTTAGATGCATTGACTGTTTTAGAAGGTCTTTTAGAAGTTTGTCCTTTTCAAGGAGCCATAGTTATGGAAAAGCCTGCTGAAGCAAATGCAGAAATTCATGATGCTTATAAAAATTTATTAGGTGAAGTAACATGGGAAGAAATGGAGCGTTGGGCATTCTACGACAAAATTAGAGAACCTTCTACAACGTTAATAATTCAAACAGGTGAACAACGTAGATTCGCTAATTTAATCTTAACTGTTGGCGTTGTAAAAATGGCTGGAGAAAGTGATTTCTAGCAACTTCATCATTGCCTAACCTACTTATTATAATTTAAGGTTTAAAGTAAAACCAAATCAAAAGGTTTTATTTATGTACGTTATATACAGACTAATAATTGGTCTGATTTTACTTAGCGCTTTAGATAAATGATCTTTACAATTTATATGTTTTCTGCTGGTTCATTTTCTTTTATTAACTTAGTCTTAGATCATATGTCTAAAAATAATTAAAACACCTAAACCAAACGCTTCTATAAATGGGAAAAATTACCTCAGTTGAAGAATACATAGAAGTCAACTCGCACTTCTCTAAAGAAATTTCTCTTCTACGAAATATTATCAATAGTACAGAGTTAGAAGAAACCATAAAATGGAGTATGCCAACCTATTGTTTAAATGGCAAAAATGTTTTGGGCCTTGGAGCCTTTAAACATCATTTTTGTATTTGGTTTCATCAAGGTGTCTTCTTAAAGGATAAGTATCATTTACTCTATAATGCTCAAGAAGAAAAAACTAAAGCCATGAGGCAAATGCGTTTTGAATCTGAAGAGACAATTAATAAAGCTGCGGTTTTAACTTATGTAAAAGAAGCCATAGAAAATCAACGATTAGGGAGAGCGTTAATGCCACAACGCAAAGCAAAACCATTAATTATTGTAAAAGAATTGAAAGCAGTACTCAATGCAAATACCGAATTAAAAAAAATGTTTAAGACACTTTCTATATCAAAACAACGCGAGTACAATGATTATATTAAAGATGCAAAACGAGAAGAAACAAAATTAAGACGATTAGATAAGATTGTACCGCAAATTACAAATGGTAAAGCGTTACATGATAAAGATTGCTAAAAAACTATAAATTAATTGTTGGAAGCGGTTTCTGCTTTGGCTTCTTCAGAAGGTTTTTCTTTTATTACTGTCTTTTCATTATTAAAAACAATAATGGCTTTTACTCCTGTTAGAAGATTCCATTCTTTAGAAGAAATGACATTACCTTTATCATCGTAAACTACAAATTCTGCAGTATTTGGACCAGATTCTCCTTGATTTAGAGCAATAATATCAACTGTGTTTTTACCATCTACTAGGTTTACCTCTACTCTTCTATAACTACTAGTAAGTGTTAAACTATTTCTTACTATAACTCCATTAAGTAAAATTTGAACACGGTCACCATCTGGATATTGGTGGTCTCTACACACAATATTTACAAATTTTGTATCTACATTATGTTCTCCTAAAAACTGATCGGACATGGTTCTTACATAGCCACCTTTTACAGCTTCTTTCTTCCAACGTTTTTCAAAAATTTCACCTGGACTTTTTAAACCGTCATTTTCCGTCATAGAAAAAGGTTTTTCAGTTTCTCTAATTACAAATTTTTCTTCTTGTTTAGATTTACCACCTGCTTTTTCTTCTTCCTTTTTAAAAATAGGTGCAACTTTTGCTTTAATTAATATAGAATCCTTTTCCTTTTTAGATTCTACCGCAGGAATACGGATAGATTTATTCTCCTTGTCTTTAACTTGGGCAAAAACCATAGTGCTGCTAATAATGCAAAATATAAAAGCTATGTATTTGATGGTTTTCACTTTAATTAATTCGTTATATATTAGATAATATTCAAGTTACAAAAACTGTTCCTAATTCAAAATAAACGTATAAAAACAGAAATCATTACAAAAAAAAGTTAAAACTTACCATTGAAGCTAATTCTTAACCTTCGGTTATATTCTTCAAAAAGCCAATCTTTATAATTTTGAGTACTATTCATAATGCAATAGCAATATTGTTTCACTCTATAAGCTATTTCATCTTGAAGATCTTTTATTAGCTCTCTAGCTTCATAAACATCTTCACTATTCTCTACACAAATCTGAGAATGTTGTTCAATGGAACGCTCAATAACCGTGAATGATTTTTTACCAGCATTAATCACTTCTTTATATTCTGCTTTCACATCGAAATTTAACTTGAAAGATTTTTTAAATTTCCCTTTCAATGAATCTGGCATTGTATATGTAAAATCGCGTTCTAACAACTCATCATCAACAATATTCTCTAAATAATAGTCTGGATGCTTAAAAATATGTTGCCAATCTACAGGCTGATCCCAAGGTCCAAATCGTGCTTCATTATTACCTAAATCTATAACCTGAAATGACTTTCGGTCTTTATAAATTCGACTACCACGACCAATCATTTGAAAATACAAGGTTAGAGAACGTGTAGCTCTATTTAAAATGATAGACTCCACAGAAGGTTCATCAAATCCTGTAGTTAAAATACTTACAGAAGACAGCACAGCATCTGGTGTATGCTTAAACCATTTTAAAATATCTTTTCGATCTTGTTTACTTGCTGTATTATCTAAGTGTTGAACATTATAACCTGCTTTTTTAAAGGTATAGTAAACTTCTTTAGAGGTGTAAATTCCGTTATTAAAAATTAGTGTTTTTTTACCTTTAGACATTTCCTCATAAGCAATTAACAACTTAGATTGCATTAGAGAATTGGTGTATAAAGCTTCAGAAGATTTTACAGTATAATCTCCATTAATACCAATTTTTAGAGAGGTTAAGCCCACATCATAATTTGAAACTTCTGCTTTAGCAAGAAATCCATTTTTAATTAGGGTAGAAATATCATCACCAACAATAAGCTTGTTATAATTGTCTTTCATTGGTAGTTTTATATTACTACTCAATGGTGTTGCTGTTACGCCAAGGATAAAACAGTTTTCAAAAAACTTAAATAACTTTCTAAAAGAATTATAATGCGCTTCATCAATAATTACTAAACCGATATTTTTAAGCTCAAAATCATTATCAGACAATCGATTATTTAAAGTTTCGACCATAGCAACAAAACACTGAAAATCATCTTGATCTGGAAGCGTTTTCACTTTACTATTAATCACTTTATTCTTAACATTAAAGCCAGATAGCACATTAGACGTTTGTTTACAAAGCTCAATTCTATGCGTAAGAATTACAACTTTTTTATTGTGCTGCTTAGCATAGCGTCTTACTATTTCAGAAAAAATAACCGTTTTACCTCCACCTGTTGGTAATTGATATAAGAGGTTAAAATCATCAGCCTCGTCTCGCATGACATCAAAAATGCGATTAAGGTCTTTGATTTGGTAATCATAGAGACTTTTCTCGGTAGCATTTTGTTGTATAGTTTCAGATTCTGATGACATAGGTGAAATTTAGCACTAGTTTAATTTCGCAAAAATAGCACATTGTAAAGGTTTATGGAATGAATTGTTAACAAGATTTAACAACATTGATATTGTTATTGTGAATGTTAAAACGTTAACATTTAAATATATATTATTATGAAATCATTTAGAAGACACGCTGCATCGGTCAATGCAGGATCTATGGCAGACATTGCTTTTTTGTTACTCATTTTCTTTTTAGTAACGACTACAATCTCTGCAGACAAAGGAATTTTAAGACAATTACCTTCGATTTGTGATACAGAAGATTGTATTGCAGATATTACTGAACGAAATTTATTACGCATTTCCATGAATGCAAAACAACAAATTATGATTGAGGATGACATTGTTAAACTCTCAGACGTAAAAACTTTAGTTGAGGCATTTATAGACAATAACGGCAATAATATTTGTGCATATTGTGAAGGTACACAATCTTCAGACTCTTCGGATCATCCTAAAAAAGCTGTAATTTCTTTAAGTCATGATGCTTTAACAAAATATGATTTGTTCATTTCTGTACAAGATGAAATTACTCAAGCATATTATAATTTAAGAATGCGTTATGCTAAACAAGTCTTTAGTAAAACACCTGAGGCCTTAACAAAAGAAGAATTAAATGAAGTACAAAAAGCGTTTCCATTTATTGTATCAGAAATAATGGTAGAACGACCTAATTAGATAATGAATCTTTTGGTTGAAGACAGTATTCAATCTTAATTTTCTTTTTGCCCCATTTTTTTGCTTTTTTTACATCGTTACCCATATAAATATCTATACGCTTTCGCCAACGACTATGCATTTTGTCTTTCACAGTGAATAAACTGTCGAAACCATGTATTTTTATTTTAGTGTTATGTACTAATCCAGAATCTAATAAATCGCGAGAAACCGCAACATATCTTAATCCTGGTTTTAAACTATCACCAAAAGCTGTAATATTTGGGTTAGAATTGGTTTGATACACTAACGAATTATAAGCCGTCGCAGTTACTTTTAATGTCATAGGTTGACAATCTAGTCCTACTCTATTATTACAATTATAGAGACTTAACACAGCTAATAAAATTAAATATCGTTTAGTTATCATACACATAAAGATATGAATTATTGTTAAAATATGTTAAATAAGTAATATGTTATACATAGTACTGTAACAAAAGTAAAGTTTCATCGTCTTATTAGTATAACCATTTAAAAAACAAAATTATGAGAACTTTAAACAACAATCAGTTAACGAGTACATCAACAGAAACTAAAAGTTATAGTTGGAACAGCAAAAGACGTTATAGATCATAACGTTAATAAAAAAAATCATCAATCAAATCAATCAAAAAATTATGAGAGTTTTATCTAGAATTGTCAACACATCTAACAGCTTAGATGATGACTTAGAAACCATTAGAGCTTAATATTGAAGTTAATTCCCTTGAATAGTTAGTCTAAAAAAAAAGTCAGTTTCCTATAAAGAAACTGACTTTTTTAGTTTAAAAATCTTATAACTTATTCTTTAATAAGCTTCTTCGTCATTGTATGCGTGTTTGTAGACAATTTCACAAAATAGATACCTGTTTGGTATGACGACATTTGTAAAGTATGTGTACTATTAGCAACTAAATTACCTTTTGCCATTTGTTGACCTAGCGTATTAAAAATCTCATAATTCACATTTTCGTTGACATTATTTAATACAATAGTTAAATTATCCTTGGTAGGATTTGGGTATATACTAATTAAACTTTCCAACCCAAAATCTGCAACACTTAAAGGTTGTGCCACACTAAACAAAACGGTATCTTCAGAATCAAATTCAGCTCCAGTTTTAATTATATTACCATTTTCATCTTCTAAATTATAAGAGCCATTTCCTGTAAAATTACCACAACATATGCCATCTCCATAAGTATCAGTTATAGTAAAAGTATAACAGTCATTAGTATTCGGTAATATAATTACAGCCTCATAATCAGTAGCATCTTCAGTATATGTTCCTGCTGCCGCACTATCAACTAATACACCAGAGCTATTTATTAATTCCCATCCTGTTTCTAATGGATAATTATCTGTTAAAAGATTAAGTGTAATTGTAGAAGTTGTATAAGAAGGTGACACTTCAAAATTAAAAACAAACATGTCATTTGCTACATTCTCATCGGTAACACCATTAGGATTAGCGACGCTAATAGTAAAAGAATGACTTCCTGAACTTAAATTAGAATATATAGGTGTAGCCACAACCACACTTTCTCCGTTTACAATATTACCTGTCCAGCTTTCAGAAGTACTAGACTCATCATCTATAGCGTACGAAACCGTAGCAGAAGTTAATGGTAAATCTCCCGAGTTAATAAGTGTTACTTGAGGCATAAAATCTTCACCACAAATTTCTGAACTATTACCCGAACCAGCACTTGCTCTTGCATCATTATCATAAGTTTGTAACGGAGGGTATTGATCTAAAATATCAATTCCAGAATCAGAAGGATCTAACCATTCTTTTAATCGAGATGATGTAGAACTACCAAAATCCCATGCCACATCAAAACGACCGTAATAATCTTGTAATCCATTGTTTGATGTTCCATTACAAGCTGCTTGTCCTCCAGACAACATTCCTATTAAATAACCCGTTTCATTAAACAATCCAGAACCTGAAGACCCTGGCTCAGTAACTCCAAGTTCCCATTCATCGATGTACCACATTTTTGTATTAGCGTTACCATTAAAGTTAACATCAGCTCTGTAAGCACCATCATCTTCCCTACATACTTTTTGAATATCTCCACTTGGGTGGTGAATTCCAAAATTTACAACAGGCACTTGCGTGGTAGATTTGTTCCAACCAGCCCAAACTAAATCAGAATTATTAGTAAAGAAACTAGTATCTGTAATTTCTACCAACTCCATATCAGATTCCGCACTGCTAGCTCTCAAAACGGATCCACTCACGGTTTGATTATAAGAACCATTGGGACTAGATGCTGTTGTAGAACAAGATGGATTTGGACTTCTCCAATTAAATCTAAACGCCCAACTACCTTCACCTCCACCACAGTGATTTGCTGTCATAAAGTAAGCTTTTCCATCGTTGTTAGTATTATTGACTAGAGTACCAGAACAATTTCCTGTACCACCAACGACTATCATGGCTGCAGCTTTTTTTACATTTTCTTTTACTGTATCTAAACCAAAAGGATCCGTTGCTGGTGTAATATCACAATCTACATCTTGGTTACAATTTCCTGAATCGCCTAAAGCTTTTTCATAAGATTTTGTGGTACGATAACCATGAACAACTGAACCCACTGTAATTTTAGCCTCACCAATAACATTTGCTGGTTGATAATATTCTAAATAAGCGGTATTACCCTCTACTAACCATGTTCCTAAAACTTCTTCAGGATTATTGTTATAATGTGTAAAAGGTCTTAATAAATCTGTTTTATCTGCATTATAGACATAAAGTTTGGCTCCAACAGGAATTTTAAACACATCGAACAAAAAGTTTATGGAATAAGCACCTTTAGAAGCATAGGCCATTCTCCAAATACGATCACCGTTTTCTAAGGTAGTCCACTCTCCTACTTCATTAAAGTTATGATCCACATAGATATCGTGTCCAAATCTCCAAGGAATGGATTTATCTTGATCGTTAATTTTATCCTCATCTTGTAATTTTTGTAAATCAAAAGATGGTAATTTAAATGGCACTAAATCAGCCAAATCATCTTGATTCCAACTTGGAGGTTTAATGTCTTCGGGAATTTGCTGTGCAAAGGATAATGAAAACGCAAATAAAAGCGCAAAAAGTAATTTCAATTTCATGTGTTATTTTTTAAGGGTTGCTAAAATTACTAATTTAAATAGTATTTTATACATCATTAATTAATGCGAAACGCAAACAATTAAAATGTAAATTAAAAATTTAAACAATTTTAGGACTTTAGTATCTAAGCCTTAGCCAAATAAACAAATCAAAAAGAAATAATAAAAGTTAATTAGACTTAACGGGATTATGTATCTACAAATTAGGCAATTCAATCTACCAATACTTTAATACGCTAAGACTTGTTTCAAAGCATCTTCAAATTGCCCTTTTGCCATATACTGATTTTCTAGTTGACCAATAAATGGTATAGGCGTTTCCATACTTGCTACACGTTTTACAGGTGCGTCTAAATACTCAAAGCATTCCTCCATAAGCATTGCTGAAAGATCGCTAGCAATACCACCAAATAAAGAATCTTCTTGAAGAATAATTGCTCGTCCTGTTTTTTTAACGGATTTTATAATGGCTTCTTTATCTAAAGGTTGTAAAGTTCTTAAATCTATTAAATCTGCCGAGATATCAGTATTATTATCTAAGGTTTCTAAAGCCCAATGCACTCCTGCACCATAAGTAATAATCGTTACAGCATTACCTTCTTTTAAAAAGGCAGCTTCACCAAATGGAATAGTAAAATAATCGGTTGGTACATCTTGTCTTATACTTCTATACAGAGCTTTATGCTCAAAAAAGAGGACTGGATTTGGATCGTTAATTGCAGTGGCTAACAAACCTTTAGCATCATATGGAAATGCTGGATAAACGACTTTTAATCCTGGTGTTTTTGTAAACCAAGCTTCATTAGTTTGAGAGTGAAAAGGACCTGCAGCAACACCTCCTCCACAAGGCATTCTAACTACAACATCAGCTTGTTGCTCCCATCTGTAATGCGATTTCGCTAAATAATTGACTACAGGATTAAAACCAGATGTTACAAAATCTGCAAACTGCATTTCAACAACTGATTTTATACCAGAAATAGATAAACCCATGGCAGCTTCTACAATTGCCGACTCACAAATTGGTGTATTTCTAACACGATCTTTACCAAAAGCCTCTAAAAAACCATCTGTAATTTTGAAAACACCACCATATTCGGCAATATCCTGTCCCATAATTACTAAATCTTTATGCTTTTGCATAGACTGTTTTAGCCCTTCAGAAATAGCATCAATGAATCGTAATTCTTTCGTCTCTTTACTATGCGTAAACGACTCATAATCATACGCCTTATACACATCATTTAACTCTGTGGTTTTACTTGGAATTATCTCTGACTCAGCATAAGCAGACTCTAAAGCAGCATCAATTTCGGATTTAATTTCTGCCACATAAGCCTCATCAATTGATGCATTCAGAATTTTTTTACTAAATAAATAGCTTTTAAAATTTTCTATA
>TARA_R110002111_G_scaffold60230_7_pt1 | contig 10478 bp, 7 predicted proteins | sample TARA_R110002111 | Tara Oceans TARA_R110002111 (sample SAMEA4397363) | marine metagenome | biome: Polar Biome; feature: [ZZZ] marine water layer (ENVO:01000295); material: water (ENVO:00002006), including particulate matter (ENVO:01000060) such as... | depth 199 m | reverse complement strand
GCTTAAGGCTTCTTTTAATTTTTGTAAATCCGGAACTTCAACACGTGGGTTGGTTGGAATTTCAGCGATGATATAAGGAATGGCATCATCGTGGGCAATTTTATCTAAAACGGTATGGATACTTTGCACCATATCATTATCACCATCTACTGGTAAATCTACCACTTCTACATTATCCAAACAAGCCGCCACACGTCTGGCTTGGTCATTGGTTCCTCCATAACAATTTGGTGGCACCACAAATTTAATCGCCTTTCCTTTATGGTGTTGTAAGGCATAGTCCACCAAGCCCATCATAATAGCGTACTGAACCGACAATCCGCTAGAACCCACTAAAGGCTGAGACGTTGTGCCATTAATCTCCTTTATAGAGTTTAAAACACTTGCTTTATTGGCTTCAAAATGATTGTCTAAATTGGTAATCGGAGTATGTGCTGTTAACGCTTTTAAAGCGACTAAACAATTTGATGGAGTCATCGCAATCGTTTCACGACGTCTCACATGCTGAATGTCTGAAATATAATGATCGTTGTGGCTGCCATTAACGATGAGTACGCTTCCAAGGTGTGCGTGAAGATTGATATAAAAATCAATATTTACATTGTCCTCAAGATGTGAAATGTCCTCTTGCTGCGAGATAAAAACAGTACTGCCTTTAAACTCTAAAATTGCATCTGCACAATCCACTTTAATTACATCGAAATGATAACCATAGACCTCCTTGATGATCTCAGCATCGAAAAATTCTGGAAGTTCGCCTGTATATACAATTTGGGTCTTTTTATCCTCTAATAAATTAGTTCTTAAAATAGCCAACACAGGCACCGTTTGTGACGAAAAACTAATCACCTGTTCTGATTGTAATCCATGTAAGTTGGCAATGGCCCATTCTAAAATACAAGATAAGGGATGCCCTAAACGAATATAATCGTAAGCGGTTGGTAATTCGCTTAATGCCGATGGCTCAGTGCTATTGGCGTTAAATAACAACTCAAACTCATCTAAAAACTGTGTTTTAGCTAATTTCTCGTTGTAAATATCTAAACGATGCGTGGTTAGACCTAACCAGTCCTTTGGCATGTTTTCTAATACGTCTTTTATGTAATTTAGGGTTTTATTGTCTTGCATAATTCTCAATTTTCAATATGCAAAAATATGGATTAATTAGACGTATGAAGAAGGTTTAACACGACGTTTTGATATTTCAAATGAATTAGTTATATGTAAATATTTGGAATATAAATAAAAGAGAAAAATTACATAGATATGTTTTCCAAGAGTATTTTTAAATCATTAAAGTTAAATTGAGTTACTAAATCAGATAATCCATTTAATAATGATTTCATGGATTCTCCACCATCTTGGATATCTTTTAAGTTTTTGCTCGCATCACCTAAAGTTTTTAAAACAGATTTTAATTTTCTGCCCCAACCTTTTTCAACTACATTTCCACTATTACGAGCAGACTTAGCATCATCAGCAAATTGTATCACTTTTTTCAGTGCTTCACTTAACGATTTGTTCGAATCGCCTAGGGCTTCAAGTAAGTAATCTGCTTCACCTTTTACACTGCTACTTAATTTATTTACTTGATTAATATCAATATCAATATTGATTTCAGTATTTATTTGTGTATTAACTGTTGGACTATTATTATTTAATATGTTAATAATCAGAGGTAGTCGATCATTTTGCTCTTTTTGAAAAAAAACAGGAGTATCATCTTTAAGTTTTTCTATTGTATGTTCCTTACTTTCAAACATTCCAATTAAATAGCCTACATTAAAATCTTTTTGAAGTTTAGGGTGAAAATATATTGATTTATTTGCGGATATATGGCTGATTAAATCATCATAAGCAACACTGTTTTCAGATCGTTCGTCTAAAGAAACTAATTCATTATAAGAGATTTGAGCATAACTTGATGTAACTTCATGAAGTTCTCTTCTTATATGTTCCCACATTCCTAATTTTTCATTTCCTTTGATACGTACATATATGCGCTTTGCCTCTTTGTCGGCATGAACCATCGCAATAGATTTGCTTTTATTATCATTAATGACAATACCTGAATACCAGTAATTATTATCATAGGCATTTGGTAATTTTTTAGCCGTGAAGCGGTGTATTAGTGCAAGTGGCATATAATCTTTAAATTGTAATATATATGTACGTACTCCTTCTCCTCGAAAGTCACTGTATTCTACTTTTGGAACTTTTCCAAATGCTGAAGGAATTAGTAAACTTTTGTCATCAGGTGTATAGCATAAATCAAATTTTTTCATCATACTGAGGATATAACCATAATGTGCTTCCTCATAAGTATAGTCTTTATCACTCAATGGCTTTAGTAGTTCTTCAAAGTCATTAATATTTATTATACCAAAAAGGTTTGCTGTTTTTTTAGAAGTAATAATTTTATAAACACCTTGGGTAATCCACTTAGGACTAAGTACATGGAGGAAATTTAGGTATGTGTCACCAAACCATGTAACTGCTCCAATTGTTGTAAGGTACTTCAATAATAATTTCTGAGTTTTTTCACTCTCTACATTGTTTTCTTTACAAATTTCACTAAAATTATTGTAATCTAAATAGTGTTGATCTCCAGAAGTACATTCTTCAATTGCTTTTTTTATTTTAAACCAATTGTTTGGAAATTGTTCGTTTACCGTACGCAACTTAACCACTTGATTTTCTAAATCCTCTTTGAAATTACGAATTCCATCACCTGTCTTACAGCTTGTATTGTAAAAACTGATAATGTTAGGGTACTTTTCCTTTAAAAATTTTCTGTCTGCTATTTCATTTGCATTGTCATCTTGTTTATTAAACACAACGAGAACAGGAGCATTACCACCAAGACTTTCTATTTGCTGCAACCAGTACTCGGGCTCTTCTTCTTTACGATTATCTAGAACTAATACATATAAGCAACCTTCAGTAAAAAAGAACTTATGTACTGCATGTTGAATTTCTTGACCACCAAAGTCCCATATATGAAATGTCAACTGCCTTTCGTATATGTGTTTTAATTGCCAGTGTTCAATGAAAATACCATTTGTTTGAGATTTACCCTGTTCGAAAGTATCATATAACACTCTTTCAATTAAGCTTGATTTCCCTGCGCTACCATCACCAACAACAATAACTCTTCCTTCTGATAGAGGAGCGTGTCCATATGTTTCAGTGGCTTCATAATAATTTTTTATAGATTCACGCCCTAATTCTAGAACAGAATTAGGAGGATACTCTAAGGGATTATCATAAAACATTAGATCTTCTTCTATTTCGAAATTTTCAGATTTTTCTTTACTTTCAGGTTTAATCCATTTATATTTTTTCGCTAATTCTTTCGGAATTGTTTTGATCATATTTGCTGACAATCCAAGTTCATCTAATGTTTTAATTCTTATTAAAATATCTACATCTATAATTTTATTATTACTTGCATTTAATTTTTTAAGTTGTTTTAATGATTGAATAAAATTTAGACTTTTTATTCCGACGTTTTGACAATATAGTTCTCTAAGATTTTTTAATGAACTTAAAGGGGTTATATCTTGAATTGGATTGTTCCAAATCGCTAACTCTTCCAATAGAGGTGCTTGAGTTAGTGAACTTATATCTTTTATTTTATTTGCGCCCAAATACAGATATCTTAAATTAGGTTGTGGAAAAACTATAGATATGTCTTCAATACTATTGTATGTTAGACCAAGAAATATCAAGTTCTTTAATTTCCTTAGTGGGCTAATATCCTTAACAATTTCTGGAAGTTGGCTTATAGCAAGAGCTATTACCTCATCTTTTTCGTTAACCGCGTAAAAACTGCTTATTCCTCGGCTACTTTGATTATTAATCAGGTCTTTTGATTCCTTTCTTAAATTTATGCCATAGTGTTGTTCAATTTCTATAATCTCAAGAGGCTTAGGTTGTATTGGAATAGTTTTACTATTCGAATCTTCTGGCACTATTTTGTCTTTTTCCATTTTATGACAATAAATTTAGAATTAATCTTGTGGAAATAAAAGTAACAAATAGTTAATGAAATTTTGAGTAGTAATCATAATAAAAGTTTGATGAAATTTTTTAAAGATCGAATATTAGCATAAGCAGAAAGCTTAACGTAAATTTTTAGTTTAAAAATATATATTTATGAAAGTATTTCGACTGGCTCATTTGCAATTCGAATTGAGTTTTGACCTTAAAAAAAATCAAAACCTTCAAGAATAATAGTTCATAATTTAATAAATCTAAACAGATTCAGAATACCAAAAAATCAAAAACCTATTCACCAGAACCAAAAACCCTCTGCCACACCACAACAACCTTACGCTTAATTTTAGTCGAGTTTGAGACTACAAAAGCAAAACCCATCGTCGATAGTAAAGCAATAAAAGCGAGTGCTCCAAGTGCACCGCCATAACCATCAAAGACATGGTTTTTAGTAATGTAAATAGCAGTGAATAGGCTTCCTGCTATGGCAAGCAAAGTATAACTTTTCAAGGTTTTAGAAGATACCATGCCTATAAACGAGGTGCCAACAAATACAATAGGTAGATGTTCTGTTAAATAGCCATTGAGTAGGTTAGGGAAGGCATAAAAGAACAAACCCACAAGTAGCGAGAGTAAAGCAGAAGCTTTTACAGCGCCAAGGCGTAATTGTTCGCTAACAAAGTAGGTGAGTGTAGCTCCTAAAATTCCGGTGATGATGAGGATAAATGTATTCATACCATTAACGAATAAATTAGAGTCGCTGTGATGACACCAGCAAATGCCATGGTGCCTAGTTTTCCGCCAACACCGAGAAATAAGTTTTTAGACATCATAAAAAACAAACCAGCCAAAGTACCTGCAGCAAGAACAAAACCAATAGATGGAGTGGTTGCTACACTAGACATCCCAACAAAAGCACCACAATAGATACTTGCTGGTAGTTGTTGTAAGTAGTTCGATTTTTTATTGAGCGATGGTATAAATGCCGCTAATGTTCCAACAATTCCCATGGCTAAAATACTTCCTAAGCCTCCATGGATATTTAAGAGGTAACATAATACGGCTCCGATAGGTACCCAAATGACGACAGCTATTTTTTCGTAAGCATAATCTTCGTGGTGAAGATCTAAGTATTTGTAACCAAGAATTATGGTGGCTATAATGACAAGCGTAACAATAATTAACGCCGCATTGGTTTCATAATTTGCATTTACAATCATTGTTAAAAATGTAATCTGCGTAAATAAAACAGTAGCGACCATTAAGAATCGAATGGCTTTATGTTTTCTCATTAAGAAATTTTAGATGTTTTGTTTTAGGGCTAATTAGGCTAATACTGTATTAGAAGATGCAAAGGTCTAAGAAAATTTTTAAGAGGCAAATTGTGAGGTAGATATTTAGTATTACTCTCTTAGAGATTCAAAAATCCAAAACATCAACAGTTTTTGAATTTCAAAAACACCCCTAAAGTCCCCTCAAGGGGACAATCTAAAGATTCAACTTTCTTGTAAAATAAAATCCTACAACACCAACAAACCAGAATCACTCAAAACGTTTATCGGTTTAGCATACCAAAACAATTCAAAATCTTCAAATTGGGTTTCGAAACTGGTTTTTAACTGCTTAAACGATTGTGGTTTATGTTGAGGTGTGATGTCTTCTAAAATATCTAAAAGCCAAAGGCCTTTCTCTTTTTCTAGTGTAATCTGAAAGCTATCTGCCGTATCATGAAAGGTGAATTCTAAGAAGTCGTTAGTGGTTCCTTTTTTCGTTTTTGAAAACTCAGACACTAAAGGCATGCTACCTAACCACACAATTTTTGCGGTTGGTTTAATGTTAAAGACCGGTTCTTGTGCTAAGGAATTATAAATAAAATCGGGATCGATATCGGTTTCAGGAATGTCAAAATCGAACCAATCTTGCAAAGGAATGTCAAATCCAATACCATGCATAAAATTAAAGAGTGATTTCTTCAACCCGAAGCTAAACTGCGTATGATCGATACCCGTTGAATCGGTGAAATCCACATCATTATTCGCAAAACTGATGTTTTTATAATTGGGTGTAATGCCATAGTCTTCGGGATGTAAACCCACAGGACTATGCGCTGTTAATGCAAATTGATGCCAAAAACCAGATTGTAATACACCAACTTCAAACAACTGACGTACCATTTCTAAACTATCTACCGTTTCTTGAACCGTTTGTGTTGGGTAGCCGTACATTAAATACGAATGCACCATAATATTAGCTTCGGTAAAATTGCGAGTTACTTGCGCGACTTGCTCAACGGTTACTCCTTTGTCAATGAGTTTTAATAAACGATCTGAAGCAACTTCCAGTCCACCAGAAACGGCAATACAACCAGAGGCTTTCAATAAAATACAAAGATCTTGTGTAAAGTTTTTTTCGAATCTTATGTTGGTCCACCATGTGACGCTGAGGTTGCGTTTTATGATTTCGAGCGCTAAAGCCTTCATCAAAGATGGAGGAGCCGCTTCATCTACAAAGTGAAACCCGGTTTCGCCAGTTTGTGCAATGAGCGTTTCCATACGGCCTACTAAAAGCGATGCCGCAACAGGTTCGTAAATTTTTATATAGTCTAAAGAAATATCGCAGAAAGTGCATTTCCCCCAATAACAGCCATGAGCCATGGTGAGTTTGTTCCATCTGCCATCGCTCCATAAACTGTGCATGGGATTGGCAATTTCTATCACAGAAATATAACGATCTAAGGGTAAGTCGGAATAATCAGGAGTGCCAACATCTGCTTGTTTGTAATCTGGTGAGGTGCTGTTGTTTTTATAAACGATGGTTCCGTTTTCGAGGACAAATGTGCGTTTGAATGTGGTTTCGTTTTTGAGAACCGCATTGTAAAGTAACTCAATAGGCAATTCACCATCATCTAAGGTGATAAAATCGAAAAATTCAAATACGCGAATGTCTGCTACAGACCGTAATTCGGTATTTGGAAATCCGCCTCCCATCGCAATTTTTATCTCAGGATAATTCGCTTTTATAAATTGTGCAGAGCGAAAAGCACTGTATAAATTCCCAGGAAACGGCACCGAAAAACAAATGAGTTTGGGCTGTGTGTCTTTAATCCGAGCGTCTAATAATTCTAATGTGATTTGATCGATGTACGTTTCATCATCTTGCAGCTGTGCATATAGCGCATCAAAGGCATTGGCACTTTGACCTAAACGTTCAGCGTAACGGCTAAATCCAAAATCGGGATCAATACATTCCACAATAAAATCGGATAAATCTTCAATATATAGCGTTGCTAAATGTTTGGCTTTGTCTTGCATGCCCATCGCACCAAACGCATAATCCATATCGTCTAGCTGTGCAAAACGCGAGGCTTGAGGAAGAAAATTGGTGGTGCAAATTTGACGAGCAAAAGTTTGATTTTTGCCTTGTAGAAACAAGATGATATCATCTAAAGATTTTAGATAATGCTCTTTTAAAGCATAAATACGTTCGCAATTTTCAGATTGAATACGATCGTTTTCAAAAGCAAGCTTAAAAATTTCTTCAAAAGTTTCTTTTTTGAATAACTCTAAAATCACTTCAATACCCAAATCCATTTGAAACGCGCCAATACCTTTGGTGTTTAGAAAGCCTTTAAGATAAGCAGTTCCAGGATACGGAGTGTTTAATTGGGTGAATGGAGGTGTTATGAGTAAGAGGTCTTTCATTGGTTGAAATTGAAAATGAAAACGAATTCGAATTTGAAGCTGAACTAGAAATTAAATTTGAATTAATTGATAACAAAGGTAGAGTTAATAATGAAATTAAAATCGAAAACTAAAAAGTTGAATGCTAAGATTGTCCCCTTGAGGGGACTTTAGGGGTGTTTTCAGAACGAATTAATTCAATTGAGGCCAACTAAAACAATAAAATCTACCTACCCATTTTTCAAAATCTCACTAACAGCTTGCTGATACGCTCTTGGGTTATTCGCCTTTTTGATTTTCTTAAAGGTTTTTTGTGGATTAGAAAAAGACTGCGCAAAATATTCCCAAAAGCCTTGCATTTTCATTTTAATCGGAGTGGGACCAGAAAGCGCAGCATCGTATTGCTGATATATGGTGTCATGGAATTCTCTAAAAATATCCCATCGGTTTTCTGGGTATTCAGTCGTGTCGTTTTTTATCATGCTTGGTAAAAACGGATCAGCAATGAGTCCTCTACCAATCATAAAATGATCGATACTTGGAAAACGCGTTTGCATTTCTTTCAGCTTTGCTACAGATGTAATGTCACCATTGTAATACAATTTGTGTCTGGTGCTTTCTATACACTTTTCAAACGCTTCAAGATTCACTCCTCCTTTATAAAGTTGTTTACCGATACGTGCATGAATGGCAATATTCTTAAGAGGATAAGCATCTAGAATAGGGAAAGTGTCTAGAATTTCTTCTGGGTTTTCGTAGCCCATTCTCATTTTCATGGAAACCGTAATATCCGTTTCTTTATGTACGCGTTCTAAAATATGATTAATTTTTTCTGGGTCGCAAATGAGTCCGGAACCCATACCACGATTGGTTACCATTGGATAGGGGCAACCTAAATTCCAGTTCAACTCTTTATAGCCTAATTCCTGAATATAATCGACCACGAATAAAAACTCATCAGCGCTATTGGTCATAATTTGTGGAATGACTTCGAGATCTGTATTGTTTTCGAGCTGTAAATCGAGTTTATAAGAGTTTTTAATAATTAACTTGTTATTAAAACGAATGTAAGGAGCATAAAACGTATCGATGCCTCCAAAATAGTGGTTAAAAGCATTCCGAAATCGGAAGTCTGTAAACCCTTGTAATGGTGATGATAAAAGCGTAATCGGCATTTCGTTTTATGTTTTTATGTGGATTTTTTTGCAACCGCTAAATAACAAAAAACTAATGTATTATTCTGATGAACTGAACGCACGTGGTTTATTATTTTAAATGTTCTTTAAAAAAAGCAATGGTGCGTTTCCATGATAAATTGGCTGCAGCTTTGTCAAATCTAGGAGTGGTATTATTATGAAAACCGTGATTCACTTCTGGATAAATGTAAGCTGTGTATTCTATGTTATTGGCTTTCAGAATGTCTTCAAACGCTGGCCAACCAGCATTAACTCTAGTGTCTAATTCGCCGTATTGGAGTAGAAGCGGAGCTTTAATTTTTACAGCATCTTCAGCTTCTGGTTGTCTGCCATAATAAGGCACTGCAGCTCCCAAATCGGGTAAGCGTACGGCCATCATATTAGAAATCCATCCACCAAAACAGAACCCAACAACTCCGACGTTGCCATCGCAGTTGTCGTGATTTTTAAGGTGATGATAAGCTGCAATAAAATCTTCGAGCATTTCCTGTTGGTTACGCTCTTTTTGCATTGCTCTACCATCATCATCATTTCCGGGATAACCACCAAGTGGACTTAAAGCATCTGGTGCTAATGAAATAAAACCTTCTTTTGCGGTACGTCTGCCAACATCTTCAATATATGGATTTAAGCCTCTGTTTTCATGCACTACAATAACTCCAGGTAATTTGGTTTTGTTATCTTTTGGTTGCGATAATAAACCTTTTATGGTACCACCTCCTTTTGGAGATTCGTAAGTGATAAAATCAGAATCTAAGGTAGGATCATTAGGAGCTACTAATAAATTATCTAAGTAGTTAGGCGATACAAAACTTAGTAACGATGAAATTGTAATGCCGCCAACAGCATATATGGAAAGCTTTTCTATAAATTGTCTTCGGTTGAGTTTGTTGTGTGCGTAGTCATCGTAAAGATCAAACACTTCCTGTTTAATGTCTTCTTTTTTTAAGTCTTTCATGGTGCTGCGTTTTGATAAGAAATTAGACCTATAAGATATTAAATTTTAAAATACCTTATCTAAAAAATGTTTGATACTTTCTTGATTAGATCTTACTAATTCCTCTCGAGCGGCTTTGATATCTCTTGGTTTTTTGTCTTGAGAGAGTTTAAATTTACCTTCCCAATGGGTAATTGTGATTTCAAACATTTCAATATAGTTAAGGTTTTTATCTAAACGCGGATTATCAGTCTCCAGAACATATTTATGATCTGGTGCCTCTAAAAATTCAGTCATTGTAATTAAGGATTGCTTAAGAGCAGCTTTACTTTCTATCGCTTTTACTGTTCCTTTGAGATGCACTTTAATGTAATTCCAAGTTGGTAGTTGTGTCGTTGAATAAATACTAGGAGAAATGTAACATTCGGGTCCTGCAAAAATGAGCGTGACATCATTATCTCCTTTTAATAGTTCAGCTTGAGGATTATAAATATCGATATGTCCAATCAGTTTACCTTCTTCATAAACTAAAGGTAAATGCGTAATTATGGGTTGATGGTCTTTTACAGAAATAACCGTTGCCAAAGGATAGGTCTTTATCACTTCAATCATATGATTGATGTTGTTGTCTTGATGTTGATTTGGTGGATAAGTCATGTGTTGTTA
>TARA_R110002111_G_scaffold160028_2_pt1 | contig 10504 bp, 6 predicted proteins | sample TARA_R110002111 | Tara Oceans TARA_R110002111 (sample SAMEA4397363) | marine metagenome | biome: Polar Biome; feature: [ZZZ] marine water layer (ENVO:01000295); material: water (ENVO:00002006), including particulate matter (ENVO:01000060) such as... | depth 199 m | reverse complement strand
CACTTACAGAGAATTAATACTCAAAGTTTAAAAGCGAATGCCCTGTCTAATATCAATTCAAAGCCTCCTCTAAATCTATAATAATATCATCAACATGTTCTAATCCCACAGAAATACGTACCAAACCATCCGTAATATTAACAACCAATCTATCTTCTTCTGTTAAACTACTGTGTGTCGTACTTGCTGGATGTGTAACAATAGTTCTTGTATCACCCAAATTTGCAGAAAGCGAACACATTTTTATAGCATTAATGAACTTCCGGCCCGCTTCTAAACCTCCTTTTATTTCAAAAGCCACAATATTGCCGCCTAATTTCATTTGCTTTTTAGCAACTTCGTATTGTGGATGCGATTTTAAAAATGGATATTTAACCCAATTTACTTGTGTATGATTTTCCAAAAACTCGGCGACTTTTAAAGCATTTTCACAATGTCTATCTACTCTAACAGCAAGTGTTTCTAAACTTTTTGATAATGTCCACGCATTAAAAGGCGATAATGCAGGCCCTGTATTTCTAGCGAATAAATAAATTTCTCTAATTAAATCTGCACTCCCAACGGTTACTCCTCCTAAAACACGTCCTTGTCCATCCATTAATTTAGTAGCTGAATGAATTACTAAATGTGCGCCATATTTTATAGGTTGTTGAATATAAGGTGTTGCAAAACAGTTATCAATAATTAAAATAAGATTGTGTTTTTTAGCAATACGTCCTAACAACTCCAAGTCAATAATATCAATCGCTGGATTTGTTGGAGATTCCGCATATAAAATTTTTGTTTTTGGGGTAATGAAGCTTTCAATAGTTTCTGGTTCATTAATATTGAAATAGCTTGTTTCAATTTGCCATTTGGGTAAATATTTGGTAAACATGGTATGGGTAGAACCAAATATGGATCGTGCCGAAACTATATGATCGCCACTTTCTAACAATGCAGCAAATGTTGAAAAAATAGCCGACATACCCGTTGCAAAAGCATAACCAGCTTCTGCACCTTCCATTTTACAAACTTTATCCACAAATTCAGTAGTATTTGGGTTTGTAAAACGGCTATAAATATTACGCTCTTTTTCTTCTTTGAATGAAGCACGCATATCTTCAGCATCCTCAAAAATAAATCCAGATGTTAAGTATAACGGACTTGTATGTTCTAGAAATTCAGTACGCTCTAATTGGGTACGAATGGCTTCGGTTTCAAATTGTTTTTTGTTACTCATTTTTCTTTTAATAGACTTTCAAACCTTTATTATTTAGATTTCCGTTTTCACGGGAATGACAATTTCAACTGAAATCTCAAAAAAATAAATTTTGAGAAATTTTTTCTCAATTTATATATTTCGACAACCTCAAAATATCTCCGAAAACCCCTCTAGCTGTTACTTCTGCTCCTGCTCCTGCACCTTGAATGACAATTGGTTGTTCGCCGTAACTTTCAGTAAAAATCTCAAAAATAGCGTCACTTCCTTTTACATGACCTAAGGTGCTATCTTCTGGAATTGATACTAATTTCACTTCCAAATGCCCTTTGTCTTGCGATAAATCACCCGACAAATCTCCAACATATCGCAATACAAAACCTGCTTTTTGGTCGTTCTTAATTTTTTGATATTGGTCATCTAAAACAGTCAACTGCTTTAAAAACGATTCTACAGATATATTTTGATAAGCTTCTGGAATTAAATTCTCTACTGAAACATCTTCAAACTCATTTTGCAAATCTAACTCTCTTGCAAGGATTAACAACTTTCTTGCAACATCATTTCCAGAAAAATCTTCACGTGGATCTGGTTCTGTGAAACCTTTATCAATAGTTTCTTGAATGATTTCACTAAATGGCTTATTTTCAACTGAAAACTTGTTGAATAAATAACTCAATGTTCCTGAAAATACACCTCGAATTCTAGTAATATTCTCTCCCGATTCGTGCAATAATTTAATGGTATCAATTAACGGTAAACCTGCGCCAACTGTAGTTTCATATAAATATTGTTTGTTATTTAATTTTAGCTGAACTCGTAATTCTTTATAAAACTCGTGAGAAACGGTATTAGCTACTTTATTTGATGATACTAAATCGAAACCAGCCTCAACTAATGGTATATAATTTTCATAAAATGTTGAACTAGCCGTATTATCAACAGCAATTAAATTCTCTAAATGATTAGCTTCAGCAAAATCTACAATTTGTTGAATAGCGTTTTCTTTGGAAGTTGATTTTATAGCTTTCTGCCAATTGGCATCAACTCCTTTTTTACTTAAAAGTAATTGTTTAGAATTCGCAATAGCAAAAACATTTAAGTTAATGCCTTTACGTTTTTCAATATCACCTTTTGATTTTAAAATCTGATTTATCAAAGCGCCACCAACGCCTCCATGCCCAAAAATAGCGATATTTATTTTCTTTGAAATTCCGAAAACTTCACCATGAATCACATTCATCGCTTTATGCAATTGCGTCTTTTTAACTACCAAACTCACATTTCTACCTGTAACGGTATTATTGAAAAGTAACGGTGTAATTTGATTTTTAATAAGCGCATTAAATGGTTTATGAAACGAACTGAGCTCAATACCGATAATAGATATTACTGCTACATCATCAACCACTTCTATCTTATTCACATCTTGCGAATAGAAATCTTTTTCAAACTCGCGCTCTAAAGCAATAACCGCTTGAGTAGCTTGGTCGGCGTCAATGATTAATCCAATACCGCGTTCTGAAGAGCCTTGGGAAATAATACTCACACTGATATCTCTATCACTCAATGCTCTAAAAATTCTAGCATCTACTCCAATTTTCCCTAACAATCCACGTCCTTCTAAATTTAAAAGTGCCACATTATCTAAAACTGATAATGATGTTACTTCTTTAGAACTTGGTTTTGCAGTAATTAATGTGCCTTCATCATCCGAATTGAACGTATTCAATATTCTTAAATTGATGTTTTTCTCAACTAGCGGAATGATGGTTTTCGCATGTAAAACAGTTGTTCCAAAATTGGCTAATTCGTTGGCTTCACTAAACGATAATTCTCTAATTTTTTGAGCATCTTCAACAAAATCTGGATTTGCTGTATAAATACCGCTTACATGCGTGTAATTTTGCAACTCTTCGGCATCCAAATAATTGGCTAATAACGCGGCAGTGTAATTGCTTCCATTTCTACCTAATGTTGTCGTTTCGTTATTTGAATTTGATGCAATAAAACCAGTTACCACATTAACGACATCTTTATTTTCTTTAAAATATTGCTTAACATTATCTTTTGAAAGCTGCCCTATAGGTTGCGCATTGCCAAAATTTCCATCGGTTTTAATGAGTTTTCTTGAATCTGTTACTTTGGCTTTTATTTGGTTTTGATTCAATAATTCTGAAACCATTTTAACCGACAGCAACTCACCTTGAGCTAAAATTTCATCTTTCGTTTTTTTGCTGTAATCACGTAATAAACTTACGCCTTCAAAAAGCTTTTCTAAAATTGAAAATTCTTCTGAAAAATCTATAGACTTGAAAGGTTCCTTTTGGTAATTTTTAAACGCTTCAAAAGTTGTTTTATAATCCTGACCTTTGTATGATTTATCAAGAATTTCCTCAAGTTTATCAGTCGCATTTCCACGTGCAGAAACTACCACCGTGATTTTGCCTCCAGAATCTACTTTATTTTTGATGATAGAAATTACTTTCTCTAAGCCTTCTCCATTAGCTAGAGATCTTCCACCAAACTTTAATACTTTCATTTTTTTCTTTTTAGAATCTGGCACAAAAATGCCTTCAACAATTTTTTCCAATTGCTCATACTCCATTAAAAATGCATCATGCCCGTGTACCGAATGTATTTCGTTATAGGTTACGTTAGCATGGGTAACTGCTAATTGCTTGTGTGTTTGCCTATTTTCTTCGGCTGTAAAAAACAAATCAGAATCTACTCCAACAATATGAATGTTCGCTTCAATACCTTCCAAAACATTTAAATCTGCTTTTCGGTTTTTAGTAACATCTATGGTTTTTAAAAGCTGATTCATCAGTTTATAAGCTGACAATTGAAAACGTTCTTGTAACTTTTTACCATGATGCAACAGCCAACTTTCGACATTAAAAATCTCTAAATCTTCGTTTTTTGAACGCTGAAAACGTTCTTTAAAAGATTCTGGAGTTCGGTAACATAACATGGCATGCATTCTCGCATCGTGCACAGGGCTTCTTGAATTTAATAAAAATTGCTCTTGTATTTGGCAGTTAGCAATAAGCCAATCGGTAGATTTCCAATCGGTTGCTACAGTAATTAAATGCTCGGTAAAATCTGGTTTTAAAACTGCCATTTCCCAAGCAATGCCTCCACCTAATGAACCGCCAATAGTGGCGAATAGTTTTTCGATTTTTAATTCTTTTAAACCAATTAAAAAAATACTTGCTACATCTCGTGCTACAAAATCTTTATAGTTTTCAATTACAAAACCGTCAAATCCATTTCCAGGAATATTAAATGCTAAAACGGTATAAAGTTTAGTATCGATAACTTTGTCATCGCCTACCAAATCTTTCCACCAGCCGTTTTTTCCTGCAACATCACTATTTCCTGTTAAGGCATGATTTACCAAAACTACAGGCGCACAACCCAAAGCTCTTCCAAAAACCTGATAACTCAATTTTATCTCAGTAATGGAAACTTGACTTTCGGTCTTAAAGTTTTTAATGACGATATGTTGCAATGGATGCTTCAAGGGGTTTATTTTATGGTTTTGAATGACTCTTTTAAATCTGCTTTTAAATCTTCTAAATCTTCAATACCAACAGACAGTCTAATTAAATCTGCGCCAACACCTGCAGATGCTTGCTCCGCTTCATTTAATTGCTGATGTGTTGTACTTGATGGATGAATAATTAATGATTTTGTATCGCCAATATTAGCCAATAGTGAAAATAACTTCGTGTTATCGGCAATAGCTTTTGCAGCTTCAAAACCACCTTTTGCTCCAAAAGTAACGATACCGCTTTGTCCTTTTGGTAGATATTTTTTAGCTAAGTTTTTATATTTACTACTTTCTAAACCAGGATAATTTACCCATGCAACTTCATCTTGCTGCTCTAACCATTTTGCCAATGCCAAAGCATTTTCGCTATGTTGATTAATTCTAATCTGTAAAGTTTCTAAACCCTGAATAATATTGAATGCATTGGTTGGGCTTATTGCGCCTCCAAAATCTCTCAAACCTTCTAAAATTAATTTGAATGTATAAGATGCTGCGCCTAAAGTTTCATAATATTTTAATCCGTGGTAACCCGCTGATGGCTCAGTGAATTCTGGAAATTTCCCATTAGTCCAATCAAAATTACCGCCATCAATTATAGCTCCACCAATCGAATTTCCTTGTCCGCCAATATATTTAGTAAGTGAATGAATGACAATATTTGCACCGTGTTTTATGGGGTTTAAAAGCGCTGGAGTTGCAACCGTGTTATCAACAATAAATGGCACTCCGGCTGCTTTTGAATGTTCGGCAATAGCTTCGATATCTAAAACATCTAATTTTGGGTTTCCTAAAGACTCCACAAAAAATGCACGTGTATTATCTTGAACTGCAGCTGCAAAATTATCTGGGTTATCTGCATCAACAAAAGTAGTAGTAATACCCAATCTTGGTAAAGTAACTTTCAATAAATTGTAAGTTCCGCCATATAAACTACTTGAAGCCACAATATGGTCTCCAGCTTTTAAAAGTGTTAGTAAACCTGTTGAAATAGCTGCTGTTCCTGATGCAAAAACTACCGCGCCAATACCGCCTTCTAAAGTGGCTAAACGGTCTTGTAAAATTTGATTGGTTGGGTTGTTTAAACGGGTGTAAATAAATCCTAATTCTTTTAAAGAAAATAGGTTTGCTGCATGGTCCGAATTATTAAAAACATACGATGTTGTTTGATAAATTGGAACTGCTCGTGTGCCTCCGTTTGCTTTAACATCGTGTCCTGCGTGTAATGCGTTTGTTGCTAATTTTAATGTACTCATTTTTCTAGTTTTTTAAGCCTCACCCAGAAATATTTAAAATATTTCTGACCTCTCCAAAGGAGAGGTAAAAGACTTTTGGTTAATAATAAATCACTCCTTTCGAAGCGTTCCTAATAGAAAAATGTTAAAAAGAATTTTAAAAATTACATGAAGTAATTTCGTTTGGTTATCTATCTAAAACACTAAATACATTAGTAGTTTAAGTAGAATTTAGCACCTTCTTTACAAGTAAAGGGTTGCTAAGGCTTCATTGGGTCTTTCCCTCCGCCTTTCTTGATAACATTTCAGTAAGTGTTTGAACTTTGTGAGTGCAAATATTGCAACAGAAAAGTTACAATTCCAAATTAATTAGCAAAAACTTTTATTTATCATGCCGCATTTCATGAAATTTATTTCTGATAACAAGCCCTATTGGTCTGTTCTGAATTTTAGATTCTAACCAAGAAATAATATCTAAATAAAGAAACGCCCGACTTTGGTAAGGGTCATTTTCAAACTCTTTTAATTTTTTATGAAGTTTAATAAATTCGTTTTTTACTTCATTCGGGTAAATATCGCCCAAGCCTCTTAAAAATTTGATGAATTCTTTTTGAACCTCGTGCAAATCTTCCATTTTTATTAAAAACTTGTAGGTGCTTTTTATCAAAACATCTAAGTTGTAATCAAGTCCCGCTTCGTAATGTGCAACCAAATTCAAAATTCTTGAAAAACACAGCAAATCTTCACGCATTTGCAGGGATTTATTACTAATAATTTTTTCTAAATACTGAATGCATTTTCTATTCTCACCTGCTCCAAAATACATACTCGCTATCTTGTAATAAAACACCATAATATGGTGCTCATCAATACGATCTTTATAACTTTTTAAACGTTCTAAAACAGCATCAATTAACGGCAGTCCTTCTTTAAAACTACCTTCCATAAAGTGAAGATTAAATTTATTATTGTAAATGTATAAGAAAGCTAACCCATCAACATTATCATCTTTATGAAACCATTTTTCATTGGTAATAGCTTCTAGTTTTAGTAGCGAGTCTTTAAACTTTTTATGTTGTCTTAAATAAAATAGCGCTTCTAATAAATAATTATTTCCTTTTAAAAAAAATACAGGATTTAAAATAATTTGTTCCTTATTTTTATAAAATAAATCGACCCATTTGGAGGCGTATTTGTAAGAGGATACAAAATCTACGGTTAAAAAACTATACCATAAATACGATTTGTAAAGCCATAATTTTTCTCGAAATCCCAATTTTTTAATGTCGTATTTTGGAAGTCTGTCATTAAAATACTTGGAAACAATTTGATGTTCTTCATCATTCTTAACATAACCTGTTTTCAAAAACAACCCGTATAATTGAAGTGATAAATTAGAGAGTTTACTTGCTAAAACATTTTGCAGACTTAACTCTTTTGCTTGTATAGAAAGGGCATCAGCTCTATTACTTAAACTGCGCGTAATGTATTGTGATTCAATTACTTTTTCAAGTTCAACAATTTCATAAGCTACGTTTTTTTCTTCATGAGTAATGGCTAGGTTTTTAGCCTTATCTAAAATTTTCAAGCTTTGTTTATACAAGCCTTTATGATACAAAATGGTTGCAAAATCTAACTGTTCTCTAATTTGAATTCTAATATTTTGATGCGATGGATTTAACCGTAAACTGATTAAAATCTGTTTATAAAGATGTGCTTTTAAGTTTGAAAGTTGCTGTTTTTTTACAATACCTTTTTTAAGAATTGTGGCTTCGTCATAAACAGAAAGTTTATCTAAAATATTAAAAAGCATCAGGAATTTTGAGTCTTCATTAACACCCAATCTACCCACATAAAGCTTAAATTGTCTTTTTTCTGATTTAGACAACGACTTTACCAACACAAACAAATTATCTTTTTGCTCTCTCGTCATAGTTATAAAAACAATATTAAAATATTGATTTTCAGTTATTTAAATGAATTGTAATGAGGTTAAACATCGTAAAAATTGCACGTTGAATTCTCTTTTTAGTAAACCAAAATATAACTTCGTAAGACAATAAGAAAATATATTTTAATAAATGTCTGATAATAAAGTTCAAATTTTTGATACCACGCTTAGAGATGGCGAGCAAGTTCCTGGTTGCAAGCTAAATACTGAACAGAAATTAATCATTGCTGAACAGCTCGATAATTTAGGCGTAGATATTATTGAAGCTGGCTTTCCGGTATCCAGTCCGGGGGATTTTAAATCGGTTGAAGCTATTTCTAAAATTGTAAAACATGCTACGGTTTGTGGTTTAACAAGATCTGTTGAAAACGATATAAAAGTAGCCGCTGAGGCTTTAAAATACGCTAAAATTCCAAGAATTCATACAGGTATTGGAACATCAGATTCTCATATAAAACATAAGTTTAAATCTACTCAAGAAGATGTATTAGAACGTGCTGTTAGAGCCGTAACCTATGCAAAATCTTTTGTTGAAGATGTAGAGTTTTATGCTGAAGATGCAGGTAGAACAGATAATGAATATTTAGCTCGAGTTTGCGAAGCTGTTATTAAAGCTGGTGCTACCGTTTTAAATATTCCAGATACTACAGGATATTGTTTACCAAGTGAATACGGTGCAAAAATCAAGTATTTAAAAGAAAACGTAAAAGGTATAGATAGAGCAATTTTATCTTGCCATTGCCATAACGATTTAGGTTTAGCTACAGCAAATTCTATAGAAGGTGTTATAAATGGTGCACGTCAAATTGAATGTACTATAAACGGTATTGGCGAACGCGCAGGAAATACAGCACTTGAAGAAGTGGTTATGATTTTAAAACAACACCCTTACTTAAATTTAGACACTAATATTAAAACCGAAATGCTTTATGGCATGAGTCAATTAGTTTCTGATAGTATGGGTATTTACACGCAACCAAATAAAGCTATTGTAGGTGCTAATGCATTTGCGCACAGTTCTGGTATTCATCAAGATGGGGTGATTAAAAATCGTGAAACTTACGAAATTATAGACCCAAGAGATGTTGGTGTAACCGAATCTGCTATTGTATTAACTGCAAGAAGCGGACGTGCAGCTTTAGCTTACAGAGCAAAAAATGTAGGATACGAATTAACAAAACTTCAATTAGATGAAATCTATACTAATTTTTTAGATTTTGCTGATACTAAAAAAGAGGTTAACGATAATGATATTCACCAAATTATAGAAAACAGCAAAGTATATAACGAAATTACTACAGCTTAAAATAGATTTCCGCCTTCGCGGGAACGACAAAAGTATTTATTGAAATGAAACTAAATATTGCCGTATTACCAGGTGATGGTATTGGTCCAGAGGTTACAGCGCAAGCCGTTAAGGTATTGAAAGCTATAGCTATGGAATTTAATCACATATTTACTTTTGATTACGGATTAATTGGCGCTTCCGCAATTGATAAAACAGGAAGCCCTTTACCTTTTGAAACTATTAGCCTTTGCGAAAACGCTAATGCTATTTTATTTGGAGCTATTGGAAATACATCTTACGATCTTGATCCAAACGCTAAAATCAGACCAGAACAAGGTCTTTTAGGACTTCGTAAAACATTAGATTTATATACCAATATTAGACCTGTAATAGCTTATGAAGATTTGTTAAACAAATCTTCATTAAAGAAAAACCAAATAAAAGACACCAATATTCTTATTTATAGAGAACTTACCAGCGGTATTTATTTTGGTGAAAAAACATTAAGTCATGATGGCAATACAGCCTCGGATGTTTGTCAATATACCAGATACGAAATAGAACGCATTGCCCATTTAGCCTTTAAAGCTGCACAATCTAGAAAACGCAAATTAACCTTGGTAGATAAAGCGAATGTTTTAGAAAGTTCCAGACTTTGGCGAAGAGTAGTTCAAGAGTTAGCAAATCAATATCCCGATGTAAAATTGAATTACATGTATATTGATAATGCGGCCATGGAACTTATTATTAAACCAAAACAATTTGATGTTATTTTAACTGAAAATATGTTTGGTGACATTTTATCTGAAGAAGCTAGCGTTATTGTAGGTTCAATAGGCTTATTAGCATCCGCATCTATAGGTCAAAACCATGCCATGTTTGAGCCAATTCATGGTGCTTATACCAAAGCGGCAAATAGAGGTATTGCAAACCCCATTGCGTCTATTTTATCGGCTGCTATGTTGCTGGATTATTTTGGGTTAGATGATGAAGCTAGTAGAATTAGAGAAGGCGTCGATAAATCGTTAAAACTGCATATTACCACACCAGATTTAAACACCAAATACGATAATATTTCCACCACGAAAGTTGGCGATTTTATTGAGGATTTTATTCAAAACCCCGATGAAACCAACTTAAACTTTACCAACATACATTTAGGACAATCCACTATTATTTAATTATTTGAGTTAGTCAACAAACTGGTTTAATAAAACTTTTGGAAAGTCCTTTAAAGCGCATTTTAATTAGTGCGCTTTTTTAATGCTATTTTTTT
>TARA_R110002111_G_scaffold143818_3_pt1 | contig 10528 bp, 7 predicted proteins | sample TARA_R110002111 | Tara Oceans TARA_R110002111 (sample SAMEA4397363) | marine metagenome | biome: Polar Biome; feature: [ZZZ] marine water layer (ENVO:01000295); material: water (ENVO:00002006), including particulate matter (ENVO:01000060) such as... | depth 199 m | reverse complement strand
GAAGGTAAAACTGTAATAGTTCTCTCTTTAAAACAACCGTTTGTATTAGTGACTTTTACAGTATAGGTTCCTGGAGCATTTATTTCAATTTCCGAAGTATTTTCTCCTGTGGGCAACCATGCATAATAATAGTTACTAGGTGAATCGTCTATAACTCCTCCATTTAAAACAATTGTATCAGGAGAAGAGTTTAAACAATACAAGGTTTCAAATGTTGTTTCAATATTTGGTAACTCAAAAACTGTTAGTTCTATTTCGCTAATACCATAACAAGCATTCGCATTTTCTACACGTCCATATATGATTTGATTGTATGGTATCGTATTGGTAAATGTTGTACCAATAGGGTTGGTTTCAACCAAAGCATCTTCATAAGTTTCATAAAATACTAAATCTAATCCTGTAGGTGTTCCTGCTAAAACAGTTTCATTAACATCAGTAAGGTTAAAATTCATAAAGCCATCTTCGGTTCCATCGGTATCGCATAATTCTATACTTGCATTGTTTGAAGATGTTGTACTGACTTCTAAAGATATTTCACTAAAATTAATACAACTAGAATCGGTATTTGTTACTCTGGTATAAACAATTTGTGGGTTGAAAAAGTTATCAAACGAATCACCATCTATCTCATTTTCCTGATTCTGTGCATCCATTAGAGACAAATAATATTCTACCGTATTTTCAGTAGTATTGTCTGTGATTAATTCTAGGCTTTCGTTAATATTAAAAGTAGTGAAGCCTTCTGGAATACCATCTTCATCACATTGTAAAATGGAAATATTATTTGCTACAGGAATTGGGTTTACTATTATATTAAAGCTCTCAGTTTTATAACAATCTGTGAATGCGATGTTTTCAATTCTAACAAAAATAGTATCATTAAATGCAGCACTATTAGTGTAATTTAATGATAATGCCAATACATTGTCATCTGCGTTTTCTTGAGTTGTATGAAATGAAATTGCAGTTTCTGACTCCTCTTGATTTCCTCTGATTAGTGGTATAAGTTCTGCCAAATCTATTATAGCTATGCCATCCAATTCATCACCAATATTATCACAAACTTCAATCGTATTTAATTCTGCTATTTGTGGATTTTTAAATACTTCGAGGTTAAAAGAGTTGACATCAAAACAATTGGTATTATTTGAATTTTCTACACGAACAAATATCGTTTGTGGATTTTCAATATTTGTATACGGAAACGTAATGTCATTGTCTCCAGAGGTTGCATCATCTTCAGTTTCAAAGTAACGCACATTATATTCTAAAGGATCTTGCGTTGATAATGCTTCGGGATTTTTATCACTAAAATCAAAACTAGATAAACCATCATTATCATTGCCGTCACAAACTTTTACTTCTGTAAGTGGATGAGCTACAGGGATTTCAAAGACTCCAACGACAGCACTTCCTTCTATTGGACATTCACCATTGTTTGGTTCAATATATACCTCGTAAAAACCAGGTGTGTCCACAAACAACTGTGATGAGGTCTCTGTTAAAGGCAAGCCATTAAAGGACCAAGCGTAGTCTGCACCAACAATATCAGTTGCTTCTAAAGTGTAACTGTCATTTGTGCATAATTTTAATTCTGTAGTACTAATGCCATTTTGAATAATATCTATTTCAGAATTAAACAGAGATTGAATAAAGGGAGGTAAACCAATTCTACTTTTGTTTTGGTTGGTTCCGGTAATATCTAAAAGTATACCTTGCTCATTGTAATTTGAAGCCAAGCCATCTGCTTCAGGAAAATTTATAACACCCAAATATCTTGAAATGGTACTATTACCACTATAACTCAATTGAGCTCTATAAATTTTTCGATCGATACCTAATTGCAGAGCACCAGCAGATATTTGATTAGATGTGTGTATCGTTTCTATTGAATTTAGAATATCGTCACTTTCTAAATCCCATTGCATTACATAACTAGTGCCAGAACCTCCTTCACCTTCGCTAAGGGTAGCATAAACTTTTCGGTTTTCGGCAGAGAATTCCACACCATAAGGACTATTACCTAATGTTGGACTGTAAAGTTGTAGGTGGTTTGAAACTATTCCTGATTCATTATCAAAATCAAATAAATCTACACTACCAGGAGCATTTCCACCAGACTCGTTAGCATAACCAAAATTTGCGGCAATAAGTTTTGAAGCATCAGGTGATGCTTTTAAATAGCCTAAGGCATTTCGTCTATAACCATTGATAGAAATTTCTGGACCTATTTGAGAAATGACAGGAGTTGTGGATACACCATTAACATCAATCTTAAAAGCATAAAACGTATCTATAAATTGGGTAATGACCCAAAAAGAAGAACAATCTTCAGCTCTTACTGCTGTGATTTTTTCAGAGCATTTATATTTAATTTCTTCGGGATCTGTAGGGTTGTAGGTTACTAAATGTATGTTTTTTTCAATAGGATCTACATCTCCCAAGCCAGCATTAAGTGTCATGTCAATTAGAGAATAGTTGAAGCCATTATTAAAGCCATCGTCTTGGCTAGGAACAGTTCCACCTTGATCATAAGTACCTGAAAATTGATTAGGGTAGACTTCTGCATTGTTGTGATGTGGCTCATCTACAGTAAAAAGATAGTACTTATCTGGATCGTTTGGTTTGGGAACAATAAGACCTGAAGACGTACTTGATGGATCACCTAAAAGTCCTGTGCCTCCAAAATAATTACCATTTGGCATTATTTGATGGTTGCTATTCCAAACCGTTTGTCCATCAGAATAAAATAATAAATTTCCTTCTGTATCAGAAATCGATGTACACCCTTCTAGAGTATCTATCTGACCATCCGTAATTGCTGTTACTGAACCATTTTGGGCATTAAATTGCAGCCCAGCATTGTCTCCAAAATACCAAAATGAAGCTTCATTTTGAGAGAAAATTTGGAAGCTAATAACGAGTAAGACATATACTAAATAGTTCTTTTTCATAAGAGCTTTAATGTGTAGAACACATAACGACTACAATATAACAACTAGAACTTAAAAACTCCTAGATTTTGTATTGAATCATTTATTACAAAGCTATTATAAATCTCTCTTTTTTAATAATTGATAAGATAAAAAGATGAAAATAGCAGACCAACCTAAAACAATAGCAATCTCATACCAATGCACGGCGTAATCGTAGGCAATGTCTGCTTTGTCCGGAAACTTGGTCATTACAATTCTTCGGAAAGGCTCGTCAATTAACTTATACATAGACTCTAAAGGGAAAAATCTTTTGATGTTAAAAGCTAAATCCATCGAATTGGTTTGCCATGATAATAGTCCAAAAATGATCCATTCTAAAATATAAAGGATGAATAAAAAACCCAATGCAAATGCAGACCGTTTTACTAACATGCCTAAAAATAAACACAAACTAAAGAAACCAACTAGTTTTACAAAATAGGCAAGTAAAAATTCAACCTCTCTAAAAATGATTGAAGCCTCTGTGTAACTCGAATAATATAAACCAATAAAAAATGTCGCTAAACCAATTAAAATAGTAGCACAAAGTGAGAAAAACACAATGGTATAGAATTTTGAAAGAATAAATTCCTTTTTGCTTAAACCATCAATGAGGTTTTGTTTTAGAGTTTTGTTGCTGTACTCATTTCCAATCATGCTTACCACAACTATGGCAAAGAAGAATTTAAACTGTGAGGCAAAGAAGGTTGTGATATGCCAAATTACAGGAAAGTTGAAAATACCCAACTCGCCTAGTTCTAAAGTGAAAAAACCGAAAAAATTTATCTTTATAGAAGATAGAATTAATACTGTAAATGGTAATATAAAAGAGATAATTATTAAAACTTTACTAGCTTTATTAAGCCAAAGTTTTTGCAATTCGAGTTGTATGAGACGTAACATATTTTGATTGGTTTTGCATTAGCCTTTTCAAAAAGGATGTATGCTGATTTTTGATTGGTTTATTGGTTATCCGTTAGTTGTAAAAACTGCTCCTCTAAACTCTCTTTTCGTTTTACAAGATGTGATAGAAAAATGCCTTTTTCAAACATTAATTTATTAAAATCTGAAGCAGACATAGGTTCATTTAAAAAGGCTGTAATGAGTTCTCCTTCTATTTTTACTTTGCCAATATTTGAGTGTGATTCTAAAACATCTAATAATTCTTGATGTTTTTCAGCCTTTAATTCAAAGAAACCGTGGCTGCTTATCATTTCATCTACACGGCCAGAATATAATTTTTCTCCTTTACGCAATACCACAACATGTGAGCATACTTTTTCAACTTCATCTAAAAGATGTGAGGCTAAGAGGATGGTTGTGCCTTTGGCAGCAATATCTTTTATAATTTCACGAATCTGATGGATACCTTGCGGATCTAAACCGTTTGTAGGCTCATCTAAAATTAGAATTTCTGGATCGTTAAGTAGGGCAGAAGCAATGGCTAAACGTTGTTTCATCCCTAAAGAATAGGTTCTAAATTTGTGTGTTTTTCTGTCTAATAACCCAACAACTGCAAGTTTTTCTTCTATTTTACTGTGGTCAACACCTTTTATCCTGCAGACTAGCTTAAGGTTTTGTTCAGCTGTCATGTATGGATAAAAGTTAGGACGTTCAATTATAGCGCCAACTTGCTTTAAAGCATTGTGCGTTGTAATATTGCCATCAAACCAATGGAAATCTCCTTGTGTTTTATTTACCACATTTAGTACAATACCTAAAGTAGTAGATTTACCACTACCATTAGGTCCTAAAATACCATAGACATTGCCTTTATTTATAGTAAAACTTAAATCTTTTACGGCAGTTAAATGCCCAAATTTCTTTGTGAGATTATTAATGGTGAGGATTGGTTCCAAAATTAGTTGGTTTTTAGATGCTGAAGTAACTTCAGCAAAAGTTGGTTATGTGTATAAGACGATTAATGCTTTTATTTGTTACAAGAATTTATATTTAATGATAAATTATGAATCGGAATTGAGTGATTCAAATCAATCAATAGCTTTAAAAGATAATTTAATCAATTTTAAAAGTAACCTTTTTTTATTCATTTTAAAACCCTTAAATTTAGCACATGAGTGAGGATTTAAAAATATCGAAGAGAAAACCAACATACCCTATTTCTGAAAAATTAGATACGTATTTATCTAAATATAGAAGAAATATTGATTTACCTATTTTTTATTCTGATTTACTGCGATTTCAAGGTTCTGTTGTTGTTTATGATAAAGATGATGTTGATACGCTTTGGGTACGTGTATATTACAATGAGTTTGAACGCGAAGAAATTGATATTAGTTTAAAACAAGTATATTCAAGTTTAATTTCAGATGGAGGGACCAGCATCTTAAAATACCTTAGTGTAGATGCTATTGATTTTTGCACATTCGGTAATTCTAAACCGTTCAGAATAAAAGTGAGAAATATTCTTAATGATAATTTTACTCATTTTTACGTTAAAACAGCAGATGCTTCAAGGGTTTATGGATTAGAACTTGAACAAATGTTATCGCCATATCAAATCAATTTTTTGGTTTGTAAAGATACGTTGATTGAAGAGCATATTGCCGGTATTCCTGGGGATGAGTTTATAAAGAATATGTTGCCAGATTGTAGTTCATCTGAAAAAGCGCAAATAGCCAAAGAATTTGTGAAGTTTAATGAACGTTGTTTAATTAGGCTTTTGGGTGATATGCGCTCTTATAACTATGTGATAGTTCCAACGCATGATTTTGACCATGTTGTATTTAAAATTAGAGCTATAGATTTTGATCAGCAATGTTATGAAGGCAATTTAAAAATATATAGACCACAGTTTTTTAAAGAGAATTTTAAGATGGTAGAGTTGGTGCGCGAAAAAATCCAGGCAGAATCTATACATCAGTATAAAATTGAAGAACGCTCTATTGTTGCTAAAAGAATGATTAGTTATCACACACGCTTAAACGCATTGCTAGATTGCATGGAAGCAGATGAAATTTCCATTAAAAAGCACATTGATTTAATTAAAGAAGATATCTATAATTATACCTTGGATTTAAACTTTAGAAAAAGTAAAAATATGGGAGAGGTACTTAAAAATGCACTCGATTTTGTAAAGCGAAATTATGAAGATGTTAGTCTGAAACGTTTTACTTAATTCCAGTTCTCATCAAAATTTAGATTATCGTAATCGTCTAAATCTAAATCGTCTTCAAATTCATTGTAGTCATCATCGTCTTCTTCAGCTTCAAATGTTTTTTCTGGAGCTTGATCTGGAATTTGACCATGTACATACATTAAATTAGGATAGTCAGTACCTTCAGCTTCTTCAACGATTTCACCTAATTCTACATAAAACGTCCACATATTCATAAAATCATATAAGTAGATAAGTCGTGTAGATGCTTCGTGAACGATAGTATTAAGAACAGTTTCGTTCATCATCTTAACTTCGTTACCAGCTTCACTCATATCCATCATGGCAATTTCTTCACCTTGATTCCATTGATCGTCACTCACATAAAAAGAAGCCATTTCCATACCATCAAAGCCAAAAGATTGTGTAATGGTATTATGTAAATCTTCCATTGTGTCAGTTTCACGAATTTCTATATCGCGGAACACATCATCTTCGGTATCGTTATCTAATATAATTCTGAATCTGTAAATCATGCTGCAAAGTTAAATCATTTTTTAATTATTTCGTAAAGCGATGTAAAGTAAATGTCATTGCACTAAGCAAAATAAATGCACCAACCTGATGTAGTACTCCTAACCAAACCGGAACAGCTAAAATTAAAGTTAATACACCTAATAAAAATTGAACACCAACCATTGCTAAAAGTATATTAATACCTTTAGTTTGGTAAACTGTTAAGGTCATTCTATTGGCTTTATACCAAATAGCAAGTATAAAAATAACCACAACATAGGCGAAAGTTCTGTGTACAAATTGAACTCCACTTTTACCTTCTAAAAAGTTGAGGTAAGTTGGATTTTGTTCTATAAAAACAGTTTCGTGAATCCATTTACCTTCATTCATTAATGGCCAATGGTTATGAATCCATCCTGCATCTAAACCTGCCACAAAAGCACCATAGATAATTTGAATGATAAGCACAACTAAACCAATTCTAATAAAATTTCTGAATTTTTTTTCAACCGCTTTTTTGTTTGGAAACATTAAATCTAAAGCCACCCAAAATGTATAGGCAAAGGTTAAAAATGCTGTAGTTAAATGTGCTGCTAATCTATAATGGCTTACGTTAGGCTCATCTACTAAACCAGACTTTACCATATACCATCCTAAAAAGCCTTGAAATCCTCCTAATAAAAGCAGAATAACAGATTTTTTAATGGTGGATTTAGAAAGTCGTTTTTTAATTAAGAAATATATAAAAGGAATTACAAATACTAAACCAATAAATCGGCCAATAACTCTGTGAATCCATTCCCAAAAATAGATATCTTTAAATTCTTCTAAACCAAAGTGATTATGAAGTTTTTGATATTCGGGATATTGTTTGTATAACTCAAAAGCTTCATTCCATTCTACTTCATTCATAGGTGGAATAGTTCCTGAAATTAATTTGTAATTAGAAATGGATAACCCAGAATGTGTTAATCTGGTTATACCTCCAACTACAACCATTATAAAAATAAGAATACAGCCAGTGAGTAGCCAGTAGATGACAGCCTTATTATCTTTTTTCATAGCACTTATATTTTTAAGATTTAGTTTGTTGAAACTTTTAATCCTAATTTTTCTCCTTTTTCTAACATCAATTGAAAAGCAGCCTCATGTTCATTTGGGATTTCTCCTTCTAATATGGCTTCTTTTATTGCTTCTTTAATTAATCCAATCTCTCTTGAAGGTTTTAAATTGAAGGTTTTCATAATCTCCTCGCCAGTTACAGGCGGCTGGAAATTTCTAACCTGATCACGTTCTTCAACTTCAATAATTTTATCCCTTACTTTCTGAAAGTTATTGTGGTATTTTTTGAATTTTTTTGGATTCTTTGTTGTGATATCAGCCTCACAAAGTGTCATTAAATCTTCAACATTATCACCAGCATCAAAAACCAAACGTCTAACGGCAGAATCTGTTACTTCTGTAGCTAAAACTATAGGTCTAGAACTCATAAATACCATTTTTTGAACAAACTTCATTTTGTCATTTAGTGGCATTTTTAAACGTTTGAAGAGTTTGTAAACCATTTTTGAGCCTACAAATTCATGCGCATGAAACGTCCAACCAATTTTTTTGTGGAATTTCTTTGTTGGTGCTTTTCCAATATCGTGCAATAATGCAGCCCAACGTAACCAAAGGTTATCTGTGGTTTTTGCAATATTGTCAACTACTTCTAAGGTGTGGTAAAAATTGTCTTTGTGGCGTTGCCCTTCAATCTCATCAATACCTTTTAAGGCTGTTAATTCTGGAAGAATAAAATCTAAAAGTCCTGTGTTTTCTAAATGAATAAACCCAATAGAAGGAGTTTTACTTTCAAGAATTTTATTGAGTTCAACAACAATCCGTTCTTTAGTAATAATCTTTATGCGTTCTTTATTATCAGCAATAGCTTTAAGAGACGCTTCTTCAATTTTAAAATTGAGTTGCGTTGCAAAACGTATTGCCCTCATCATACGCAACGGATCATCACTATATGTAATATTGGCATCCAAAGGTGTACGGATAATACCTTTATCTAAATCGCTAAGGCCATTAAAGGGATCTAATAAATCTCCAAAATTATCTTTGTTTAAGCTTAATGCTAACGCATTAATTGTGAAATCGCGACGATTTTGATCGTCTTCTAAAGTTCCATTTTCAACAATAGGATTTCTGCTGTCTTCATTATAACTTTCCTTACGCGCTCCAACAAATTCTATTTCAATATCATCATAACGCAACATAGCGGTTCCGTAAGTTTTAAAAACTTGAACTTTAGGTTGGTTGGGTAGGTTTTTAGCAACTTGTTTGGCTAATTCAATACCACTGCCAACAGCAACGATATCTATATCTTTAGCGTCACCGCGTTCTAAAAGATAATCACGCACAAAACCACCAATGACATAGCTTTCTACTTGTAATTCTTCACTAGATTGCGTGATGTATTTAAATATGTCGTGTTTTAATGCTTGTTTGTGATTCATAAGACAATTGAAACTACAGGTGCTTTATATATTAATTAAAACAGCTGTATTTTTAGCTGTGCAAAGATACGACACGTAGCTAATCTTTTAAAATGAATGTCAAGCTTTTTGAGATGCGAGAATTATTTAGAATTTTATAGTAGCAATAAAAAGAAATAGGTTAAAAATTTAAGTGTTTTATGTCTTCTTGGGCTTTTTTAAAATCATCATGTTTTCCAATGTCTAACCAATAATCTAAAATAGGGTAGGTGGTGATTTTTTTATCATTCGCTAATAAGACTTCAATTAAATCTGTTGCGTCAAAAAAGGTGTTTTCAGGAATGAAATTTAAACACGCTTTCTTAAATATATAAATACCTGCATTCAAATTATAAGTGTAAGAGTGTTTCTCTCTTAAATTAGAAACAAAACCTTCTTTTGTTTCTACTACATCATGTGGAATAGCCACATTATAAGAAACGGTTGCTATTAAAGCATCAACTTGTTTTAATATAAAATCATTAAAAATGGCTTCTATGTTTATATTAGTGAGCAAGTCTGCATTCATAACTAATATGTAATCGTTCTTTAGATTTTCTAATAGTTTTAATGCTCCTATGGTTCCTAAGTGCTTAGTTTCTTGAATAAAATTAAAATCGATATGATGTTTATTATGATCTCTAAAATATGCAATTAGCTGTACTCCTAAATAATTGATTGAAATATGGATGTGCTTTAATCCGTATGAAGCGAGAAGATCTGTACTGTATTCTATTATTGGCTTATTACCTACTTTTAAAAGCGGTTTTGGGGTGTTTTTTGTTAATGGCATTAAACGTTCGCCTTTACCACCAGCCATAATTACAACATCTATTTTGTTATACATCCGTTACATTTTATGATCTAAATATTTACCAGCCTCATTATGATTAAAGTTTGGTAATAGTTTGTTGAATAAAGTGATTAAGTCTTCTTTTGTCCACGATTTTTTAGCTTTAAGGTCATTTATGGATTTAGAAAATTCTTTGAGTTTATCACTACCATCAAATTCTAATTTATTTTTAATAATACCAATAGTGCTAAATCGTTCTAGGTCTAACTGTTCATTTTTAGTAAAAAATACTTCAGTCTCTTTTTCGCCAGTAGTATCGCTTTTTGTCAATAAATAGGGCCATTGTCCTGTTTGAGGTAATGTTTTGGCTAATTGTCTGGCTTCTTCTTCAGTAGTGCATAAATAAGGTTCAAAGCCTAAATTTTCAATATATTTTCTAGCAATATCAGCAAAGCTTTTGAGGTGTAAGTCATTCTTAAGTTGAGGAAAAAAAATAGTATTATTTTCTCCTAATAAGCAAGACATTAAGCATAATTCTCCTGATTCTTTGGGTGTAATAAAGTACCTGCTAATGTCGTTTGGAGCTGCAATAGGTTGTTGTTGT
>TARA_R110002111_G_scaffold79274_2_pt1 | contig 10586 bp, 12 predicted proteins | sample TARA_R110002111 | Tara Oceans TARA_R110002111 (sample SAMEA4397363) | marine metagenome | biome: Polar Biome; feature: [ZZZ] marine water layer (ENVO:01000295); material: water (ENVO:00002006), including particulate matter (ENVO:01000060) such as... | depth 199 m | reverse complement strand
AAACTAAAAGAATTATGACTACCAAACTAACCGAACTACTTCATATCAAATACCCAATAATTCAAGCACCAATGTTCTTGGTCTCTAATGTTGCTATGGTAACCGAAGCTATGAAAGCTGGAATTGCTGGTTGTATTCCTGCACTTAATTACAGAACTTTAGACGAATTAAGAGCAGCGATAAAAGAATTGAAAGCTAATAAAGTTGAAGGTGGTTCTTTTGGTTTTAACTTAATTGTAAACAAGTCTAACGTTAAATATAAAGCCCAATTAGAAGTTATTTGCCAAGAAGGCTGTGATTTTATTATCACCTCTTTAGGAAGTCCGGAAGAAACCATTTTCCAAGCACATGCCGTTGGTATTAAGGTCTTCTGTGATGTTACCGATTTAAGGTTTGCCAAAAAAGTTGAACAACTAGGAGCAGATGCTGCAATTGCCGTAAATAATGAAGCTGGTGGACATAGAGGAAATTTATCTCCTGAAGCATTAACCAACCAATTAAGCAAAGCATTAACCATACCTGTAATATCAGCAGGAGGTGTTGGCTGTAAAGCGGATATTGATAAAATGTTGAGTTACGGAGCTGAAGGAGTTTCTGTTGGAAGTCCGTTTATTGCTTCTATTGAAGCTGGAGTTACAGACGAATATAAACAAGCTTGTGTAGATTATGGTGAAAAAGATATTATAATGACGGAGCGAATTTCTGGTACTCCATGCACAGTAATTAATACACCTTATGTTCAGAAAATAGGAACAAAGGCGACATGGCTAGAAAATCTCTTGAATAAGAATAAAAGCCTTAAAAAATGGGTAAAAATGATTCGTTTTTCAATAGGAATGAGAGCTACCGAAAATGCTGCTAAAAAAGCCACTTATAAAACGGTTTGGGTTGCAGGCCCAAGTATTGAGCATACTAAAGAAATTCTTCCTGTAAAAGCTATTGTAGATAATTTGGTTAATTAATGGCTATAACTTCAAAGACCATTAAGTATGGTGTTATTACCATTGGTGTTTTAGGTTTTCTTTTTATTACCGTCATACTTGCTTTCATTTTGTATGAATCTAAAAAAGACATTTCAAATGAAGAACCTTACGTGTCTTTTTTAAACAAACCACATCAACTAAAAACTGTTAGTACGCTTCGTTGGCATAAAGACAACTTACGTTTTAGTCATTACAGTTTAGAGGTTAATGATGATTCTAATTATAACGATGAAGATGTGAAGTCTGTAAAACAATACCAACCAGGTGATGTAATAACATTTCATGCAGCGAAATCATATTTTAGTAACCATGTTGAAGAAAGCTATTATCTTATAGGTCGCGATACTTTAGAGACAGGTGAAGTTGTAGAATTTCAATATTACTACACGCCAAATACCTTACCTTTTAATTAATATTATACTACTTTAGAAAAAAGTCTATATATTTATTTCAAATTTTTATGTAATAATTGTCCTCTTTTATCTTTTGGTAAACGTCATAAGGATATAACTATTAAATTTTAAAAATTATGAAAGATTTTATGATGATTTTCGTTGGTAAAGAGTATGTTGATTTAGGCATGTCTCCAGAAGAGTTACAAAGCCGAATGGAAAAATGGTTTACTTGGGGAGCCAAAATGGAAAAAGCAGGTATTTTAAAAGGAGGTGAAGCCTTAACACCACAAATTAGACGTATTACAGGTAAAGACAGAACTGTTACCGACTTAACTTCTGCGGAAGTCAAAGAAATAGTCGGTGGATTTTATTTGATAAAAGCCATGGATTTTGATGCGGTTGAAGAGATTGCGAAGGATTTTCCTGATTATGATTTAGGAAACACAGTAGAAATTCGTGAAATTATGGTATTCGATCAATAACCGTTAATGGAACCAAAACTAATAGACCATCTTTTTCGCCATCACAGTGGAAAGATGGTCTCTGTTTTAACACGAATATTTGGACTACAACATCTCGATATTATTGAAGATGCCATTCAAGATACCTTTATAAAAGCGAGCTTGTCTTGGAGAAAAGAACAGCCAGAATATCCTGAAGCGTGGTTAACAAAGGCCGCTAAGAATAGAGTTCTAGATATTTTTAGAACCTTAAAAGCTCAAAAAAATAACAGTCTACATATTACGCAAGGCACTGATGCTATTGCTATTAATGAGTTGTTTTTAGATGCAGAAATAGAAGATGCACAGCTCAGAATGATATTTACGGCTTGCCATCCCAAATTAGATCCTAGAGACCGAATTTCATTTGCTTTAAAAACCGTTTCCGGATTCAGTATTAAAGAAATTGCTTCCGCATTACTCACCAAAGAAGAAACAATTAAAAAACGATTATTACGTGCTCGCAAAGCGATTAAATCAGCTAATTTACAATTCAATATTCCGCAAGGCAAAGACTTACAAGAACGCTTAGATACCGTATTAGAAGTGTTATATCTTATTTTTAATGAAGGTTTTCACTCTAACAGTAAAGACCAATTAATCAGAGAAGATTTATGTGGTGAAGCTTTACGTTTATGTAAATTATTGCTCAACCATCAACAAACTCAATTACCAGAATGTTATGCGCTTTTTGCTTTGATGTGTTTTCATTCGGCAAGATTAGAAGCCAAAACAAACCTAAATAACGAAGTACTAGATTTAAAACAACAAGATAGAAGCTTATGGCATTTTCCATTAATACAACTTGGGAATTCCATGATGTATAAAGCCGTTGAAACCGAAGAATTTTCTTGTTACCATTATGAAGCTGCTATTGCAGCCGAACACTTAAAAGCTAAAACATTTGAAGACACCAATTGGAACAAAATTTTACAGTGGTACAAAGCCTTGTATACTTTACATCCTATGGCATCGCACTTGCTAACTATGGCAGTTATTTCAATGCAGACTAAGGATTATAAAATAGCAAATACGTATTTGAAACAACTAAAACCAGAAGATTTAGAGCAACGCGCGTATTTATATTATGCGGCTAAAGCGGATTATTATGCCGAAACCGATAATTTTGATGAAGCTTTATTACAAATTGATTTGGCTTTAAATACTGTAACTAATACCTTAGAAAGAGCGTATTTATTGAAGAAAAAATCGACTTGGATACTCGCGTAACAATTAATTAAAAAAATAGAATTGATTAAATGACCTACAGTGAAATCATAGAATGTCTTTATGACTTACAAGACAAAGATAAAGTTGTGTTTAAAGAGAAAAAATTCGGCATTATCTCAAATAATTCGTTAGGAATATATCATAAAGATTTAAAAGTGATAGCTAAGGAAATAGGTACAGATAATGAACTCGCTTTACAGCTTTTTGATAGTGGTATTTATGAAGCACGTTTATTGTGTAGCAAACTATTTAAGCCCAAAGACGTTACAGAAGCCCTCATCGAAAAATGGGTAAAGACTTTTGAAAATTGGGAAATTTGTGACAGCTTTTGTATGGGTTTGTTTTCAAAAAGTAACTTTGCTCTTGCTAAAATATTAGAATGGTCAGAAAGAGAACCAGAGTTTGAAAAAAGAGCCGCATTTGCTACTTTAGCATCGTATTGTATGGCAGATAAAACTTCAGATAACAACTTATTTGAACAATTTTTCTCAATTATAAAACGCGAAGCCCATGACGAGAGGCTCTATGTGAAAAAAGCCGTAAATTGGGCGTTAAGAAACATAGGAAAACGAAATATAGACCTCAATCATAAAGCCATAGAAGTCGCTAATGAAATTCTAGAATTTGAAAGTAAATCTGCCCAATGGATAGCCAAAAATGCGTTAGCCGAATTGCAAAAGGAAGGCATTAGAATGTCTGATTATCCGAGAGCTATTTATAGGTTTTAGATTTCTAAAATTTAACGACCACTAATTATTCTATAATATAAGATATGACACTAAAACCAAAATCCATAAGACCATTCATAGGTTCAAAAGATTACAATCTATCAAGAGAATTTTATAAAGATTTAGGATTTGAAGAATTTGTTATTTCTCATAATATGTCTGCATTTAAAACAGGAGAATTCGCCTTTTATTTACAAGACTATTACGCAAAAGATTGGATAGATAATACTATGGTTTTTCTAGAAGTTGATAATGTTCAACATCATTTACAAAAGCTTAAAAATAGCGGTATAACTGAGAAATATGACCATGTAAGATGTTCCGAAATTGTTTATAATGATTGGGGAAATGAATTCTTCTTACATGACCCTTCTGGCATACTTTGGCATTTTGGTGAATTTAATACTAAAGTCAAATAATCTACAAAAAAGACTAAAGTTTTAGGTCTTTATTATCACTCTAAACACTTGGCACTAAAATTGTTTGTAACAAAGTAGTCTATTTTTAGACCTATAAATAAACACGTTTAATTAAAAGAAAAAAGTTATGATAAATAAAGGAGCCGTAGTATTAGGAGTATTATTAGGAGCAGCAGCAGGTGTTTTGTTAGCACCAGAAAAAGGAAGTGAAACAAGGGATAAATTAAAAAAAGAAGGCAAGGATATAAAAGACCAATTGTCTAGCGATTTAGCAGAAGTCAAAGATGACCTAACTAAGGCAGTAGCTTCTGGCAAAGAAAAATTTAAAAAAGATATGGAAGAATTTACTTCTAAATCTAGTTACAAAACAGAACAAGCTATTACATTTATAGAAAAGCAATTAGCAATTCTTAAAGAAAAGAATAAGACGCTACAGAAAACGAGTTAAAATAAATAATCATTGTCAGGTCGCAATACGTGATAATCTCATAATGGATCGTTATAAAATTTAGAGAATACTCGTTCATTCCTATCATTATATTTAGAGTAATACATTATTTTTAAATAAGAAAGCCTAGTTTTAACTAGGCTTTCTATATTATACAATAATATTTTTTACATCTATTGTCTTTCGTATGTTGAAATTGTATTCGCCACTATATCAGTTTCTATACCATTTTGAATAATTGTATCCTCAACCAAACCTGTTAGTTGAATCAATCCATTTGACAGAAATTCTATAGTGTATATAGAGTTATCACCTTCTTCATTTGTAATAGATAATTGATTACCAACTAAACTCCATTCACCATTTATCCCAAACTCATAATTATCTACATTTTGCACTTGTGTTTGCCCAAATGAGGTTACTGTTAATTCTGCACTATATGAACCTTCGCTTAAAAATATTTGAGGGTTTTCATTAAATGTAATCGTGTAATCTACATCGTAACCTTCACCAACTGTAGTAGTAACATAAGTTTCTCCACCAAGAATAACTGTAGAAGTACTTGTGTAGTTAACATCGACACCACTCCAAGTCCCTAATACTGCTTCTTCACTTATTTCTGGAGTTGAATCACTATCATCTGAAGAACAAGATAATACTGCAATTGAAATGCATAATAAAAATAATAAACTAAGTTTTTTCATGTTAAATTTTGTTAAATTTAAATACGAATATAAATTTAACATTGAGAAACATTTTATGTCTAAGTCAATTTTCTTTCAATTGCATAAATAATCGTTGAATTACTAACAATGGGATTTAGATCTCGTAAATACTGAAATTCATAATGATACAAACTACAGTTTATGGTTGGTTTACTTATTCCAAAAAACGATAATAACCACATTTTAAATAAGCACCTTCAGCAAATGCAATAGGATGATCACTATCGTGTTTGGTTTTAAGCTCAGTTTCAAAAAGTCGAGATTGTGCGTTTAAAACACGTTCATTTAAATCAAAGAAATCTTCTGCTAATACTCTCGATGAGCAAGATGCTAAAACTAAAAGTCCATTTTTTGAAGTAAGCTTCTCACCTAGCTCAGCTAATTGTGCATATTTCTTTTTCGCTAGTTCAATTTCAGATTGTTGCTTAGCAAAACTTGGCGGATCAATAACCACAACATCGTAGGTTTTTCCTTTCTTTATGAGGCCTTTCATTTCTTCAAAAGCATCACCAGAGATGGTTTTGTGTTGACCAGAATACGCATTAAGTTTTCCGTTTTCGCGAGCCATATCTAAGGCTTGCTTACTAATATCCAAACTAGTGACTTCGGTTGCACCATTAGCCAATGCGTGTACAGAAAATCCTCCAGCATAAGAAAACACATCTAATACAGATTTACCCTTACTTAAAATGCCCACACGTCTTCTATTCGCTCTATGATCTAAAAAATAACCAGTTTTATGGCCTTTAATCACATTTGCCGAAAATTTCACATCATGCTCTACAAACTCAACAACTTGATTTTCAAGAGTACCAAAGATAACTTCACCATCTTTAAAATTATGATTTTTACTGTTTTGTAAATTCCTGCTTAAACGCATTACAACCGTTTTAGCATTCGAAATTTGCTGTAAACTCTCTAAAATAGGTTCTAAATATGGCAACCAAATTTCCGAATATAATTTTACAACTAATACGTTGTAATAAACATCTGCTATAAACCCTGGGAAACCATCATTCTCGCCAAATAATAAACGGTAACTGTTGGTATTGGTTTGAAGTAATTCTGACCGCTTCTCTAAAGCGACTTCTATTTTATGATGAAAAAATGCTGAATTAATCTCAACTTTTGTTTCCGCATTATGAATGATCTTAATTCTAATTGGAGATTCCGCATCATAAAGTCCTAAGCCTACAACTTTATTCTTATTCTTACTAAAAATAATAGCCAAATCACCAGTATTGGCATCGTCGTTTATTTTTACAATACTGTTAGAAAACACCCAAGGATGACCTTTTACAACAAACTGTTCGCCTTTTGCATTAAGCTTTACGGCTAATCGTTTTGGCGTATATAAAGTGGGTTTAAGATATGAAAAAGACATGCTTATATATTAGACTTCGAAAGTACGAAACTTCTATTAATAATATCCAAAATTGATGTTATCAGTTAAACACATTCCTCATTATAATTGTTATAAAAACCACAATAATAAAATTGAAATATTAACATAAAACCGAACATCCATAATTCAATAAAAACGCAATCAACTTAAGTATTTCTCAAGTGATTGCGTTTATTTTACAAACTTTAATATTAGATTTATATTCTAATTAAGATCTAACCTTAAGCCAATTGAAAGTGTATTTATATCTTCTGGATTATTCTCAAATACTGGATTTACATCATATTTAGCATAAAGACTCACATCTCTATAACCTACATAAAAACTTGGTCCAAAATTAAAACGATTCATATTAAAATCATGTATTTCTGTTCGCTTTATATCTTTACCGTCCGCTTTATATTTAATAAATTGAGATGTATGAGTTCTTACAGAGAAAAACCCACCAAGACCTAATCTAAAGCCACGCTGAGAACGCAAATAAGTTTGCTCTGTTTTCTTATGGTATTGCGGCTTTGAAAAGTCTAATTCTAAATGTACCGGAATTGCAAATGATAAATTATTAAGTCTCGATTTTTTTAAGTCAAAACCAATATCTTCAAGCGTCGTTTGGTCACCATTAGTCACCAATATATCATTATCTTCCTTAGGTCTTATATCATCTGTCATCATTGATATTCCAAATTTTAAATTCCAAAGGTTGGTTTGTTCTTTAAGTCTATATTTAAAAGTAAAACCTAATTCACCATAACCTAAAGGATTCACTTTAAACCCTTTTCCATAATAATCACCACCATTTAAAATGGTGTTCATCCCTAAAGCAAACACAAATTGGGTAGTGAACCGTTTTTCTACTTCTAAACCACTAATGGAATCCTTGTAAAAATTTTCGTCTTCAAAAACGGTTATCAATGGTCTATTACGTTCGTTTTCTTCGTCATTAATATCCAATTTACCACTAACTTTATTTTTAATTAACGCTTGTAGCTTTTGTTCTTCAATAAAAACAGCATCATTAATCCGCTTTGCATGGTAACTAGCTAGTTTCCTTTTTTCTATTTCAGCCGCTTCTGAAGTCATCTCATTTTTTTCAACCTTCTTATCAATCTTCTTCAGCTCTTTTTTTAAGGTACTTTTTTCTGAAGTTGTAATAGAATCAATTCTTGAAGCTATAATTGCTGCTTTTTCTTCAAAAGTATTGGTCTGTGCCATTAAATATGGCGCACAACATAACATGGCAAATATCAAAATTGTCTGCTTCATAATAAAATAGTTTTAAGTGATTAATTATTGTGTTCGTAATTTCTGTTGGCAACAGCTTCGTTTAGTTGCTTAAGCTGCTTACCTGCTTTCTTAAAAATGCTTTTGTTTTTTTCGTCGAATAATTCCTTTTCCATTTCAAGTAAAAGTTGATTAGAATCCAAATAAGAATCTGATAACTGTTTTTTATTCTGAATTAAATTCAAACTACTATCCTTTCTTGCTGACTCTAAAAGTTGCTCTACTGTTATGTATTGAAATTGATTAGACGACTTTACTTCTGCAATACCTTCAGTTTCTTTTACTTTTACAAGATTTTTTTCAATAATAACGGTAGGATTTTCTATCTGCAATTCATCTTCCTTATTAGTTTGAAGCTCTTGTTTTACAATTTCATTTTTAGAGACTTTTCCTTTAGAATTTGAAACGACTTTAGACTGTTTTATAGTTTGAGTTTCTTGTTTAAAATCCTGCTGCTCTTCTACTCCTATAACATTATTTTGATTTACTAGATCTGTTGTTTTCTCTTGCTGAATTTTAGGTAATTCCTTATCAAAACTGATTTCAATAGGTTGTTCTACAACTCCGCCATTAAATAATAATTTTCCACCAACAAATAATAATCCTAAAATCAAAGACGCAGCTACAGCGTAATTTATCCAAAGTTTTTTCTTCTTTTTTGGTTTAGTGTTTAAAGCCACAATTAAGCGTTCTCTAGCTTGCGCAGATGGTTCTATACTTCTGTCTTTAAAATTATCCTGAATTAACTTTTCTATATTATTGGGTTCCATTGTCTTTAGTATTTAAATTAGCAAGACTACTTTTTAAAAGCTTTTTAGCATGTGCTAACTGCGATTTTGAAGTACCTATACTTACATTTAATAGTTCTGAAATTTCGCGATGCTTATAGCCTTCAATTACATAAAGGTTAAAGATGGTTTTACAACCAATAGGAAGTTGGTCTACTGCATTTTGTATGATTTCGGAAGTTGAATTATCCGTTGTTGAAACTGGCTGTGTAAAATAGTAATCTCCAATCTCTACCACATTAAATTTATTCTTCTGAATCCTTAAATACGAAATACATTCGCGTACCATAATCCGTCTTAGCCAACCTTCAAAACTACCATAAGGTTCATATTTATTAATATTTTGAAATGCTTTATGAAATGATGTAATCATCACATCTTCTGCAAATTGTAAATCTTTAATGTATTGCCTACAAACACCAAGCATCTTTCCCGAAAAAGTATCATAAAGTGCTAGTTGAGCTTTTTGATTGGATTTTTGTGCTAATCCAACCAGCTCACTAACGTTTTGATTTATAGATACTAGTTTTGACATTGTTTAATGCTCGTTATTTATATTTTTTTCTCGTCTAATTATTATTTAAAGGCGGATTTGCCCATAGGCAACACCTTAATCATATTAAATTCTATATCTAAATATTATACCTGCATTCAATATACCACCTGGCGAAAAACTACTAAATGTAGACACAATTCTTAAACCATAATTAAATCTACTTTTTAAGTTAAAAGTGGTTTGAATACCTAAATCTATACCTAGTCCATTGTTATCGTCTTCAAGAATTTTTTTATCAAAATTAATATATGAAAATCCAAATATGGATTCGAGTTTGGTGCTTTCTGATTTAGCAAAATCATAAGTGACCTGAATGGCATATTTATCTAATTTATAGTTTTTATCCAATGCTTTACTTCTCATAGTTGCATTTGCAGCTGACAAATATATGCTCATATCATTACTGATAGCATAACCCAAAGACACTTCAAAGTTTTCTCCAGAATCTTTAGCAACCAATTGTTCACTTAATGCAAATCCGAAAGTAAATTTTGAGGTTTCCACATTCTCCTCCTGAGCAGTAATTAAATTGCTACTTAAAATTAAGACTAAAATAATAATGTAGTTTACTCTTTTCATAATCCATGTTTTTTAAATAATTATTAATAGTGTTTAAAGCTCAATTAAGTTTTCGCTTCTATTAATAAAAACGCTTTTAAAACTAAAAGGGTTGGATGAGAATTAAAAAAAGTTTAAAAAAAATGCAAATAAAAAAACGCAACCAAATTAATGATTGCGTTTTTTACATATTATTTAGTCTTCAGTTTCTTCAAACTTCCAACTTCAAGCTTTGTACTCAATGAGAGATTCCGAAACAATTTCGGAATAAGCGATTCACACAATCTCGATAGAAACTATCGAGATTGGTTCTCTGCTTACTTCACTTCTTCGAAGTCAACATCTTCTACATCGCTAGACTCGTCAGCTGGTTGCTCTGCTCCTGCTTCAGGACCAGCAGCACCACCTTCTGCTTGTGCTTTGTACATTTCTTCACTAGCTACTTTCCATGCTTCATTAATTTTCTCTAAAGCTGGAGTAATAGTTGCGATATCTTTTGATTCGTATGCTTTTTTCAATTCTTCAAGTGCTGCTTCAATTGGCGCTTTCTTATCATCAGATAATTTTTCA
>TARA_R110002111_G_scaffold142335_1_pt1 | contig 10588 bp, 12 predicted proteins | sample TARA_R110002111 | Tara Oceans TARA_R110002111 (sample SAMEA4397363) | marine metagenome | biome: Polar Biome; feature: [ZZZ] marine water layer (ENVO:01000295); material: water (ENVO:00002006), including particulate matter (ENVO:01000060) such as... | depth 199 m | reverse complement strand
ACAACTGGCTCATTACCTTCCATTACAGAAACGCAAGAGTTTGTTGTACCTAAATCAATTCCAATAATCTTACTCATAATAATATGTTTGTTTTAATAGCTTTCCGTCTTCACGGAAATTATAGTGTTGTTCATTTTTAAACTCGATTACTAATAGACAATGATTATGCCATGACAAAAAATGTGACATGATGTCAGATTTGTTTTATCGATATTATTTTTAATATCCTCAACTTTGGTATTAGTTTTGATACATTAAAAGAAACCTAAACATTATGAGCCATCCATCACTAAAAATTTAGTTGCACAAAGAAATTTTCATATGGATGCACCATGTGACCTTATAAACAAATTAAAATATTTACACATGAAACGTATATTATCCTTTATTACACTATTTGCTTTGTTATTAACTTCTTGCACAGGCGACCAAGGACCTCCCGGTTTTGATGGCGAAGTTGCACCTGCTTTTGAGATTGAAAATGTTGATTTTACATCTGAAAATGATTATACAGTAAGAGAAAATTATGGCTTTGAAGTTTTTCCAACCGAAGTAACTTTAGTTTATATTTTGTGGAAAGATAATCCTGGACATCAGCAAGATGTTTGGCGCTTAGTACCACAAACTATCATTTTTGAAGACGGTAACGATTTAGTTTATAATTTTGAATTCACTTCAATATATGTGGATTTCTTTCTAGAAGGTTCTAATTTAGAAATCTTAGATGATATCTGGACTCAAAACAAAGTCTTTCGAGTAGTCGTAGTACCTGCTATTAATGTTGGTCGCGGCACTAATATAAACAATGTTGACTATAGTGACATAAAAGCAGTTATAGAAGCTTACAATATTACTGAGTTCTCAAAACGATAAAATTTTTCGTGTCTCAAAATCACTCGAACTGACGTCAATTTGTATTTTTAGATTTAAAATGCACAGCGGGTAAAAAACATTTTATATTATTTGAAAAAGTCTGAAATTAGTTTCAGGCTTTTTTATTTCTTAAATTAAAAGTCTTTGAGGAAACAAAATCTATATTTGCGATACAACTAAAACGTTTTCATTAATGGAATGTATTTCTATATTTGACATGCTTAAAATTGGTGTTGGTCCATCGAGTTCTCACACCTTAGGACCTTGGCGAGCAGCTGAACGTTGGATAAAAGAACTGAAAGAAAAGAATCGTTTTGACAAGGTTGAACACATCACTGTAGATCTTTACGGCTCTTTATCACTAACAGGAAAAGGACATGCCACTGATTATGCTGTTTTACTAGGACTTAGTGGTGCAGACCCAGAGTATATTCCTGTGGAGAGTATCGACGGCATTATTTCAATAATAAAAGATACAAATACACTTAATTTTAACGATGAAAGAGGACTTCCTTTTAATATAAAAGAGCAGATCATTTTCAATCGTAAATTTTTACCATTTCACGCTAACGGAATGTCATTTACCGCTTTAATCAATGGCAGAAATTACAAACAGACCTACTACTCTATTGGTGGCGGATTTGTGGTACAAGAAGAACGAAAAATTTCTAAGGCAAATAAAATTATTTTCTATTGCACATTTCCATATCCTATTTCTTATGGAGATGAATTATTAAAATTTTGTCATCAACTAAAACTTCCAATTTCTGGTGTAGTACTAGAAAACGAAAAATCTATTAGGGATGAGGCTTCTATAGATTTTGAATTGAAACGTGTATGGAATACCATGCTAGAATGCATGTATGTTGGCTGCCATACAGAAGGCAATTTACCTGGTGGTTTAAATGTAAGACGACGAGCTTATGATATGCACAAAAACCTAATTGGAGAAAACAAATATGAAAACCCGAAAAAATGGCTTGAAACTATTAGAACAACGGAAGTTAAGTTTCGCCAGATTTTAAAATGGGTGAGCTGTTTTGCTTTAGCAGTAAATGAAGTTAATGCTTCTCTTGGTCGTGTAGTTACAGCACCAACTAATGGGAGTGCTGGTGTTATTCCGTCCGTACTAATGTATTATTTGGTGATTGAAAATCATAAAGCTGATTTTGAACATATTAAAAGATTTTTGTTAGTGGCTGGTGAAATTGGAAGTATCTTTAAAAAAGGAGCAACAATTAGTGCAGCAATGGGAGGTTGCCAAGCAGAAATTGGAGTGTCTTCTGCTATGGCAGCAGGTGCATTGTGTGAATTGCTAGGCGGAACTCCTGAACAGGTTTTAGTCGCTGCAGAAATAGCTATGGAACATCACCTTGGTTTAACTTGCGATCCAATTGGTGGATTAGTGCAAATACCATGTATTGAGCGCAATGCTATGGGAGCGATAAAAGCAATAAATGCTGCCGAATTAGCTTTAGATACTGACCCTAAAAATGTAAAAGTGCCTTTAGACAAAGTGGTTAACACCATGTGGGAAACTGCAAAAGACATGAATACTAAGTATAAGGAAACTTCTGAGGGTGGTTTAGCAATAAGTGTAAATATGGCTGATTGCTAATCCTTACAGCCTTCTCTGCGTCTAGTATCCACTAAATAAATAATTTTCCATTCCCCATCTTCTTTAATGAGTTGAAACGAATTTACTCCACAATGGCTAAACTTACCATTGAACCAAAATTCATAACGAGTCCAAGCATTTGCCATATTTCCATCTACTTTAATATCGAAACTCAATAACTTTTCTTCAAAAGTTTTGTCCTTTGGAATACTTGCAATACTTTTTATGAAATTTTTATAGCTTTCTTCTTGTAAAACCGTTTTGCCTTCCTTATTGACTGAAATGGATTGCATCTTAATATCTCCTTTAACTATTGTCTTTAAAGCTGTAGTATCTTGTTTATGGAAAGCATCAAAGAATTCAATGACTTTGGCTTTTACATTTTCAGTTTCAGTCTCTTGAGCATTTACATTTAGTCCCATACAAAAAATAAGAATTAATAATAGTTGTTTCATGATTGGCATAGTTTGATTGAAAAATAAGACTTCGATAGTATTTCTATCTTATTTTAAACAAAAATTTAACAAAACTCATTATTTTTACGAATACTAATTTAAGTAATATGTCAGTAGCAAAAAAAGAGTACAAAAGAATTACAGTAAAGACTTTAGTAGATATGAAGTCTAAAGGCGAAAAAATATCTATGCTTACGGCATACGACTATACTATGGCTAAAATTGTTGATGGTGCTGGTATAGATGTTATTTTAGTTGGTGATTCTGCTAGTAATGTTATGGCTGGTCATGAGACTACTTTACCAATTACATTAGACCACATGATTTATCATGCATCCTCCGTTGTTAGAGCAATTGAACGTGCATTAATTGTAGTCGATTTACCTTTTGGCAGTTATCAAAGCGATCCTAAAGAAGCTTTACGTTCTGCCATTAGAATTATGAAAGAATCTGGAGGACATGCAGTAAAAATGGAAGGTGGTAAAGAAGTAAAAGAATCTATAAAACGTATTTTAAACGCTGGTATTCCTGTAATGGGCCATTTAGGCTTAACTCCTCAATCTATATACAAATTTGGTACTTATACAGTGAGAGCTAAAGAAGAACAAGAAGCACAGCAATTAAAAGAAGATGCTTTAATGCTTGAAAAAGCAGGTTGTTTTGGCATTGTTTTAGAAAAAATACCTGCTGCTTTGGCTAAAGAAGTTGCAGAAAGTGTTTCAATTCCTGTAATTGGTATTGGTGCTGGTAATGGTGTAGATGGACAAGTTCTTGTATTACACGATATGCTTGGCATGACGCACGAATTTAATCCCCGATTTTTAAGACGATATATGCATCTTTATGAAGAGATGACAAAGGCTATTTCACAATATGTTGATGATGTGAAGTCTGAAGACTTTCCTAATGAGACTGAGCAATATTAGTAAGAAGCAACAAGATAATTATTCGTGTATTCGTGGCTCGTACTTCAGATAAAATTATTTCTACCAAAAACAATCTTCAAGTTTTACATGAAGACAATCATATAATTGTGGTTAACAAACGTGCAGGCGATATTGTGCAAGGTGATAAAACTGGTGACAAACCACTTAGTGATGTTGTAAAAGAATATATTAAGGATAAATATAATAAGCCTGGAAATGTATTTTTAGGTGTAGTACATCGATTAGATAGACCTACAACAGGTGTTGTTTTATTCTCTAAGACAAGCAAAGCTTTACCTCGACTTAATAAATTATTTGCCGAAAAGTCTGCAAAGAAGACCTATTGGGCTTTAGTTAAAAATAAACCACCAAAAACTAAGGATACACTTGTACATTGGTTAAAGAAGAATCCTAAAAATAATAAATCTACAGCCTATTTTAAAGAAATTGACGATAGTAAAAAAGCGATTTTACTCTATAATGTTATTAAAAAACTAGATAATTTCTATTTATTAGAAATTGATTTAGAAACCGGAAGGCATCACCAAATACGTACTCAATTGGCATCAATCGGTTGCCCAATAAAAGGTGATCTTAAATATGGTTTTAACCGTAGTAATAAAGATGCTAGCATTAGTTTGCATGCCAGAACATTACGCTTCGTTCACCCTGTAAAAAAAGAGGAACTCATTATTACTGCACCTTTGCCTAACGATCCATTATGGAAAGCTTGTATGGATTAAACTGTTCTGTAAGGATAAACAATCGTTAACTTAGTTCCTTTGTCTGTTTTTGATTCTAAATTAAAACTTGCATTTATTAGATCTGCTCGTTTCTCCATATTAATTAACCCAGAGCCTTTTTCTGCAGAATCCGTATCAAATCCATTTCCATCATCGTTAACTTCAATTTTTAGCTTACCTTCTAGATAATTTAAAGTTATATCTAAGTTTTCGGCTTCAGCGTATTTTAATGTATTTGAAGAAAATTCTTGAAGAATACGAAACAAAATGAGGTCGTCTTTTTTGTTTTCAAAATCTACCTTCTCACCAGAAATTGTAACACTTGTCTGAATTAAACCCGTTTTATTTAAACGTTCAATTTCGTTCTTTACTGTTGCATCAAATCCAAGATTAAATATTACATCGCTATTTAAGGACTTAGATAACGCTCTTACCTCAGTTAGTGTCTCTTTTAATGCACTAGAAGCGTTATCAACCTTAACTTTTATATCTTCTTTAGCAACTTTAGCAACAGCATTCATTTGCATCGTTGCTAAAACTAACATTTGTCCTACATTATCGTGTAATTCTCTCCCTACATGTTTTAAAGTTTCTTCTTGGATTTCCTGTTGCGTTTTTATGAGTTCTTCATCAAATTGTTTTTGTTGCTTAATATTGTCTAAAAGTAATTGATTCTTACGACGTTGAAAGGTTGTAAAAAAAACTACAAACACAATCACCAGTATTAAAACAAAAAAAACAACGTACCCAATAAGAGCAATTATCTCGGTATTAATTTCTTTTGGAATCGAAGTGGATATAAAAACGCAAATATGTACCATGAATACAATATTATATTAGATGTATTTAAGAAAATTTTTCTAAATGACAAAAACTCTTCATTAACCTTTAAATGAAAGGCATTAAAAATAAACAAGGGAGTTAAACAAATATACCATAACATTAATGCTATGATAACGTAAAAAACAGGCGACTTATAAAAATTCATTAATTCATTGCTCTTTAATAATTCTCTTAAATACAACATCACCATAATAAAGATAACGAAGGTTGAAATTACAAAATCATAAGGAAGTACCGCTTCAAAATAATTAGCTACAAAAAGAAAATAGACCAGCCAAAAAATAATAAAGCCTAATACTAAAGACTTTATGATTCTATGAGAGAATAACGTGTTTGTATTGCTAATCATAAACTTTCCAATAAGAAATACGACTATTGGGTCATAAGTATTATAAAGCCAAGTATTACGATAAAATTGAGAGTTCTTAATATTGTTTATTATTGAATTATCCAAAATTTCATATAAAAAAGGATACATCGCTAAAGTTTCAATAAAAACTATAAACCATAGATACCAAACAAATGGTCTAATAGCATTCTCTTTTGTTTTTAACCAATAAAAAGAAGCCGATAAAGCAGCTCCTAACTCAAGTAAATGAAAGAGGAAATCAAAGGTTGTCATTTAAATCAAATAAGTTTTAATCATTGAGGATAATTTGCTCCAGGTGGTTTACCACTCTCACCCATATTCAATCCATCTCCACCAGAAATATCTCCACTACCACCTCTCAATGGCATCATACTTCCTTCGGATGTATTGTTATAACCTGTTGGAATAAAAAACATTGTTGTTAAACCCGTTTCTCCTTTTGCATCTGGGTAAGCGCCTAAATAGACTCGCAATCCGTCCATAATATAACCCAATTCACCAGCTTGGTTCTCTGCATGCTTGATGTAATTTTGTATATCTTCTAACGACCACCAGGATGATCTGTTGTCACCAGTTGTAGTGTTACTAAATAAAGAGTCACTAATAATTTTATGCCTAAAACTATAAGCCGCATCTAATACCTTGGCTTCCTTTGGTGTAATTAGCCCTTTGGGCGTTACTGATGTTATAGGTTCAGAAGTCATCTTCACCTTATTGTTAAAGCAATAATAATACATAGCTAGTGCTCCTAAAATAATTCCTAGCAAGAGTAATCCGAAATTTTTCATAATAAGTAGTTTGTATTAATTAATAGTTGACACTAAATTATTGAAATTATTGAACACAGCAAATAATTATTAGTCACTTTCTTACATTATGAAACTTTTAGTCTAATTTTTAATGTTTTTCCTATGGCTTTTTGGCTCAGAATACTAATTGCTTTTTCTGTAAGCTGCAATACCCTAGGATAACCACCAGTAGTTTGGCAATCTCGCATTAAAACAATTAGGCGTCCGGAAGGTGTTAATTGAACCGTTCCTGGTAGCACTGGCGAAGTTAAAATTTGCTTTAAGTTATTTTTAAATAAAGGCTCTAACTGATATGCCATTCGATTATTAAGCTTAGAGACCTTAAAGTCGCTGTTTAGTAGTTGTTCTTGTATATCTCTCGATAATCTATTGAATTCTGGACCTTTATAGGCTTCTAATGTATTGTTTTTAAGGGTTGTGTAATTATACTTCACATTAGCATTTAACTTTTGCAGATTAGCTATATAGCTTTTATAAGCTAATGTATCACCATCAGTAATTCGATGATTATGTGTTATAACTTTATACATGCTTCTACTTCCAAGAATCTTATTGCTTAAAACCCCTCCTTTTATAGCCAAATAAACCCTTAAACCAGATTTTAATTTTCCAAAACTCAAAATATCATTATTTTGAATAGTTAATACGGCATTCATCTTAACAGGTTTGTCATTTAATATAGGTGAAAGATCTGCACCAGAAATTGCAATTATTGTAGGCTGTAAAAATTGTAATTTCGAACCAGTCATTGTGATTTCGAGAAGCGCATCTTCACTTTTATTTCCTAAAAGTGCATTTGCAAACTGACTCGAATAAGAGTCCATCGCTCCAGAAACAGGCACACCATAAGTTCTGTAACCAAAGCGTCCTGTGTCTTGAACAGTGGTATAAAAACCCGATTTTAAAACCTTAATCATAAGTATTGATAGATTTTAATTGATAATTAAAGCGATATACTGATTTCTGAATGTCTAAATAGTCTTGTTTATCAACAGAAATAAACTTTACCTTATCTCCAACATTTATTAAACAAGGAGGGTTTTCATTAGCATTAAACAATTCAATAGGTGAATTACCAATAATATGCCATCCGCCAGGACTATCTTGTGGGTAAATACCTGTTTGCTGTCCACCAATGGCTACTGAGCCTTTTTTCACATTTAGATTTGGTAAAGTTTTACGATCTAAAAACAATTTAGAATCCAGTCCTCCTAAGTATAAAAAACCTGGCAAAAAACCAATAAAATAAACTGTATAAATAGCCTCAGAATGACATGATATAATTTCTGGTTTTGAAAGTTTTTTTTCTTTTGAAAATGAATCTAAATCCACACCAAACTCATCATCATAACAAACTGGTATTTCCCAAATTAAAGGATGAGTATTTTGAAATTTATTTTTACTTTTATAAAGTGTTTTTAGTTCTAATATTTCATCATTGATATTATCTATAGTGAGGTTGTAAATTACTAATATTGAGCTATATGTGTTTATTACTTCAGCTTTATGTTTAACATTATTTTTTTTAATGCTATTTTTAAAATTTAGAATGTCATTTAGCACATTTTTATCAATTATAGCTGGCCATTCTATTAAGATGGAAAAAGAATTATACTGTGCATATCGAAGTTCGAACTCCATAATTTATTACATGATTTCAACCTGATGTTTAGGCAATTCTCGGTTCAAATATTTTAATATTTTAATAGCATTATTTGCATCTCCATGAACACAAAATGTTGATGCTTTAATTGGCACTTCTACTCCACTAATTGTTTTTACTTTTTGATGCTTTACCATACGCAAAACATGCTGCAAAACTTCGTCTTTATCACTCAACAATGCGTTATTTTTTTTTCGAGATACTAGTGATAAATCATCGTTGTAATTTCTATCGACAAAAGCTTCAAAAGTGACTGGAATATTTTCATTACTTGCTAATTCTGCAATTTTAGATTTATAAGGTGCGTAAAGTTTTATTGGCATTGCAATACTTTTTAAAACTTCAATAATTACTAGCGCTGTTTTTTCATCTCTTGCAGCTAAGTTATACAATGCACCATGCGGTTTTATATGATGCAATTGTGCGTTTTCATTATGTAATATACTTAGCAATGCTCTAATTTGTTGCTTTAAAATTGAATATAAATTGGCAGCAGATATTTTCATATCAACTCTTCCGAAGTTAGTCTTATCAGGAAAAGAAGGATGAGCACCAATTTTTACATTATGCCTCTTTGCTAACTTCACAACTTCAGTCATGGTTTTTATATCACCAGCATGTCCACTACAAGCAATATTACAAGATGATAAATAAGGTATTATATCAGATTCGTTGCCAATACCTTCACCAACATCTGCATTAATATCGATTTGATAACTTGTTGTCATTTATATTAATTTAAAAACACTAAGAATTCCTTTTGCACCTAAAAAAATCGTGATCATCAGAATGATTATTCCTAATATATTCTGAAATTTTGAATTTTTATACAATCCAAGTACAGAAGTTTTATTCATCACCCAAAGCAAAAACCCTGCAATTATGGGCAATAATAAACCATTTGCAACCTGAGCAAACTTTATAATTTCAATTGACTTAAATCCTATTGTTGAAAAAACAACACCCAAGCCTAAAATAAACATCCAGACTGCTCTAAACTTTGCCGACTTTAAATTTGCTGACCAGCCCAAACAACCACTTGCTACATAAGCAGCAGCTAATGGCGCTGTAATTGCACTAGTAATTCCTGCAGCAAATAAACCGATGGCTAAAAAATATTTTGCTTGTACACCAAATAAGGGTTCTAAACTTATGGCCAAATCAGACGCATTAGAAATGCTTTGATATGGAATTGCAGCAGCAGCAATCATCACACACATAGAAACAATTCCTCCTAAAACAATAGCTAAAATTGTATCTTTTCTAGCATAATTTAAATCGCTTTTATCTTTCCATTTGGTTTTTGCTAATGATGCATGTAAAAACAAATTATATGGCACTACAGTTGTGCCAATTAAACCAATAATAGTAAGGATGCTATCTTCTGGAAACCTTGGAATAAAAGCTCCTTTAAAAATGGCTGATAAACTTGGCTTTGTAATTATTGCTGTAATTAAAAAGGCTAAACTCATTAGTATTACCATAAACACCAAGGCCTTTTCTAAAACCTTATAACTGCCAATAAAGAGAAAAACAAATGCTATAACACCAATAATTATGGCATAAGTATTAAAACTAAAAACACCAATTGTTATTATAGGTTGTCCTAAAATAGTTTCCATTCCTAAAGCTCCACCACTTATGTTTCCTGCTTCGTAAGCCGCATTACCAATTACAATTGCACTTAATATTAAGACAATTGCAAGACCTCGTATTATTGGATCTTTAATTTCTGACCTAATGACCTCAGACAATCCTTTTTGAGATACAATTCCCAATCTTGCTGCCATTTCCTGAAGCACAATGGTTGCTAAAATAGATAACACCATCGCCCACAATAAAGCATAACCAAAATTAACACCTGCAAGCGTACATAAGGTTACTGTGCCTGGACCAATGAAAGCAGCAGCCACCAATGGACCTGGCCCGATATTCTTAAAGAATTTCTTCATTATTTATCAACTGAATTCAAAGCATAAATAGCAAAACTTCCTAACCAATGACCACCTTCATAACTATCTCCAACAATACTTGGTAATGAATAATTAATATGCTGATTGGCTATATTTTTAAGATGCTCGTATTCTGGTAGATTTTTTGCGATATAGTTTAAACTCCAAGCTCTCGAAAAATTAACACCATCGAGATGTACCAATTTTCCGTCTGTTCTATCCGAAACTTCACCAACAGCTAACTCAAAAGCTATATCTTTTAATTGTGGTAAGAAATATTGAAACCAAACTTTAAATTCATCTTTAGATAAAACACGTTTCATTAAAGCGGCTTCT
>TARA_R110002111_G_scaffold280_11_pt1 | contig 10625 bp, 7 predicted proteins | sample TARA_R110002111 | Tara Oceans TARA_R110002111 (sample SAMEA4397363) | marine metagenome | biome: Polar Biome; feature: [ZZZ] marine water layer (ENVO:01000295); material: water (ENVO:00002006), including particulate matter (ENVO:01000060) such as... | depth 199 m | reverse complement strand
GCGCCGCCATGTCGTCACGACTCGTTGAAGTCTTCGTCCAGGATGTCGATGTGGAGGAAGCCCGCACCATCCTGGAGACTTGCAGCGCCCGCCTCTGGCAGGAAACCGTCCCTGACGGACGTGAGAAATTCTCCGCCATCGTGCTCAGCCATGACGTCGAAAACCTGCTCAAACGCCTCAGCAACGCGCTGCACGATAATGAAGGCTTCGTCGCCCTTGTCCTCGAATTGCAGGCCGTCGTCCCGCCTTTGCAGGAACCTGAAATTGCAGGCATGGAACAGTCCGTCGCCGCCCGCCCACCCACGGCAATCGAGCGCTTCCTGAGCCGCGACCGGCGCAGCACTGACGAGATATATGACGACGTCGTCGATTCCATCGCCCTCACGCCGGAATACCTGATCACGGTCATCCTTTCCGCCCTGATCGCCGCGCTTGGCATGCGCAGCGGCCAGACCGCCATCGTCATCGGCGCCATGGTCATCGCCCCCCTGCTCGGCCCCACTCTGTCCCTCGCTCTTGCTGCCACAGTCGGCAACGCCGCCCTCGCCTGGCGCGCCGGTCGCACGCTCTTTGTCGGGGCCATTAGCGTCCTCATCTTCACGGCCCTGCTCAGCCTCGTGATCGACTTCGATCCGCGCACACCTGAACTCTACAATCGCACAATCGTGCATCTCGGCGACATCGCCCTTGCCCTCGCCTCGGGGGCGGCGGGCGTAATGGCCCTCAACAAAGGCGCATCCTCTTCGCTGGTCGGTGTGATGATCGCCGTGGCCCTCGTGCCGCCACTGTCAGCCGCCGGGCTCTATTTCGGGCAAGGCGATATCGAACTTGGCTTCCGGGGCCTGTTCCTGTTCGCCAACAACCTTGTCTGCATCAACATCGCGGGCATCGCGGCCTTCCTGCTACAGGGCCTGCCACCCAAGCGCTGGCGCATCACCGCCAGCGTGCTTGGCATCTGGATCGCCATCCTGTTGGTCTTCATCGCCATGATCACCGGACGCATCGTCCTCGGCATCGCCTGGACAGGCTAGAGCCGCCAGCGGCTGCTGCGCGCCACATCCGGTATAAGGCTTCTGGCTGACACGGCAAACACCCGCTCACCGCCCAGCGCGAACGCCATCAGGCCTTCCGGAAACAGCGGTGCAAAGGCATCGTCGAGCACGTTCAGCCCGCCGGTAAACGCACCCATGGCCGGCATCACCAGCCGGGCCCCGTCGCTGGCAAAACAGCGCCGCCGCACCATGCGCCCGCGCCCTTTCACCTTGGCCGCCGGATGGAGGTGACCGGCAATCTCGCCCGCCTCGCCCGTCGGCTCATGCCGGAACACGAGGCTGCCGATGCGCAGCACCTTGGCCGCGCGCCCGCCCAGATACGCCGGCGGATCAGGATCATGGTTTCCTTCGACCCAGACCCAGTCATGCCCGTCTGTCAGGGCCTTGATCCGCGCCGCATAGACATCCGGCAGGCGCAGCTCGGCCGCGCGGTCATGGAAACTGTCGCCCAGCGAAATAACGGTTGCCGGCTTCAGCGCCGCGCACAATTGCTCCACCACGCCCAGCGTCGCGCCCGTATCATAAGGCGGCAGCATCTGCCCCCGCGCCGCATGGGCACTGCCTTTCTCAAGGTGCAGGTCAGAGACCACGAGCACGCGCTCAGCTGCCCACCACAGCGCCCCTTCAGGCAGCGGCAGCAGCAGTTCGCCAGCAATGTGCAGCTGGGTTTCGGATGAGCGTGTGGCAGTGGTTGGCATCCTCGATAGGTGACCCGCATTCGCCTGGCCGTCAACGCGCGCCATCACCTGCCCGCAAAGCGGATTCACATACCCGGGATAATCGCCTGTCTTTACACGGTTTTAAGCATGATGACCTACAAACGGCACAAGCGAAAAAAGACAAACCGTGATGGGACGCTTGGGAAATGGTTGAATCTGCAGTCTCCCCGAGAGATGCGCTGGGCATGGTCCAACGCGCGGGCGAGTGGCTGTTCGGTCTCCTGCCCTTCACGACGGCAGACCGTACGCACTGGACCGGACTCGTTGCCTTTTTCCTGTTCGGAACGCTGATCTACCTCTTCAACCGGAAAACCATCCGCGCGGAGGGCTTCAGCGGGCTCGTCTCATATCTCGTGCCCTCACAGCTCTATCTGTCGCAATCATCCCTTGTCGACGCCAAGGTCTACCTCGCCAACAAGCTGTTCCAGCCCATGCGGGCAATCCTCTCTCGCGGTGTCCAGTTCGCCATCATCGCCGTGGTCGCCAATCAGGTCGGAACCGGCCTGCACGAGACGGGCGATGGCACACCAACCTGGCCGATCATGCTGCTCGCCGCGCTGCTCTCGGCGCTGGCGGCAGACCTGGCCTATTACCTGAACCATCGCTTCCATCATGAAAGCCCGCTGCTGTGGCCATTCCACAAGCTGCACCACAGCGCGGAACACCTCACGCTACTTACGGCCAAGCGTAATCACCCGGTCTTCGAACTCCTGCTCGATATCTTCAATGCACTATGTCTCGCTCCGGTGGTGGGCGTCATCTACGGTCTGTTCGGCATGTATGACGTGGCCACGCTCTTCGGCATCAGTGTTGTCTTCGCTGCCTTCAATTTCGCGGGCGGCGCCATGCGCCACTCTCACATCTGGCTCGATTTCGGCCCCGTGCTTGACCGCATCTTCATCAGCCCGGCCCAGCACCAGATTCACCACTCGATGGCGCCACGTCATCACGACAAGAATTACGGTCTCGTCTTCGCAATCTGGGATTGGGCATTCGGCACGCTTTATGTTCCGCGAGGCCGCGAGACGCTGGAATTTGGCGTTGCTGACGCGGCCGGTCGGCCCGAACCACAGGTGCACACTTCACTGGTCACAGCCTATGCCACGCCATTTGTTGAGGCCGCCAAGGTCTTGCGCGCCCGCGGCCCCGCCAAGGGGGCGCTCGCAAAATGACTCGCGGGTTTTCTCTCTATCTTGATGCGCTTCGCTTCCTCGCCGCGCTTGTCGTGTTTGCCTCGCACATGGGCTATTACCGCTTCACGCATGGCAACATGCAATGGATCCGCGATCTCAATCTCGGCAGCGATGCCGTTGTCGTCTTCTTCGTGCTGTCCGGCTTTGTCATCGCCTACACCACCCTCACGAAAGACCGGGGCCCGACTGCCTATGCTGAGGCGCGCTTCGCCCGGCTCTATTCCGTTGTTATCCCGGCGCTCATCTTCACCTTTGCGCTCGATGGCCTTGGCAGCTGGCTGATGCCCCACGCCTATGTCGGGTGGTGGTACAATGGCGAAGACCGTCCTGGCCAGTTGATGCGCGCCCTGACATTCACCACGCAGATATGGATAGACAATACGCGCGTCGGCTCCAATGGGCCATTCTGGTCAGTCGCCTACGAAGCTTTCTACTATGCCGGCTTCGGCGTGGCCGTTTTCTGCCGCGGCCGCACCCGCGTCCTGCTATTGTCACTCATGGCGCTGCTCGTCGGGCCACGCGTCCTGTTGCTCGCACCCTGCTGGCTGCTCGGCGTCGGGCTGCAGCAACTGATCGCGCGCGGCCATGCAGCGGGCCTCTCACGGACGATAGCATGGATTCTCACCCTCGCGCCCTGGTCGCTTTATGCGGGCGCCCTTGGTCTGGACGTCCCCGCGCGGCTGACACAGATCACTTACGAACTTCTGGGCGAGGCGATAACGCCTAACGCCTTGTTCGGCTTCTCTGATGAATTCATCTGGAACTTCCTGATTGCGCTCCTGATGGCCCTGCATTTCATGGGCGTCTACAGTCTCGCTCGCAACGCAGACTGGATCGGCCCGCGCATGGAAAAGGCGATCCGCTGGAGCGCGGGCGCCACCTTCTCGCTTTACCTCTTCCATTATCCGATCCTGACTTTCCTGCACGGCTTGCCCGCCTATGACAGCGCCAACCCGCTGCATACTTGGCTCATGGCGGTCACCACACTCGTTGCCTGTTTCGCTCTCGCGGAATTATCCGAACGCCGCCTCGGGTTCTGGAAGCGGCTGGTCCACGGCATTTTCCAGCGGTTTTCGCTGCATCGCGCCATTGCAAGTCGCCGTCCTGCCTAGTCACGCATCGCATCGCGCACCAGAACGTCCTCGGCCTCGCCCAGCACAGCATCCTGCACCGAGGCTCCCGCCACCGGCTCACGACCGATTTCCAGCATCACCGGTACAGCAAACGGGCTGATACGGTCCAGCCGGTTATGGTCGATCTTGCCGCGAATCCTGACCAGCATGTCAGACAGGCGCCGCACATCCAGCAGGCCGGTCGCCGCATCCTGGCGCGCGGCTGCCAGCAGGATATGGTCGGGTTCATGGCTTCGCAGCACGTCATAGATCAGGTCGCTGGAAAAACTCACCTGACGTGAATTCTTTTCCTTGCCGGGCAGATTGCGCGCGATCAGGCCGGAAATCTGCGCGCAATGCGCGAAGGTCCGCTTCATCAACGCGCTCTCGTCCAACCATTCCTCCAGATCGTCACCCATCATGTCCGGGTGGAACAGGTCGCCCATGTCCAGACCACTCATGTCCTCCATCGCCCACACGGCCATGGCATACTCGCTCGCCACGAAACCCAGCGGCTTGGCGCCCATCCGTTCCAGCCGCCGCGTCAACAGCATGCCCAGTGTCTGGTGTGCCAGGCGTCCCTCGAACGGATAGCAGACCATGTAATGCCGGTCGCCGCGCGGAAAGGTTTCCACCAGCAAATGATCCGGTGGCGGAATGCTGGACCGGCGCACCTGCACCTCGAACCATTCCTTCACTGGCCCTGGCAGCGCGTCCCACTGCGCAGGGTCATGGATCATCTGGCGCACCCGCTCTGCCAGGAACGTCGTCAGCGGAAACTTCCCGCCATTGTAAGACGGTATCGCGGGTTTCTCGCCCACCGACCGAACGGTCAGCACATCCAGCCCCTCAACGCCAATCAGCTTCAGCACTTCCCCGGCAAACAGGAATGTATCGCCCGGCACCAGCGTCGAGATGAAATATTCCTCGATCTCGCCCAATTTCCGGCCCGCCCGCACCGTGCGCTTGTCGCCCGGTGTGCCAGGCCCCTTCCCCACGAAACTCGCCAGTCTCACAGACAGCTGCACCGCCTCCACGATCGCGCCCACATTCATCCGGTGCTGCTGCGCGTCCTGTGCGGTGCGCGCCACCCAACGTCCGTCGGGCCGCCGCACGATCCGGTGAAACCGGTCATAGGTCTTCAGTGCATAACCGCCACTGGCGACAAAATCGACGATCCGTTCAAATGTCTCCCAGTCAATGTCCGCATACGGCGCCGCCCGCACGATATCATCGTACAGCGCGCCCAACTCGAACCCGTCACCGCAGGCCCGGCCCATCACATATTGCGCCAGCACATCCAGCGAACCGTGCCGCATCCCATCGCCATCAATCTCGCCTGCCTCGACTGCGGCTTCGGCCGCCCGGCACTCCAGAACTTCAAACCGGTTGGTCGGCACCAGCACGGCCCGGCTCGCCTCGTCCATCCTGTGGTTCGCCCGGCCGATCCGTTGCACCAGCCGCGCCGCACCCTTCGGCGCCCCCATCTGGATCACGAGGTCCACCTCGCCCCAATCAATGCCCAGATCGAGCGTCGAAGTGCATACTACAGCCTTCAGCTGCCCGGCGGCCATCGCCGCCTCAACCCGCACACGCTGGTCCTTGGCCAGCGATCCATGGTGCAGCGCAATCGGCAGGTTATCTTCATTCGCCCGCCACAGTTCCTGGAACATCACCTCCGCCTGGCTGCGCGTGTTGACGAATACCAGCGCCATCTTCGCTGCCTTGATCGCCTCATACACTTCCGGTACGGTAAACCGCCCCGAATGGCCTGACCACGGAATCCGCTCACGCGAGACGAGGATATCCACTTCCGCCGACACGCCGCCCTCGGCCCGGATAATCCGCGCGTCCGGCGCCAGCCACCGTGCCAGCTCTTCCGGTTCTTTCACGGTGGCCGACAGGCCAACAAAGCGGCACGCCGGGGCCCATCCAGCCAGCGTTGAAAGGCCCAGCGACAACAGGTCCCCGCGCTTGGATGCCGCCATCGCGTGCACTTCATCAATGATCACGCATTTCAGGTCAGCAAAAAACTCCTTCGCATGGTCCGACGCGATGAACAGTGCCAGCTGTTCCGGTGTTGTCAGCAACACGTCCGGCGGGGTCCGGCGCTGGCGCTGGCGCACATGGCTCGGCGTATCGCCCGTGCGCGTCTCGATGCGGATTGGCAGGTCCATGTCGCTGACCGGCGCCATCAGGTTGCGTTGCACATCCACGGCCAGCGCCTTCAGCGGCGAGATGTACAGCGTGTGCAATGCCGGAATGCCGGTATTCGATTGCCGCGCCTTGTCTTTCAGCTCGATCAGGCTCGCCAGGAAGCCCGCCAGCGTCTTGCCACCGCCCGTCGGCGCAATCAACAGCGCGCTCTCCCCTGCCAGCGCCGCCTCTGTAAGCGCCATCTGGTGCGGCCGCGCCTGCCAGCCACGCGCAGCAAACCAGCCGTCAAACGGCGCAGGCAGGCTAAAGGCAGGGCGAAGGCTATCGGGCATGTTCCATATTAAACTAACGCAAGACGGCGCGGTTGCCTCTTTATTTTCAGCGCCGGTTCAGATGAAACCTGCTGTCTGGCATACGAGGCTGAAACAAAGGACAGATCATGCGCCGCTCACTCCTCCCCCTCGCCCTGTGCGCGCTGCTTCCGCTGCAGGTCCATGCCGGCACGCCGCTGGAAGATGCCCTCGCCGCGCCAACAGACGGCCCGCTCTATATGTTCGACATTATCATCCAGAACACTGACACGGATGCCATGGTCCGCGTCGACCCGTCCAGGCCACAGGGAGAGCGCCTGTCAGTCATCTCCCCGGCGCGGGAAGACTGGACCGACGATTTCCGCAAACTGGTCAAGGAGATGGACGCCGATACCGATGGCGACATCTGGTGTCACGGCTTCGGCGAGAACATTCCCGCCAGCGCGGCGCTTGTCTCCGAAACGGCCACCAAGGCGACCTACACATTCAAACCCCAACCAGGCTCGAAGCCTGATGACCTCGACGACATCTACAAATACCTCACCGGAACAGTCGTTGTCGCCAAGGACAATCCCGCCATCCTCTCAGTCGAGATGGTGTCGGAAAAGGCATTCCGGCCCCTGCCGATCGCCAAGATCAAGGATTTCAAGCTGAAATTCGACTGTTCACGCGCGCCCGACGGACGCACGCACGTATCGCGCGTAAATATCGATATCAGCGGTTCTGCAATGATGCAGGCGTTCAGCGAAACCGAACGCCAGACCATCACCAATCTCCAGCCCCTGCCGCAATCCGGCATGGGCACGAAATAGAGCCCTACTGGCCGAAGCGACGGTTCATCTTTTCCTGGAAGGACAGGTTCTCCGCCTCGGTCTCGGCTTCGGACTCCAAACGCAGAGCCGCGCGCTCATCGTCGGCTGCTTGAAGCGCCAGCAGCACATCGCGGGTAAAATCATTGATCTCGAACCGCGCACCGCCGTTCACGTCATAACCCCGGCGCACGATGACCGCATTCATGCTCGGTACGATAACGACATACTGGCCGCGATTGCCCGCCATGTAATAGGTACCTGCCGGAACACCGGCAGCATCATTCATCAGCCAGAATTGCGCACCATAACCGGGGCCTTCAGTCGGTTGTGCCGGTGCAGGCGTGCGCACAAATTCCGCCCAGCCTTCCGGCAGCAGGCGCTCACTGCCCCACATGCCATCCTGCAGGTACAGCTGGCCGACACGGGCAAGGTCGCGCGCCGTCGCCCAGACCTGGCTCGACGCGATGAAATCACCGTTCCAGTCGATCTCCATCGTCGTGTGCGTCGCACCGATCTTGTGCAGCAGCTTTTCATACGGGAATCGATGGAATGCATTGTCGTCATTCATCGACTCACGCAGGCTGCGCATCGCGATCAGCGTGTCATTGTTGGAATATTTGAACCGCGTGCCGGGCGTCGCTTCCAGCACCTTGCTGCCGGCCTGGTCGATCACACGCCCGCCACCGAAATAGATCCGGTCGGTGCGCGAACCACTCTCGCCGCTATCCAACCCGCTTGCCATTTGCAGCAGGTTACGGATCGTGATCGTCCGGCGTGGGTCGGCGCCATTGTTCCAGTCGGCAATCACAGCTGGATAATCGATATCAATCAGGCCATTGCGGCGCGCGGCACCCAGAATGGTCGCTGCAATCGACTTGCCGGCAGACCATGTCCGCTGCGGCGTCTCATGATCTATGCCACGGGCATAGCGTTCAGCCACGACCTGACCGTCGCGCACGACCAGCACGGCGCTGGTGCGTGTGCCGTTGCCATAGGTCCGCTCGTCAAAGGCGAACGACACCGGCGCTTCAAGGCGCTCGGCCTCTTCGGTACGCAGCTGGATTTTCACGTTGGAACCAATTGCGCTGCCCCGGTCCTGCGCAGCCGCGGCTGGCCAGCTGGCAAAATGCGGCAGGAAAGAAATCAGGCTGGCATCGGCGCCGATGGGCAGCTGCGTACAGCCAAAGCCGGGGCGCCAGGCGGCAAGGCGTGGCGGCATGGTCGCTGAATAGCTGACCGAGACGGTCTTCATGGCCGTGTTCACCTGCGTCGGCGCCAGCTTGTCGAAAGACCGCTGGTAATCGGGATAAATGCCGCTCAGCTCGTTCTGGTCGATTTCGGCCTGTGTCTGCCGTGCGTTGAACAGGCCTGAGCATGTGAACGCGGCTTTCCAGCCAGCTGCCAGCGCGTCGTCCATATCACTTGTATTGCCGCCCTCCTGGGCGATGACAGGAACGGCGGATACTGCAAGCGCAGCAAGGGATACGATCACGGCTCTGACGGGACGCATGGGTAAAACTCTCCTGTTACGTATGTGAGTGTATGCACATCATTTCATGTCGCAAGTATGGCGGGGCAGTTAGGGTTTCATTAGCTCCCGCCTGTCGCAGACGTCGCCGCAATAACCGCTTATCTTCGCCGCGTCGCCGCCCCATGCCGGGCGAGGCCCTTGGCGACCGCGCCGAAACGGTCATTGGCTGACATCTCGGCATTCACGAACCGTCCGGCCAGCCGCGTCTGCACCAGCGGGATGAAGGTAGAGCCGCCAACCATCACAATATCGGTTATCTGGTCGGGCCGCACGCCTGCCTGCTCAAGGCAGGCGACAGCAACGGCATCCATCCTGGACACCGCATCCTCGATCAGCCCTTCGAACGTCTTGCGTTCCACCAAGCGCTCCAGATGCGCCTCCGGGGTCTCGTAGATGAATGTCTGCTGCTCTGCGTCGCTGAGGCCAATCTTGATATGCTCGGTACGCTTTGCGTAAGTGTGCCCCTCATGATTGTTCACCAGATGGTCGAACGCCCGGATGCCCTTGCTCTTCGGGCTGTTCAGGATCATCCAGCTGATCTGTTTCTGAGTGTCGCGCGTGTACAGTTTATTCAGGCTCTTCCAGTCAGACAGCGTGGAATACGGCCCCGAAGGCGCTGGCAGGCCGTTCAGCTCCAGCGTTTCCCAGTTCCCGAACAGACGTGACAGCTCAAAGAAGCTCAGCTTGTGATCGAAATCATTGCCGCCGATATACAGCCCTGCGCTGCCCAGCACATCAAATTCCGAATTGTCGTCCGAGATGCGCACGACCGAGAAGTCAGACGTACCGCCGCCAATATCGACCACGAAGATCAGCTTCTCCCGGCCCGTCGGGAAAGCAACCGAACGCGCCGCCGCCACTGGCTCCTCGACAAACTCGACATGGGCCACACCGGCCTCATGCAGGCAGGATTCGAGGATTGTCTGGGCGCGATGGTCAAGGTCGGCATGCTTGTCATTGAACGACACCGGGCGCCCCTGGATAACTGACTCCACGCGCTCGCCAGTCAGTCGCTCGGCATCCGCGATCACCCGGCGCAGGAAGTGCGCGATCACATCACGGAACGGCAAACGCCGGCTGCCCACTTCGGTCGCCTCATCGATCAGGGCCGACCCCAGCACCGACTTGATCGACCGCATCAACCGCCCGTCTTCACCGGACTCGTACTCGCTGACGGCCAGCGAACCGACTGCATACTCGCCGGAATCCAATCCGTAAAACACGGCCGTCGGAATCGACGTCGATCCGGGTTCCAGTTCGAGCAGGAATGCACCACCCGGCCCTTGAATGGCGACGGACGTGTTCGATGTGCCGAAATCAATGCCAACTTGCATGGGAGGTGCCCTTGATGGGGAATGCGGCCCCGTCGCCTACCCCACTTGGCCCGAAAGCGAAAGGGACTGCTGCCACCCCTTCCCCCCTCACCGTAACCTCCTACATTCCCCCCATGCTCCGCCCGGACCTCCTGCTGCAACCCACACCTAAGGGCCTGTACTGTCCGCCGGGGGATTTCTATCTTGATCCTGTGCGCGGCACGGTCGATCGGGCGGTGATCAGCCACGGCCATTCCGATCATGCGCGCGGCGGACATGGCAAGGTTCTCGCCCACCCGGACACGCTGGCCATCATGGCCTGCCGCTATGGTCAGACCTTCGCCAAATCCACGCAAGCGCTCGAATATGGTGAAACCGTCGAGATAAACGGCGTCACGGTCTGGCTCGCCCCGGCTGGCCACATC
>TARA_R110002111_G_scaffold255509_3_pt1 | contig 10634 bp, 7 predicted proteins | sample TARA_R110002111 | Tara Oceans TARA_R110002111 (sample SAMEA4397363) | marine metagenome | biome: Polar Biome; feature: [ZZZ] marine water layer (ENVO:01000295); material: water (ENVO:00002006), including particulate matter (ENVO:01000060) such as... | depth 199 m | reverse complement strand
ATAAAGTTTTACCAATAAGTTCGAACCAAAAAACCAATGCTTATTTAAAGGAAATTACAAAAGCCTGTGGTATCCACAAAAATATTTCTTTTCATGTAGCCAGACATACGTTTGCTACGACGGTTATGTTATCCAATGGCGTGCCTATAGAAACGGTATCTAAACTATTAGGACATGCCAAACTATCCACTACACAAATCTATGCTAGGGTAGTGGAAACGAAAATAAGTGAGGATATAAGTAACCTGTTACTGCGATTTAAAGAGAAAGAAGCAATTAAAACGGCATAATAGAAGCATAAAGAAGGAATCATTTTTTGAATGATTCCTTCTCAAAAACTTTTACAAAAAAAATACAGCTATAAGCCAGTACATTGCAAAAAAAAATCTTAAAAGCGTAATAATGAGGCTCTTTTGATGCGTAAAAAGCATTAATAATCCCTTTTGTACAACTATTACTCCCAAAAGAGCAACTTTTTGTTACGAACTTTGTCATATCAAATCAAAAGATATGGAAGGTCCAAAAAAAACATACCCAATAGCAATCAAAATAGCAAGCATTCTATACATCGTATTGTTTGTATATACAGCGACTAGTAAATTGCTTGATTTTAATCAGTTTAAAATCCAGTTAGGGCAATCTCCAATTATTACGGCTTATGCTGACCCTGTAGCCTGGGGCATTCCTTTACTAGAACTTGTTCTAGCAGGACTATTGCTTTTTCCAAAAACCATGCTATTAGCATTTTATTCTGGTTTTTCATTAATGACTATGTTTACCACCTATATCGTACTCATACTGAATTTTAGTGATTATATCCCATGCTCCTGTGGTGGTGTATTGGAGGATTTAGGGTGGACAGAGCATATTGTTTTCAACCTTGTTTTTGTTGTAATGGCAGTTATTGCTATCTACTTTTTAGAACGTAAACAAATACTCAACAAAATAGAACAGCCATGAAAAATAAAAAAATCATATATAGGTTATCTGCTATTGGGATATTGAGTATCACTTTTGTTGTGGTCTTGTTTCTCTTATCAGAAAATGAGGTGCATTTAAATAATGCCTTTACCCGCAGGTATATTCCTCGACCAATCACCAAATTATTTAAACTACCATTAAAGTATAATGCCTATTATATTTCTGGGTGGGATAAAGAGCATTTTTATTTAAGCAGCAGTACAGCTCCGTTACATTTATTAAAGTTAAACTTAAAAACAAGGGATACCCAACATATAAAAATAAAGTTGGAGCGGAAGGATTTGCCTTTTCGATCCGTAAAAACAAAAGTTATCCCGCCCAATTTCTTTGTAATGGACGGTACCGTTCCCTGTGTATTTCGAGGAAAAGTAAAAGACTGGCAAGCCAAACTTTGGATGAAAGACCAGGTGTTCTTTACAGAATCTACCCCTATAGACTCTAATACAATAGCCTTTAAAACCATTGATAGCAAACTTTTGAGAACTATTTTGGGAGTCATCCAAAAAGACACCATGTTCCATGTTAAACTCAATAAAACCCTGTTAAAAAAACAAATTGATGGTGTTTTTTGTACAGCAGGTAAATTGCATTATAGTGAGAATTTAAATGAACTGATCTATGTATATCTTTATAGAAATCAATATATAGTTATAGATACAAAACTCACTAAAGAAACCTATGGAAAAACCATAGATACCATTAGTAAAGCGCAGCTAAAAGTGGTCATGAACAGCCGTACCAATGAAAAGAAATTAGCAAAACCACCAGTATATGTCAATCAAAAGAGTTTTGTCCATAAAAATTATTTATATGTTAAATCTGGTCGTTTAGGAAAGTTTGAAAGCACCACAATGATTAACCAAGCATCCATTATCGATGTCTATAATATTACGAAAAACAGTTATGAATTCAGCTTTTATCTGCAAGATGACAAGGGAGAAAAAGTAAAAGATTTTGCCATAAACGGAAATCACCTGTTATCCATCAACGGCGATACTGCTTTAATCTATAAGTTGAAACCAAGCTTTTTTCAAAATAAATCCAAGGATATAATGATAAGTTCGAAAACTAAAATCAAAGCATACAACAATATACTAGCTAGTTTCAGGAAATGAGATCGAAACCTGTAAAAAAAGTAGATCAAATTATTAATCATGCCTGTCGGCAGACAGGCTTAAATCTTAGAAAAAATGAGAAAAAAAGTTTTAATTCCGTTTTTTGCAATTGCCTTTGCTATCGTAACGGCTTTTGCTGGGGTAAACAATACTCAAGATGCTTTCGCACCCGAAAATGGGTATATCGATGCAGAGAATTGTCTACAACCCGTTGAGTGTAGTACCAGTTCAGGAGATCCGTGTACCTATTTAGGTGTACAGGTCTATGGAAAGGAAAATTCTTTTGATACATCATGTCAAAAGATTTTGCAGAAACCACAACAATAAAAGTCTATTGTTGAGGGGAAAGGAGCTTTCTAGAAGCTCCTTTCTTTTTACTCACTAAGTGAGGTTTAAAATTTCCTATCAAAGGATTTTATTTATTTGTTTAAGGCACAAACTTAAATGCCCATGAGTCACAGGATCCTTAACCTTACTCATATGATCTGTAATATTCTTTTTTAGCAGTATTAGTTCCGACATAAAAAGACTTCTTGTATAGTCTGTATACACGTAAAATTTATCATTTTTATTTGCCGAAGTATAATTTTTTGGTTTGCTAATTCCCTTTATTAAAGTAGTGATATAGAAACTTTGTAATTCCTGCCGATAAGCTTTAATTACAATAGCATCTTCGTTTACTTCTTTCCAAAGCCCAATTCTTAATTTTGATAAGGTATTTTTAGTAATTCCACTATATTCTGGAGCATACCCCATTCTTTGAAGCCTTTTTAACCTAGCAGGGTCTAATAGATCCGATAATAACCTTAACTGGTAATAAGTGATTTTATCCGAAAATACCGTGTATTGAAATTTATCGGTGATCTTAGGATTTGCTAACCAATCTGATCTGTTAAAAGCGTTTGCCATTAAAAAAACCAAAGCTTCTTTTTGAATAAACTTTGGAATTTTGGTATACGTATTTCCTTTTTGCTCTCCAGACTTAAAATATACGGTATAGCCACCTACAAGAGTCAGTACATGACTCATTTCTTCAAACCATAGTTTTAGTGTTTTACTATATAAACGCTCCAGTACACTATCATCTTTTTTAGTTTTTGTTACCCTTGGTAACAGCTCCATGACCCGCTTTAAATTTTTTAACCCCAAAGCAGTACTTTTTATGGGGTCATTATTATCTACCACTAAATCATGGTATGACGGTCCTGTTTTTTCACGTTGCCCCATATTATATCTATACCAAAGCACTGTATCTTGCTGTCTTATCATTTTTTCTAAATACGGTAGTTCATCTTTTGGGTCATAACTATTTGAAAAGGGTTTATAGCCCCAGGTAATAGTATAGATATCAGTAGGACCCACTTTTTGAATGAGTAAAGATGGTGGAATGTTATCTTCTGGCTGTGCAATATAATTATGTCTTGCATAGTTCATGATACTAGGGGTATGCCCCATATGTTTTAACCAGTGCTTATCTCTCATTTTATTAAACGGATAAGCATATTCCCCATAATTGGCATCTTTAAGCCCAAAAGCATGACCTGCTTCATGAGCAACTAAATACCCAATAAGCTCCCCCATTAAATCATCTGGAAATGGATATTGTTGCGCTCGTTTATCCAATGGGCTACATCGTATAAAATAGTCATCTGCAAGATGCTCATATGAAGAACCTATATTAATATCAGATTTTAATATTTCTCCTGACCTAAAATCAACAATATTGGATACCGTTGAACCAGACCCTTTCTCAAAACCTCTAATATTTTCTTTGGTTACCCATCTAACAATAGAATGATTGACACTGTTAATTGACCAATTCTTATCACCTGTAGGAGCATCCTTAACTTGAATGGCATTTTTAAATCCTGCTAATTCATAAGCAGGTAACCATTTTAGAATGCCTGCTTTAACATACGGTTTCCATTTTTCTGGCATGCCAGGGTCAAAATAAAAAATAATGGGTTTAATTGGGTCACTAATCTTTTTGCTTTTATCCTTTTTTTCTAAACGCCATCTGGAAATGCAGGCTTTGGCATTTTTAGGATGGTAGTTAATAGCGCTTAATTCATCTTCTATAACAAAGCCAATCCGATAATCAAACAAACGAGGTTTCATAGGTTTTGGTAGTAATAAAAAACTAAAATCTACAGAAACCGTTGATTTTATATTGTTTTTAGAGATAACCCTATCCGTTTTAATAATGATTTCATTTTGTAAATAGTTTACAGTATTTATAAGTGATAGGTTTGAAATAATCGTTTCCTTAAAACCGTACTGCCAAGCCACGGCATTTTTTATAAATAGATCTGTTACCTTTATATAAAATGTTTTGGAATCACTTTTCTCTTTGATAATCGGAAATACCCCAATGGTATTTGCCATCACAGATGGGTCATTATTAACAGGAATGATGGTGCCTGATAAAGATTCAATCCTTGGGATTTGTAAAAGCAGATTGTTTCCATGTTTAGTCCACACAACTTGCTTATAGCCTGCGCCGTGCCTAACAAAAAGCATGGCTTTGTTTAAGAGTGTTTTATTAAACTGAAAAAAGATTTTGTTTTCAAGCAAATGAGCTTTTATAAAATCACTAGAAACCAGTAAATCATTTAAACTATTTAACTTTTCAATACCATGTATTTCTGCAATGTTTTCAACTTGATGCTTTAAAACCTTGTTGTAAGCCTGCCCCATTTTAGGGCAGGCGACTAACAAAATAATTAAAAACAAAGATTCACGAATACACGTGACATGCGTTACTATCTTCAAATTTGAAGTAAGCCTATGATGTAATTTAATAGCCATTGTTTTGAGGCTTAAGGTTCGGATTAAGAATCAGTTCCGATTCTGGAATGGGCAGTAGAATGGCTGTCGATTTCCAATTGGATTTTATAGAACCTAAATAACTATCCGCTTTACCAGTACGCTTTAGGTCAAACCATCGATGCCCTAACTCTGTAAACAGTTCATGTCTTCTTTCTTGTAATAGGGCATAAAATACAGCTTCAGAACCTGTAGCAGTAGTACTAATCAAACCAGCTCTTGCTCTTATGGTATTGATATCCTGAACAGCACCAGGTACATCCTCCAGTTTTACTTTGGCTTCAGCACGAATTAAGAATTGTTCAGCCAAACGAAACATAATGGAATATTCTTTTGACTCAGAAGTCGGCCCTCGCTGTTTGTATTTATAGGCATGATACCATGAATTTGAATCTTTTGTGATGGTTTTTACCCAATTGGTAAACCTTAAATCGGTAGCTTCAAAACTTTGGATTAAACCATTAGTTAGCGCCACCGTTCTTGGAGGGCCACTATTAAAAATAAAAGTAAAACCTTCATAGGTGTTATATCCACTAGCAGCAGAAGAAAGTTGCCAAAGGGTTTCAGGGCTGGTTTTTAAAAACACCTGATTGCTATTGGGTTCTAAAGTGTAGCCACCATTTTCAATAATAGCAGTAGACTCCTCCAGTGCCTTTAGCCAATCTTTTTTATACAAATAGACGCGTGCTAAAAGTGCTGATGCCACCCATGTGTTGGGACGTGCTTTTTCGCTACTGATATAACTTTCAGTTAATAACGATTTGGACTTAATCAAATCAGCTATTATTTTTTTATAGACGTCATCAGATGGTATTCGGGATACCTTACTATTGGTTTTATAATCAGTAGTCTCTATATACGGAATATCCCCAAAAATATTGACCAGATAAAAATGTAAAAACCCTCGAATAAAATAAGCTTCCCCTAAAAACTGATGCTTGTCTTTTTCCTTTAATTTGGAAGTGTTTTCAACCCCTTCAATAATGGCATTAGAAGCATATATAAGGTTGTAGCTATTTTTCCAGAGATTTGACACATTGGAATTTGAGGCTTCCAAGCTGCTAAGGTGAAACCCCTGAATTTGACTAAGCGATGTACTGTATAAATCCAGCTCATCACTATAAAGACCAAGCAAATTATTTATGCCATTAAGTTGCCCGTTGGTTATCCCATCATCCCTTAGATGTGCATAAATATTGGTTAGTGCAGCAGTCACCGTTGAAGCCTCTTCATAGATCACGTCTCCAGTTAGCTGGTCATTGGGTGCATCGATCTCTACAAACTGTTCACAAGAGACCAGTAGTAGTATACCAAAAAACACGAATGTGTTAAAATTATTGAATTTCATAATATTGTTTTTAAAATGTGAGTGTTGTACCAAGTGTAAAAATCTTTAATGGGGGAATGGTTCTTGAAGACTGTGTTTCAGGATCCAGACCATCATAATTCGTAATGGTCAGTAAATTTTGCCCTTGCAGGTACACTTTACAATCCAAACCTTTTATCCATTTGTCATCCAATTGATAGGACAGGGAAATATTTTTTAGGCGGATAAAAGAAGCATCGCTTATAGAAGCTGTACTGCTTAGGTAATTGACATAAGCTTTTAAAGCGTTAGAATTTCTTCCTGTGGTCAATCGCTGAATTTGCGTGATATCACCTGGCTTTTGCCACCTGTTAAGATACGGTTTGGGCAAACTGGTCAGGCTTCCTGGTAATCCAGTAACCGTATAGCTTTTACCTAACTGTTTTTTAAATTGAAATAAAAAGCTAAAATCAAACCCTTTATAGGAGATGCTATTAGAAAAGCCCCCGAAAAATTCAGGATTTAGGTTTCTTATGGCTTTATTGTCATTAGGAGAAGAAATAATACCATCCCCATTGTAATCCTTAAAAGTATAGATACCCGTTTGTGGATCGACACCCTCTAATTGATAGAGTTTTTTTATGTTTAGCGGTTCACCTACCACCAACCGATTGGCATAGGTAGAGCCTTCTAAATCAGGGAATGCTAATAAGCTGTTTTTAGCAATGGATAAGTTCGCAGAGCTTGTCCACTTAAAATCTTTAGTATCAAAATTAACCGTTCTAAGTTCTATTTCCCACCCTTTGTTTTCTACGGTAGCATTAAGGTTTGCGTTTAAGGAACTAAAGCCAGTAGTACCAGGAAGCGGAATGCCAATGAGTTGGTTGGACGATGTATTGGTGTAATAACTGGACGATATAAAAACACGGTCATCGAATAACCCTAATTCAAGGGCAATTTCCAATTTTTTATTAGCCTCCCAACTAAAATCAGGATTAAAGAGCCTAGTAGGTTCCAGACCATTGGTGTTTTGATATTTGGAAGGATTTATGGAATAGGTGTTTAAATACCCATAATCCCCAATCTGGTCATTCCCTGTAGTCCCATAACTTCCTCTTAGTTTACCAAAACTTAATGCTGGAAAATGATTTTCTACAAATTTTTCTTTGGAAAAAATCCATGCAGCTCCTACAGCGCCAAAATTGGCAAACCTTTTGTTAGGTCCGAAACGACTTGAACCATCACGTCTTCCTGTGAGGTTTAGTAAATATTTTCCTTTATGGTTGAAATTTACCCGTGCAAACAAGGCATTGTACTTATAGCTATTTAAGGCGTTATTTAATATGCTAACCGTATTGGCAGCAGCGATGTTCTCGATAAGGCTATTGCTAGTAAAACCTCTGGCATATTGCACCAATTGATTGCTTTTATCCTCTTGAAAAGTAAGTCCAACCAACGTTTTTATCTGTGTGTTTTTAAGGTTAGATGTCCACTGTAATTGTGGTTCAACGATCCATGAGGTTCTATTGCTATTATTATGGCGTATGGATGAAAACTCACTGCCTCTGCCATATGCAGGATTAAATATAGTGGAAGGGGTTGTTTTCTTTTCATTTTGGAAGGTCTGTGTATAGCCCAAACTAGTCGTGAATTTCAAGCTTTTGGTCAGGTTATAACCAATACGGAGGTTTCCAATTAAATTGTTGGTACTGGATAAGTATTTACCCTCCAACTGCCTTAAAGGATTGTTCCATGTAGAATTTTTCCAATTCAGTGTACCATCATCGTTATAAAGATTAGGAGCATTAGGAGTTAGTTTATAAACTTCACGAATTAAATCTGAACTAACAAGATTGTTATTGCTAACAGCATAATTCACAGAAAGTTGTAACTGCAATTTCTTATTTTTAGAGCGGTGGTTTAGACTGGTTAAAAATGAAGCAGTCGTGTTATTATAATCCCCAGGAAAAACGGTCGTTTGTTTTTGGTAGTTTCCACTGACTAAAAAATTAGTTTGTGCATTTCCTCCAGACACAGCTCCTTGTATATTAGAAAAGAAAGCTGCTTTTCCGAATAACTGTTTTTGCCAGTCGGTTTGCTTTGTGGTGTCCCATGTACCATTGATATCATAAGCATTGGAAGGGATGGTGGTAATACCATCATTCACGTAAGCTTCTTTTCGTAATTCTAAATGTTCTGATGTATTTAGTAGAGCTATGGTATTAGTCACTTTTCCGATTCCGCTCGATACATTTAAACGAAACTTTGTTTTTCCAGATTTTCCTTTTTTAGTAGTAATCAGTACGACACCATTAGCTCCGCGTGATCCGTAAATGGCAGTGGCATCGGCATCTTTTAAAATGTCTATGCTACTAATGTCAGAAGGGTGAATACTGTTTAAGGGACTCACGCCAGTGCCTGGGATAATGGTGCCTGATACTTGAATATTTCCCAAAGTCGCAGAAGAAAAGGGGACACCATCAATAATATAAAGCGGTTCGTTTCCTCCACTACGAATACTGTTTTGTCCTCTAATCTTTATTTCAAATCCAGCACCCGGTACACCTGAAGTTTGTGTGATTTCTACACCCGAAACTCTGCCTTGTAGCGCTGCTAAAGGGTTGGAAATAGACTGTTTTTCTATGTCAGCTTGTTTGACTTTTGAGATATTCCCAGTGCGCTCTTTGTCCTTGACGGAATAGTATCCCGCATTTAGGGTGATTTCATCTAATAAAGTAACGTCTTCCAGTAGTTGTACATTAATCTTTAATTGGTCATGAACAGGAATAGTCTGCGTTGTGTAACCAAGTACCGAAAACACCAAAACAGCTGTCGGTTTAGCAGTTATAGTATAGCTACCATCAAAACTGGATATGCTGCCTTTGTTGGTATTCTTAATTTGAATACTAGCCCCAACTATGGGTACATCATTAACATCGGTTATTATACCACTAATTTGAGTTTGTTGTATGGTTAAACCATGAGACGCATTAGAACTAGTAGCTAGGACATTAGTAGAATAAAAAAGGACAAAGAGATAGAACGTATTAAATAGGGTGCACCTACCTATACTCATAAGATTATTTTTCATAATTTTGAATTAAGTTGAACATTAAATTGTTTAATTGTAATTAGCCTCCTAGTAAGCCCGTAAAAGTTAATTAGGAGGTTTTGTGTTTAGTGTCTATCCATATGCAATACCGTGATTTAGTTAGTTTAAATTTTGAATATAGCCTTCAGCAGCCCTTTAAGAAATCCATTTTTTATACTAAATAGTTTAGTATAAATCGTGACTAACTCAAACAGATTAGACAAAAGGGCATTTGAAAGCATATGCGCTTAGGCTTGTGAAACGTGATTGGTCTGGATACCATTAAAAATGTAGTATGCGTTGGTTATGGGATAAAGGAGTAAATAGTAAAATCCAGAAAAGATGTAGCGTACATCCCATAACAAAATTGCCTATATCGGGCCTTTTGGTTTTTTCTTAAAAAGAATGTCTAACACAGAAACTTCCAATAGATATAAGTATTGAAATGGTTCTATAAGTTTTATTTTATAAAATCTGTGTTGCATGCTGGTAAAAGCTTTAAACCATGCGATTCAAAAAATAAAAATAAATGTGAACGCTAAGAAACGTTAAGTATAAACCAAAATGTTAGAAACAAAATGGGCGTGAAACTCAACTTATCACGTTAGAGGTACTGGTATACCTTGGAACGATAAGAGAGCTCACGCCCGGGTCGTGAGCCAATCTACTTATCATCTCGTTCCAAAAAATTACCAGTTTTCTAACGGAGACTCTAAGCGAATAGCTTCAAATATTTTCTATACGAAGAATCGCAAAAATAGTCCTTTCTAAAAGAAAGGTTAATCAAATATAAATAAAATTTTTTAACGACACAAATGTCGTTGACATGTTTTTTTTTATTACCGTCATTTGAATATATGATTGATAAAAAAGATATCTTATTTTATACTACTTCTATTGAAATGGTTCTTAAAGAACTAAGAAGGAAGAAAGGTATGTCTCAAGGAAAAATGAGCGGATTATCTCAATCTGATGTAAACATAGAATTTGCTCAGAAATATGAGGTTACTATAAATATGGGACGCATGGAGTCTAAACCTAACTTTGGAATGACTAAACTACTCTATCTTTGTGATTATTTTGAGATATCAACAATTGATTTCTTTAAAAGAGTTTTGAGTAAAGAAAAAAATGAAATCATTGAATTCATAAAAGCAAAAGAAGAGGAGAAAAGGAAGCGAAAAAGAAGAAAGAAACAAATAAGTAAATAAGGGCCAATCCAAAGAGATTGGTTTTTTTTTTTTGTCTCAAACGCAAAATGCTGTATATTTAAGTAATCGATTCGGTGGTTGTGGGATAACAATTGTCGTAATCG
>TARA_R110002111_G_scaffold189455_4_pt1 | contig 10640 bp, 10 predicted proteins | sample TARA_R110002111 | Tara Oceans TARA_R110002111 (sample SAMEA4397363) | marine metagenome | biome: Polar Biome; feature: [ZZZ] marine water layer (ENVO:01000295); material: water (ENVO:00002006), including particulate matter (ENVO:01000060) such as... | depth 199 m | reverse complement strand
TTAGATATCTTTGGAATTAATCTACTGGAACAAGAAGAATCACTTACGCCTAAAGATTTATATAAGAAATTACAAAACTCATTAATTGACATAAACGAAATTTATATAGCAAAAACTTTAACAAAAGATTGTACTAAAGAGACAGAAGAAAGTGAGGAAAATAATCGCAAACTTATAACTGCATTATATAATTCAGAAATATCAAAACATGAGACACGTTTTTCGGAAAACATCGCTCAATTACAATTAAATGAACGCCAAAGAACAATCACATCACTAGAGGGTAAAATAGCAGAATTAGAAAATAATATTAATACATTAAGATGTACTGCCTAATCTAAAATTTATTCAATAAAATTTAAACATCAATAGCACATTATGCTACAATTCCTAGTATTTTATAATTTTTAAATTTCATTATCAATATATTTATAACTATAAAACATATGTCTCAAATTAAACAAGAAAATATTAGAAATTTTTCTATTATTGCTCATATTGATCATGGTAAATCTACTATAGCAGATAGATTAATACAAATTTGTGGTGGTCTTAGTGATCGAGAAATGTCTAACCAAGTATTAGACTCTATGGACATTGAAAAAGAACGCGGTATCACCATTAAAGCTCAAAGCGTTACTTTAAACTATCAAGCTAAAGATAATGAAATATATCAATTAAATTTTATTGATACTCCTGGCCATGTCGATTTTTCTTATGAAGTATCTAGATCACTTTCTGCTTGTGAAGGAGCTTTATTAGTAGTAGATGCTGGACAAGGAGTTGAAGCTCAAACTGTTGCAAATTGCTATACTGCTATAGAGCAAGATTTAGAAGTATTGCCTGTTTTAAATAAAATAGACTTGCCTCAAGCGGAACCAGAAAAAGTACAAGAAGAAATTGAAAATATAATTGGAATTGATGCAACTGATGCTATTTTAACTAGCGCTAAAACAGGCTTAGGAATTATTGATTTATTAGAAGCTATTACTAAAAGAATCCCTGCCCCTAAAGGAGATGCGACCAAACCTTTACAGGCTCTAGTAATCGATTCATGGTTTGATAGCTATTTAGGTGTAGTGTCACTCATTAGAATAAAACAAGGGACATTGAAACGTGGCGATAAAGTCAATATTATGTCTACTGGACGTGATTATGTTGCTGAACATATAGGAATATTTACTCCAAAAAGAGTAGAAACTAATGAGCTTAAAACTGGCCAAGTAGGTTATTTAATATCAGCTGTTAAAGATATTCATGGATGCCCAGTTGGTGATACTGTAACATTAACACATAATAAGGCTGACGCTCCTTTGCCTGGGTTCAAAACAATTCAACCTATGGTTTTTGCAGGGTTATTTCCAATCGTATCAGAAGATTATGACAGCTTCAGAGATGCTCTAGAAAAATTAAGTCTTAATGACGCCTCTTTATTTTTCGAGCCAGAAAACTCTTCTGCTTTAGGATTTGGTTTTCGATGTGGTTTTCTAGGTTTACTACATATGGAAATCATTCAGGAAAGACTAGAACGTGAATATAATATAGATTTAATTACAACTGCTCCAACTGTAGTATATAAAGTAAAAACAAAAAAAGATGAAACTTTGTATATAGATAGCCCAGCTAAACTTCCTTCTGTAAGCGTTATAGATAAAATGTATGAACCAATTGGGGAAGTAAACATTCTTGTACCACAAAGCTTTGTTGGTACGGTCATGACTTTATGTAATGAGCGACGTGGCGTACAAATAAAAATGCTTTATGTTGGATCTCAAGTATCACTACAATATGAAATACCAATGGCCGAAATAGTCTTAGATTTTTTTGATAAACTAAAATCTGTCAGTAAAGGCTACGCCTCTTTGGATTATAGCTTTTTAAAATATCAAGAAGCTCCTTTAGTCAAAGTAGATATATTAATTAACGGCGATAAAGTCGATGCTTTAGCTATTATAATACATAAAGACAATTCTGATAGACGAGGCCGCTCTTTAACTGAAAAACTAAAAGAAATAATTCCAAGACAAATGTTTGATATAGCAATACAAGCAACAATTGGAGCGCAAATTATAGCAAGATCAACAGTAAAAGCTTTACGTAAAAATGTAATTGCAAAATGTTATGGCGGCGATATTACTAGAAAGAAAAAATTATTAGAAAAACAAAAAGCTGGGAAAAAACGCATGAAGCAAATGGGCAATGTATCCATTCCTCAAGATGCTTTTTTAGCTATTTTAAAAGTAGATGATTAATCAGCTTTGGGAAGATAATGAAAATTTAAGAATAGCTTAATCTAAATAGAGGATACTAGAGATAATAAATTATAAATTATAAATATTTTTATGGCAAATATAGACACCAAGATAAAAACTCAAGATAAGCAGTTACTTAGTAATTTTCAAGAAGTTATAAAATATAATTTTAAAAACTTATCTTTATTAAAACAAGCTCTGACTCATAGAAGTTATAGTAAAAACAATAGTGAAAAATTAGAGTTTTTGGGAGATTCTGTTCTTAATATGATTATTGCTGACTATCTTTATAAATCATTTCAGAATGCCACAGAAGGTGAGCTAACAAGAATGCGCTCTAATTTAGTTAATGGTAGAACATTAAGCAAAATAGCACTTGATTTAAAAGTTAATGAATTTTTAATTTTAGGTCAAGGTGAGCTAAAAACAAATGGAAGATTAAGACAATCTTCTTTAGAAGATGCTATTGAGGCATTAACAGCAGCAATATATATTGATTCAGATTTAGAAACAACGCAACAGCAAATATTATCTTGGTTTAAACCGTATTTAAGTAATATATCTATTGAAAATATTATCAAAGATCCTAAAAGTAAATTACAAGAACTAATTCAAGGAAAACTTAAACAAATTCCAAAATATAAACATGTAAAAGATACAGGAAACGATCATGAACGAATCTTTTATGCTCAATGTATTATCAGCAAACTTAATATAGAAACAACTGGCAAAGGCCCTAATAAACGCTCAGCAGAACAAGATGCCGCTAAATTAGCTTTAGAAAAAATGAACACTAAATGATTATTAACAAAACTTAAAAGTAAATTTTAGAAGTAAATTATGGAATTAAATAAAGATTTAAATAAACACTGTGGTCTTGTATCATTAATTGGCAAACCAAACGCTGGAAAATCAACTTTACTCAATGCAATATTAAACAAAAAACTTTCAATAGCCACAAGAAAACCCCAAACTACACAAAAAAAAATCTTAGGAATCAAAACTCAAGATAATACCCAAATTATTTATTTAGATACGCCTGGAATTCATAAGAAAACCAAACGCGAAATTAATAAATATATGAATAAAACTGCTCTAGATACTTTGAAAGATGTAGATTTAATTTTGTTTCTAATGGAATCTTATAAATGGTCTGAAGATGATGATTTAGTAATAGAGCATCTAAAAAGTCTAAGTTTAAAAACTCCTGTATATTGTATTATCAATAAGCAAGATAAATTAAATAATAGAAGTGAATTGCTACCTATTATTGAAAAAGCAAAAGATTTATATCCTTTTAAAGAAATAATCCCTATATCTGCACTTAAAAAAAGTAACATCAATACATTAGAAAATTTAATTATTAAAGAAATAGAAACTAGAACTGAAAATCTAGACTATTTTTATTATCCTGAAGAGCAGTATACAGATCAACGAATAGAAATGTTAACAGCAGAATTAATCAGAGAACAACTATTAACTTCTTTAGGAGAAGAGTTGCCATATACAACAGCTGTAATAATTTCTGAATTTACTAAAAAAGAAAAACTTACTCATATAGAAGCAACTATCTGGGTTGAAAGAGCCCCACAAAAAGCTATAGTAATTGGAAAAGCAGGACATAAATTAAAAAACATTGGAATTAATGCAAGACAAGAAATAGAGCAATTATTAGACACTAAAGTTTGTTTAAAGCTTTGGGTTAAAGTGAAAGAAAAATGGTCTGATGATAAAAATAAATTAACTTCGCTAGGATTTTACTAGTTAAAATACAGATAACCTCTCCAAAGACAAACAAAGGAGAGGTTATCTTAATTTATATTTAATCCCTTACTTCCAAAACTGAACCAACATTAATAAATCCTGTGTTAAGCCATTTAGCATCATTATAAAATAATCTTATACAGCCATGAGATGCGTTATAAGCAGGAACTGATTGAAAAGCATGCATTGCAAAGCCTTTATAATAATGCATACAATAAGGCATTCTTGCTTTATATTGAGGCGAGTAACAATCAGCTCCTTTTTTGTTATAAATCCTAAATTTACCTGTTTGAGTATAATGTCCCTTAGTTGCTGTTGATGTAGGTCCCCACCATTTTAATGAACCATCTGCATCATATGCGCCAAAGGCATGCTCAGAAATATCAACTATGACTCTTCTTCTTTCATCTGGCTTTATCTTTTGTGGAAAAGGAGCATATTCCAAGTAACCTTTATCTAAATTAACAGGAACAACAATCCACGGTCTTGAGCTAGCGTCTTTATTTGTTCTGTTTACTCTACGAACTAATTCTCCATGATCTGGATTAGGGAATAATTTAGACCAGGTATCTCCTTTATGAATTTTTACACAATAGTAATCTTGAGTATTACAAAGTTTATCACCATAAAATATTTTATTATAATTACTAAAGCTCGTAATCTTTTGTCTTTGATCTACCGGCACAAAAGAATTATTTGTTTTTTGTGTTTTATTATAAGCAAAAATATTATTTGACATAGATAAAACCATGCTCATTAAACCTGCTAATGCAGTAACTCTAATGGTTTTATTAAAAAAAGTAGCATTAAATAACATTGACATAGCCAACCCCACATTTTAATTTTTTGGTATTCATGAGGATTAGTTTATTAACTATAGAATATGTTCAAATATTTTTGTTTGGAGCGGGTGATGGGGATCGAACCCACGTATTTAGCTTGGAAGGCTAATGTTCTACCATTGAACTACACCCGCAAAAGGATAATCTGAAAGTGGTGGAGGGGGCAGGATTCGAACCTGCGAAGGCGGAGCCGTCAGATTTACAGTCTGATCCCTTTAACCACTCGGGAACCCCTCCACAAAAACTCGTTGTGAACTCTATGATGAGTATCATCCTAAAATTTGCTTTATTTGTCAAGAAATTAATAAAACAATTTATAATTTTTTTTTTTCAGGCTATAATCTTTAGTATCCCAAAGACTATTATAGCGCAATGATTAACATGACTATAGTAGTTAAAAATAGTAAAAATATTAAAATTTTTAGCGATAAAACTTATGACTATTTATAAAAAAATTTTATTTCCTGCATTATTATTTGCAAGCCAACTTTTTGCAGCGAATAATCTCCCACAACAATTAAAAATACCTGAACATAATAATCATATTGGACAACCAGCCAATAATAAAATTGATGATTCTACCTTAAATAATTTAATCACTCCCTCATCTCCTGATATAGATGCTACATCTTATATTTTATTAGATTCTGATAGCGGTGAAGTTATTGCTAGTAAAAATCCTGATATGCAAGTATCCCCCGCTAGTCTTACAAAAATAATGACCATGCATATCATCAGTAAAGAATTACAAGAAGGAAAAATTAAGCTTACTGATTTAGTTAACATCAGCACTAAAGCCTGGAAAATGCCCGGCTCTAGAATGTTTATTGAGCCTGATACCAATGTTCCAGTTTCTGAGCTAATAAAAGGCATTGTGATTCAATCTGGCAATGATGCAAGTATTGCTATGGCTGAATATATAGCTGGAAGCGAAGATGAATTTGTTAATCTTATGAATTATGAAGCGCAAAATTTAAACCTAAAAAATACTCACTTTGAAAATGCAACTGGATTGCCACATAAAAACCATGTATCAACAGCAAGAGATATGGCTGCTCTGTCAAAAGAAGTAATAGAAAATTATCCTGAATATTACAAATTATATAAAGAAAAAGATTTTACTTATAACAATATAAAACAATATAATCGCAACAAATTATTATGGCGTAAAAGTTTAAATGTTGACGGCTTAAAAACAGGATTTACTGATAGCGCGGGATATTGCCAAGTTACTTCTGCAAAAACAGGAAATCATCGACTTATTTCTGTAGTTATGGGAAGTAATTCAGAAGATGAACGCGCAAAAAACAGTGCAACTCTAATTAAATATGGATTTAAGCACTATGAGACTAAAAAATTATTCTCAGATAATATGGAAATAAAAGAAGTTCCTGTATGGATGGGAGATAAATCAATGGTTCCTGCTGGAGTAATTAAAAGCACTTATATAACTATTCCCAAAAACACATACAGCCAATTAAAATACATTTTAAATATAAAAACGGAACTCAAGGCCCCAATTAAAAAAAATATGCAAGTAGGCACTATTGATATAATGCTAAATAACAATATATTAAAACAAGTGCCTCTTGTTGCTCTTGCTTCTATAGAAAAAGGCGGTATTTGGACAAAAACCAAAGATTATATCAGCTTATCTGTTTTGAGCATTTTTAATAAAAATAACAATGAATATACTACAGAAGAAATAGCTAAAATAGCTTAAAGGAATTCACTATGAATAATGACAAAGTTTTTATTAATAATAATTTTGTTGATAAAAATGCAGCAAACATTTCTGTTTTTGACAGGGGCTTTCTTTTTGCAGATGGTATTTACGAAGTTATCCCTGTCTGTGGTGATATTCCATATTTTATTAACCATCATTTAGAAAGATTGCAAAAAAATCTAGGCATAATAGAAATAGACTATAATGTAGAATATGATTATTGGGCTAATATCATAAATAATCTAATAAAATATAATGGTAAAAACAGAGGCATTTACATTCAAATAACAAGAGGGGCTGACATAGATAACTTACGCACTCATGCACCCAATAAAGATTTAAAACCAACGGCAATAGCCTTCAGCTTGCCTGAAAAAGAATTTGGCCACTCACTTAATAATACAGGCATTAGCGCAATAACCCATGAAGATATTAGATGGCAGCTATGTCATGTAAAATCAGTATCATTACTTGCAAATGCACTTCTCAGTAAAAGAGCTTATGAAAACTCAGCGGCAGAAACTATATTAATTAAAAATAACTACATAACAGAAGGAACGTCTAGTAATATCTATATTGTAAAAAATAACGAGATTATGACTCCTGTATTAAATAATGAAATATTACCAGGTATTACAAGAAAAATTTTATTAGATATAGCTTTAAAAGAAAATTATATTGTTAAATATAGTAAAATTACTATAGATGATTTATACAATGCTGATGAAGTATGGATAAGTGGTCAAATAAAAGAGTTACAACCTGTAACCAAAATAGATGACAAGATAATAAGCGATGGTAAACCTGGTCCATTATGGAAAAAAATGTCTGCGTTATATATAGAAACAATTAAGAGTAATTTATAAATGTCTTTGGATAAAAAGCCCAACAAAAAATCACTTATAGAATTTCCCTGTAAATTCCAAATAAAAGTAGTAGGGCTTAGTAATTTTAACATTAATGATATAACTTCCAAGATTATATTAAAACATTCATCTCATATGAAAAATAAGGTATTAACGAAAGAGTCTTTTAGCTCAGGTAAAAAGTATATTAGTATAACTGCTACTATAGATGCCATAAATCAAGAACAATTAGATGCTATATATAAAGAATTACATGCCCATGAAGCTACTATGTGGGTCTTATAGATTTACTGAAGAATTTTGATATTAAAATGAACGAAGTATTAGTTAAAAACTTAGGTAATGATCTTGATTATCAATCTATTTTGGAGAAAATGCGAGATTTTACTCTATCAAGAAACTCTGGGACTCAAGATGAAATTTGGGTTTTAGAGCACTCCTCTGTTTATACACTAGGACAAGCAGGTAAGCCTGAACATATATTAAATCCTAAAGCAATACCTATTGTAAAATCAGATCGAGGTGGACAAGTTACTTATCACGGTCCTGGACAAATAGTACTTTACTTATTATTAAATATACAAAAATTAGATATAAACATTAAACAATTTGTTTGTGCTTTAGAGCAAGCTTCAATTAATTTTTTAAAACACTTCAATATAGATGCTCATCGAATTGATAAAGCGCCTGGAATTTATGTTAAAAATAAAAAAATATGTTCAATAGGTCTTAGAGTTAAAAAAGGCTGTACCTACCATGGGATTGCATTTAACACTAAAATGGATCTTATGCCATTTAAAGGTATTAATCCATGCGGTTATAAAGACTTAGAAATTACCCAGTTTAATGATCTATATAAAAAAGAAGAACTAAATCTAGATAAATTAAAAGATTTATTAATAGAAAAAGTTATAACCGAATTAAACTTAACTCAAATATAATTTTATGGATATATCCCATTTTCAACCTTTTTTTGATTGGGTAGGACACAACCCTTTACTTGCAGGTTTAATAATTTTTTTAATATCGTTATCTGAATCACTTGTAATAATAGGATTATTTGTTCCTGGTATTCTTATGATGGGTATAATTGGTGCATTCGTTGGAATGGGATATTTAAATATATGGGCAACATTATTTTGGAGTATATTAGGAGCAATAGTTGGCGATGGAATCAGTTTTTGGATTGGTCGTTATTATAAAGAAAGACTAAGAGCAATATGGCTCTTTAAATATTATTCTAATTTAATTTTAAAAGGGGAAAGTTTTTTCAAAAAACATGGTGGTAAAAGCATAGTTGTTGGCAGATTTATAGGTCCTATTCGCCCTATTATCCCGGCAATAGCAGGTATGATGCACATGCCCCCTAAATACTTTACTTTTGTAAATGTTGTATCTGCCATCTTATGGGCTCCTGTTTATCTGTTTCCCGGATTAATTTTTGGCTCATCAATTGCCAACTTACCAGAAGGTGTTGCTACAAAACTAGCCATTATAGTCTTTCTTATTTTGACTATATTATGGTTCATTATAAAAATAATTCAGATGTCTGTTAAATATATATATAGACACTATAAAAATTTTAATCACAAATGTTATCTTTTTTGTATTAAAAAAAAATATATTAAAATCTTAAAAATATTTCATAATTCAGATGAACCTGAACAACCATCTATTTTTTCTGCTCTTTTAATTATTATCACCTTGATTTTATTTATAACACTATCTATTAATATAATCACACATAGTGACATAATTTACCTAAATAATTATGCTCATCATTTTACTAGAGGTTTATATAACGAATATGCAATCACCTTTTTTGCCGTATTTTCTTTGTTATATGATAAATATATAGCTATTATTGTTTTTGGGTGTATATGCTTTTATTTATTTTATAAAAAGCATTATAACGAACTAATCCACGCAGCTATTTTAATTACCAGCAGTGTAATTATAATTTATGGGCTAAAATATTTATTTGACAATCCAAGACCACAAGATCTTTTTAATGTCCGTAATTTTAATTCATATCCCAGTGGTCATACTATACTTGTAACTGTAATTTGGGGTTACATGGCTATTTTATTAGCAAGAGCCAATAATTCTTTTACATCTTTAAAAAAATATTTTTCTGCATGCTTAATTATAATAGTAACTACAGTATGTATAGGAAGATTATACTTAGGTGATCATTGGGTTGCTGACGTTATAGCAGGTTTGTTATTAGGTCTCATTCTAGTTCTTATTATTAATATAAGCTATAAAAGAAAACCCCCGTCTTTAAATATTAATTATTATAATCTTGTAATCATTTTTTTTGGCACAACCATAATATTTGGAGCTCCATATACTTACCTAAAGTTAGAAAAAACATTAAAAGATCACCAGCCTATTTTTAAATACACAGATATATCTCAATCAGAATGGACTGATAATAATAAAGAATATATGCCAGCTAAACGCAGCGGCCTACTAAATAACAAAGTATCTATTCTAAATATTCAATGGGCTGATAGCTTAGAGAAAATAGCTACAACTTTGCAAAAAGATGGCTGGAAACAATTACCAGAATTTAATTTAAATAATATAATGCACGCATTAAAACCAAGACCAAACGCAATCTCAATACCTATATTACCAACATTTCATAATGACAAGACATATAAAGCAAGCTTTATAAAACTTATTAATAAAAAAATTGTAACGTTAAGATTATGGCACTCTAACTATCGATTATCAGATAATAAAAATACTCCTATATGGATTGGAACAATAAATTATGCCGATATAAAACGATACCTTAAACTTTTATCTATATTAGATCATCAAGTAGAAATATCTAATTTCCCTGTGAATATACTTCATGACAATTTGATCAAAAATGGAAATGATGTTAACTCTAAAATTATTTCTAACAATGGCCAAGATATATTATTAATAAAATAATTTTAATTTAACATTTAGAGTAGCCTTTCTCAAATTGAGAAAGGCTTTTTGGGCGGGTATAATAAGATTAACTTTGCTTTTTAACTTTATCTAAAACAGAAAGAATTGCATTTGGAGGTATGTATCCAGGCATAATTGTTCCATCTTCAGTTATTAAAGCAGGTGTTCCATTAATTCCTAACTGTTCAACTAACGCTAAACTTTTGTCTACAGGATGATTTTTACATAATTTATCTGATAT
>TARA_R110002111_G_scaffold249442_1_pt1 | contig 10652 bp, 10 predicted proteins | sample TARA_R110002111 | Tara Oceans TARA_R110002111 (sample SAMEA4397363) | marine metagenome | biome: Polar Biome; feature: [ZZZ] marine water layer (ENVO:01000295); material: water (ENVO:00002006), including particulate matter (ENVO:01000060) such as... | depth 199 m | reverse complement strand
TTGAAAAAGGATATCATATTAAAAGTTGAGAATATTTCAAAACAATACCGATTAGGGCAAATTGGAACTGGAGCACTTGGTCACGATTTGAACAGATGGTGGCATAAAGTGAGGGGAAAAGAAGATCCCTATTTAAAAATAGGAGAAGTAAACAACCGAAGCACCAAAGCAACTAGTGACTATGTATGGGCCTTAAATGATATTAATTTCGAAGTTGAAAGAGGCGAGGTTTTAGGTATCATTGGTAAAAATGGAGCAGGAAAATCAACATTACTCAAGTTATTGTCGCGTGTTACTTCGCCAACCACCGGCGAGATTAATTTTGGCGGTCGCGTAGCTTCATTGTTGGAAGTTGGTACTGGCTTTCATGGTGAAATGACTGGGCGTGAGAATATTTTTCTAAACGGTGCCATTTTGGGTATGACCAAAAAAGAAATCCAGTCGAAGCTTGATGATATAATTGATTTTTCTGGCTGTGAGCGCTATATAGATACACCTGTAAAGCGTTACAGTAGCGGTATGTACGTGCGTTTGGCTTTTGCTGTAGCAGCTTTTTTAGAGCCCGAAATTTTGATTATTGATGAGGTACTAGCAGTAGGCGATGCGGAATTTCAAACAAAGGCCATTGGTAAAATGCAGGATATTTCATATCAAGGAGGCAGAACAGTCTTGTTTGTAAGTCATAATATGGCAGCTGTTAAGGAATTATGTACTAAAGCCATTGTTTTAGAGTATGGAGTTATAGTTTTTGAGGGTAATACTAATGATGCAATAGATTTTTATTTAAAAAGCGATATTGCAAATGCCTCTGCTCATTATTTAAACCAATCTCCAAAAGATGGTTCAGATATTTTAGAAGTATCAATTATTGATAGTAGTAAAAATGTTTGTGGAGTGTTTGGTTTTGATGATCAAATTAAGCTAAATATAAAAATGAAAGTAGAAGCTAAACATTTAGCAAATGCAGTTTTAGGTTTTAGGGTAATAGACCAATTAGAAAGAGCTATTTTTTCTTCTGAGGTAACATTAACAAACTATATTAAATCTGAGGGCAATTACAGTTTTGATGTTGAATTACCATTTAAGACCTTAGTACCTAATGATTACAGAATTCATGTAGCGTTTCATATACCAAATCAAGAAATTATAAATAACTTGGAGAAAATATTAAGTTTTAATATTGAAGAAACCGGTTCAGATTTTCATAAATATGCTGGTAAAGATTATGGTTGTGTTGTTTTAGATAATAAGTGGACTTTAAAAAGATGATTAAGACTATAAAAAACATAATTAAAAAATTTTCACATAAGAGTTCTAATAAGATATCACTAAATGAAAGTGAACAATATTTAGAAAATGGATGTATCCCTTGGTCTAAAGGTTATGATTATTTCAAAAAAGAATTTATAACTAAATCAATAAACAATCAAGAGCTTTTAGAAGAAATTAAAAGCAACCTCCCTTTTAATAATTATGGATATAGACTAGACGAAAGAGTCGTTGAATATCCATGGATATTTTCAAAACTAAGTACTAAAGGTGTGAAAATGCTAGATGCAGGTTCAACCTTTAATTTTGATTATATTGTTAATCATCCTAAAGTAGAAAATAAAGATTTAACTATTTTTACCTACGCACCAGAATCAAATAATTTTTCGAATAAAAGAATATCTTATGTTTATGGAGACTTAAGAACATTACCATTTAAAGATGAATTATTCGACATTGTTATATCACAGTCTACTATTGAGCATATAGACATGGATAACTCAATATACGGATACGATATTACTCATAATGTAGATGAAAATAGAAAATCTTATGAATATATTATAGCTATTGAAGAAATGATAAGAGTGTTAAAAAGAAAAGGAACACTATTAGTCACTTTTCCCTATGGAAAGTTTGAAAACCATGGCTTTTTTCAACAGTTTGATAATGAAATGTTAGATAGAATTTTAAATATATTTAAGAGTTTTGGTTCTTGTAATGTTACCTTTTTTGAATATAAGAAAGATAGTTGGAATTTTACAAATAAAGAAGATTTAGTAGATGTTGTATCTTATAATCCTCATACAGGTCAAGGAAAGTTAGAAGACGGGGCTGCTCATTGTAGAAGCGTGGCTTGCTTGCATTTTATAAAAAGTTAGCATGACCTGGGAAGACACTATAATAAAAATAAGAAAAGAAGACAATTATAAAACGTTAGTTGAACAAGCTTATTTTGATGAAAATTTAGAATTAAATGTTGAACGTTTTTCACAAAGTGAAGAATATAAAGAAACCCTTAATATCATAAAGTCTTATACGCCTCATGCGTTATCAATTTTGGATATAGGTTGTGGTAATGGAATTAGTGCTATTAATTTTGCATTAAGCGGATTTGAAGTAACAGCTGTAGAACCTGATAAAAGTAATACTGTTGGAGCGGGTGCTATAAAAAAGCTAAGAGAAATATACAAGCTTAAAAATATAGATATTTTTGAGGCATACGCTGAAGATATTAATTTTGAAAGCAATTCTTTCGATATAGTTTATGTAAGACAAGCCATGCACCATGCAAATAATTTAGAAAAATTTATTAAGGAATGTGTAAGAGTTTTAAAAAATAAAGGGTTACTCTTAACTCTAAGAGACCATGTGATTTTTGATGATGCAGATAAAAAGTGGTTTTTAAAAACGCATCCATTACATAAATTTTATGGCGGAGAAAATGCTTTTACATCAGTGCAATATAGGAGTGCAATTGAAAATGCTGGTGCCAAAATTTTGAAAGAATATAAATACTATGATAGTATAATAAACTATTTTCCAACGGGTCTAGAAGAATTAAAAATGATTGAAAAAGAGAATATTTTAAAACAAAAAAAACTGTTGAAAGATAAAATTGGAATCATTTCAAATGTTCCATTTGTATGGGATTTTTATAAATTTATTAAGGGTTACAAACCTTTAAATGAAAGGCAAGTGCCAGGAAGGATGTATTCTTATATAGCAATAAAAAAATGAAAATTTTAATCATAGGTTCTAAAGGCTTTATAGGTTCGCATTGTGTTGAGTACTTTTCAAAGACACATGATGTTTGGCAATGCGATGTAGTTTCAGATTATGTATCGAGTAATTATTTTACTATTGATGCTACTAACGCTGATTTTAATGATATTTTTCAGAAACAAATTTTTGATTTTTGTATTAATTGTTCAGGTGCTGCAAGTGTTCCTGATTCAATAAAAAATCCGCAAAGAGATTTCAATTTAAATGTTTTAAATGTATATAAACAGTTAGATTCCATACGTAAATATAATCCTGATTGTAAGTATATTAATTTTTCTAGTGCAGCTGTTTATGGCAACCCTAAAAGTTTACCTATAATTGAAGATGCTGAAATTAATCCTATTTCTCCATATGGTTATCATAAGAGAATGGCAGAAAAAATATGTGAAGAGTTTTATGAAACCTTTAAAATTAGTACATGTTCATTAAGAGTTTTTTCAGCTTATGGACCTGGTTTACAAAAGCAGTTATTTTGGGATTTGAATAAAAAATCTTTAAATAAAACTGTGGAATTATTTGGCACAGGTAATGAATCAAGAGATTTCATTTACATAACAGATTTAGTTGAAGCAGTTAATTGTGTTATATTAAATTCGATATTTGAAGCTGAAATTTTAAATATAGCCTCAGGCAAAGAAGTTATTATAAAAAATGTGGTTGGTACCTTCTATAGTTTTTTTAATAAAGAAATTCAATACAAATTTTTAGGAAATAAACGAGAGGGCGACCCTTCAAACTGGAAAGCAGATATTTCTAAAATTAAGAATTATGGATTTACGCCCAAGGTTTCTATAGATATGGGTTTAAAAAAATATGTTCAATGGTTGCAAGAAAACGCATAGGGCTTATTTTTTCGTATAACGAAAGTTGGATAGCAGGCAGTTATTATATACTTAATATTATTCATGCACTAAATACTTTAGATAATCATAAAAAGCCTGTAGTTGTTGTGCTTTCTGAGAATTTAGATAATTTTAATATTGTTAAAAAAGAAACCAATTATCCTTTTTTAGAATATTTTAAATTTCCATTTGAAAAACCTGAATATAACATTCTAGAAAGGTTAATTAACAAGGTTAGTAGAATGGTAAATAAAAAAAACAGTATAGTTAAAACCCCAAAACAACCAGATATTGCTTTTTTGTACCCAAATCAAATAGATACTATACAGGTAAACGGATTAAAAAAAGTTAACTGGATTCCAGATTTTCAAGAAGAGCATTTATCACAATTTTTTTCTGAAGAAGAAATAAAAACCCGAAAGTACAATCAAAAGGAAATATATAGCAATGGAGATATTGTTGTACTAAGCAGTCAGGATTCTGAAAATGATTTTAAAAAACTTTATCCAAAAGCCAAAGCAAAAACAGTTGTACTTAATTTTGCCGTTACACATCCAGATTTCAGTTATATAAAACCTAAAAAAATATTCAAAAAATATAATATTAGTGATTCTTATTTCTTTTTACCGAATCAGTTTTGGGCACACAAAAACCATTTAGTAGTATTGAAAGCTCTTAAAATTTTAAAGGATGAAGGAATTGATGTTTTAGTAGTATTCTCTGGTAATGAAAATGATTATAGAAACAAAGATTACGTGGCTAATTTAAAAAGTTTCGTAGATTTAAATAATTTAGAAAATAATGTAAATTTTTTAGGGTTTATACCTAGAGATGAACAATTATTTTTAATGAAACATGCAAAAGCAGTTATCCAACCATCTTATTTTGAAGGATGGAGTACAGTTGTTGAGGATATTAAGGCAATAAACAACTTTGTTTTACTTTCTAATATTGAGGTACATATAGAACAAATGAAAGATAACCGTGATTTTTTTTACCCAAACGATCCTGCTGAATTAGCTTCATTAATAAAAAAGTACACGAAACAGGAAACTAAAATTAAAAACATAGATTATACCTTAAATAAGATAAAGTTTTCAAATGAATTTATTAAACTAGTTGAACAAGCTACAATTTAGCTTAGTTTTTAAGGATAACTACATAATTAAATATGGCGGATAAGATGCTAATATCAATCATAACTATCAATTTTAATAATCTTGATGGGCTAAAAAAAACCATGTCCAGCGTTTTTAACCAGTCTTGGAAGGAGTTTGAATACATTGTTATTGATGGTGGTTCAACAGATGGAAGTGCAGCTTATATTGAAAATCATAAAGACAAAATTGATTATTGGGTTAGCGAACCAGATAAAGGGGTTTATAATGCAATGAATAAAGCCATAAAAGTAGCGAAGGGCGACTATTTGTTATTTTTGAATAGTGGAGATCACTTTTATGAAAATTTGGTGCTTGAAAGAAACTATAAGTTTATAAATAATTACGATTTAATCTATTTTAATATAAAAGTGGTTACTAGTGAAGCAGAACATATTAATAATCCACCTGATTATTTAGTTTTCTCATATTTCATCAATGATACTTTACCACATCAGACTACTTTTATTCGTGCTTCTTTATTTGAAAAAGTTGGATATTATGATGAAAGTTTAAAAATTGTATCCGATTGGAAATTTTTTGTTGAAAGTATTTGTAAATTCAATGCATCTTATCTTAAAGTAGAAAATGTTTTAGCTACACATTATCTTGATGGACTAAGTGCATCTCCTGAGAACTGGCCTGTAATTCTGGAGGAAAGGAATAATGTTTTAGAAAGTGGGTTTAAAGTTTTTATGGATGATAATCGACAGCTTTTGGAATATCGAAATAAACATAACGAATCAATGAATTTAATTTCTAAGTTAAGAAATTCTCGTAAAATAAACTTCTTAGTAAAATTGGGGCTGTTAAAAAATTTTTAGCATACATACGCAAAAATAAAAAATTGATAAAAAAAATACTCTTCATATCACATGATACTTCAAGAAATGGCGCATCCATGGTGCTGCTGCATCTTTTGCGATGGTTAAATAGCAGTCAGCCACAAATCACTTGCGATGTTTTAACCTTAAATGGAGGTGCTATAGAATCCGAATTTAAAGAGCTTTCTTGTGATTTTTACAATTACAAGGAAATCACAAAGCAAAAGAAATTAAAGCTTTGGCAACGTTTTTTTTTAAAAATAGGTTGGTTTAAAAGAACAAATCATGAAGTAAATTTAGTTTCAGAGTTAAGTAATAACAATTATCAAATTGTTTATGCAAATACTATTCTAAGCGTTCAATTGGCTCATGAACTTGTATCTAAGAACAAAAATATCCGATTTATTGCTCATGTGCATGAACTCAATACAGTAATAAAGATAAACATGCCTAATTTTGATAATTACACTTCTTTAATAGACCAGTTTATTGTTCCATCTCAATTAGTAAAAAAGAATTTAATTAAAAATAGGGCAATTCAAGAAGATAAAATTGATGTAGTTTATGAATGTGCATTAACAGATATTGATAACAAAAAACAAGTTGTATTAAAAGAAGAAAAAGTTTTTACAATCGGAGCTTCTGGTACTGTAGATTGGAGAAAAGGACATGATGTTTTTATACAATTGGCTCGATATCTTGATTCAAATTATGATATTTCAAATTTTAAATTTATTTGGGTAGGTCATATTAAATTACAAGATCAAATTATTTTAGAAGAAGATATTGAGAAATTAGGACTAAAAGAAAAAGTTATTTTTGTTGGAGAACAAGAAAATCCTTCCAACTATTTTAAAGATTTTGATGTATTTGTAATGACTTCAAGGGAAGATCCTTTTCCTTTAGTATGTATTGAAGTAGGGATGTTGGGTAAGCCCATTATAAGTTTTGACAAAGCAGTTGGCACTAATGAAGTTTTAAAAAATGGTGGAGGATTTATAGTGCCATACTTAAATATTGAAGCTATGGTCGAAAAAATAATGGAGTATTATACAAATTCTGTTTTGTTAGAAGCACATGGAGAAATTAATAAAACTGTTTTTTCTCAGTTTACACCAGAGTTAATTTGTCCGCAACTTTTTTCAATACTTCAAAAGCACATAAAATAAATGACTATCACATTTACTCTTTGTTTTAATAATTATAGGACCCATATTAAACCATTAATTGCTTATTTTTTCACGTTAGGATTTATAATTTCCAGAAAAGTAACTTTATTAAACTAATCGATAAGATAATGATCTCAATAATTATCTGTTCAAGAACACAAATCATAAGTAGTGACTTATCTGATAATATAAATAAAACAATTGGTTGCGAATATGAATTGATTGTTATTGATAATTCTCAAAACAACTATTCCATTTTTCAAGCCTATAACCAAGGTATAAAACAAAGCAATGGCAATTATTGGTGTTTTATGCATGACGATATTTTATTTCACACCCAAAACTGGGGCACGAAAATTAAAGAAATATTTAGTAATGATGCACAAATAGGGTTACTCGGAGTTGCAGGAGCTAAATTAAAAACAAAAATGCCTTCGGCTTGGTGGGATTGTCCGCATAAATTCATGGTTACAAATATTATTCATGCATCTGTAAATAATAAAAAAGAAAAACAATATCATGGGTTTGATTATGGAGATAATGTTGAAGTTGCCACAGTAGATGGTGTATTTATGGTAATTCGGGCAAATGAGTTAATTAGGTTTGACGAAAGGCTTATGGGGTTCCATAATTACGATTTTAATCTGGCAATTCAAATGGTAAAGCAACTACTCAAAGTGGTGGTAACCAATCAAATTTTAATAGAACATTCATCCATCGGTAACATTGATAAAACATGGATAACTTCTGCTTTAACTTTTGATAAATATCATAGTAATATGTTACCTTTAAATCCATCAAAGATTTTGAACAATAAAGAAATGAAGGCCATAGAATTTAAAAATGGAATGTTATTTTGCGAAAAATTAATTCAATACCAATTCAAGAAAAAAGCTATTTACTATTGGTTAGAATTGTTGAAACTTAAACCGTTTTCTAAATTTCATTATCGGTTTTTAAAAAAATGGCTATTGACATAAATTTCACTAATGACTAAAAGCGATATTTGTATAACCATTCCTATTTATAAAGAGCATTTAAATTCTTATGAAATACAAGCGGTAAATCGTTGTATAGAAGTGTTGTCAGATTATACCATATGTTTTGTATGTGCGAAAAGCTTAGAAGTTCAATTTTATAAATCCAATTTTAAAGAAATAGAAAGCTATGTTTTTTTTGACGAGAAATACTTTAAAAGCTTAGAAGGATACAATGCATTACTTTTAAATATTAAATACTACAGTGCTTTTAGTCAATACAAATACATGTTGCTCTATCAAACCGATTGTTATGTTTTTAAGAATGATTTACTGTTTTGGGTAAATAAAGGCTATGATTATATAGGAGGTGTTTGGTTTGATAATTTTCATAAAAACCCAGATTTAGGAGCTCAGTTTTGGTATGCCGGAAATGGTGGCTTTTCATTGCGGAATATTGAAACCATGATACATGTTTTAAATTCAAAAAAGAAATTAAAAAACTGGAACCAGTTGATGGAAGAGAAAAGAAAACTAGGTAAAACTAAAGGTTTTAAATCATTTAAACATTCAGTTTTATTTATATTAAAAGCATTTGGTTATAAAAATAGTATCAGTTTTTATGCTAAGCATTTTGATAATAATGAAGATGTTTTTTTTGCAGATTTACATTTAAAGTATGCTGTTTTAAATGTCCCTAGAGTAGAAGATGCGTTGCTTTTTTCTTGGGATAGGCGTCCTGATTATTTATACGATAAATTAAAAGTATTACCTTTTGGTTGTCATGCTTGGTATAGGAGTGATGTGCCTTACGAAATAAATAAAGGGTTTTGGTTGAAAATAATGAATGATTTTAAACTTTAGGTATGATTAAACTCTCTATTATAACTGTTAATTATAACAATGTTTTAGGATTAAAGCGCACTATTAAAAGCGTTCAAAATCAAACCTATTCTAATTTTGAGCATATTATTATTGATGGTAATTCTACAGACGGTAGTAAAGAATTAATAGAAGCTAATAAACAGCATTTTAGTTATTGGGTAAGCGAGCCAGATAAAGGGATTTATCATGCTATGAATAAAGGTATAAAAGTAGCTAAAGGCGATTATTTATTCTTTTTAAATAGTGGAGATCATTTTAACGATAGTCATGCTTTAAATAAAGTATATAGTCATTTAAAAGACCTTGATATTGTTTATTTTGATATTAATGTAATTGGAGAACATGAAACAAGTATTAAAAAATGTCCAAAAGAATTAACGTTTAAGTTTCTTCATCAGGATTTACCTGCACACCAAGCCACATTTATTAAAAAAAGTTTGTTTGAACAATTAGGGTATTATGATGAAAGTTTGAAAATTGTTTCAGATTGGAAGTTCTTAATCCTAGCGATATGTAAACATAATGCAACATATAAGTATGTTGAAGACACCTTTTCAACATATTATAGTGATGGTTTAAGTTCATTACAAGAAAATCAAAATTTGGTTAAAGCAGAACGTGAAAGTGTTTTGAATAAAGAATTTGAGGTCTTTATGAACGATTTAAAAGAACAATATAAACTAGAAAGAACCCTAAGAACTTTAAGAAAATCAAGAACTATAAAACTTATGATTAAGTTAGGATTAATTCATAAGTTTTGAAATTAATGATTTTCTATTATTTATAAATAAAAATGAAGTTCTCAGTATCCGTAGTAATCCCAGTATATAATGGAGGCCGTTTTATAGAAAAAGCGATCAAATCAGCAATGAAACAACCAGAAGTTGTTGAAATTATTGTGGTTGATGATGGCAGCACAGATAAAACATTACAGATTATTGAAAAGCTGCAATCACAAGACTCAAAAATTAAAATACATCATCATAAAAATAAAGCAAACAGAGGGCGTTCTACAAGTAGAAATTTAGGTATTAAAAATGCAAAGGGGAATTACATAGCTTTTTTAGATGCTGATGATTATTATTTAGAAAATAGATTTAAAGCTGATAAAGTACATTTTGAAAATAATCCTTTTTCAGATGGTGTATATAATGCTATTGGTGTTCATTTTTATCGAGAGACAAGCATAGAAGAAAAAAAAGCACTTGAACTTTACACCGTTAAATCAAAAATTGATTCAACCAATCTTTTTGAAACTTTATTTTACGGAGGAGCTGGCCATTTTTCAATTGATGGATTAACTGTAAAAAAATCAGTTTTTGATGTTGTTGGTTATTTTAATGACTCTTTACAAGTTATGGAAGATACTGAGCTGTTTTATAAAATGGCATTAAAATGTAAATTAGATTCAGGAAAAATTAATCAACCAGTTGCGCTCCGAGGAGTACATGAGTATAACGTTTTCAACAAAAAGGACTTGTATAGGCAATATAACATAAAAGTGTATGAATCGCTCTTTTTGTGGTGTTGTAAAAACAATATATCACATAATAAAATAGATGTAATACTTGAACGATTATGGATTTTAAAATATAAAGAGGAGGAGAGTTTACTTAAAAACATCAAGTATTGGAGCTTTTTGTTTTTAAGAAATCCAAAGTATTTGTTTTCACTTTTAGCAATTAAATACTTCCCTATAATTAGGCTTAGACAAAAACTTTTTCCATTTTTGTTTAATAAATAA
>TARA_R110002111_G_scaffold251702_1_pt1 | contig 10661 bp, 10 predicted proteins | sample TARA_R110002111 | Tara Oceans TARA_R110002111 (sample SAMEA4397363) | marine metagenome | biome: Polar Biome; feature: [ZZZ] marine water layer (ENVO:01000295); material: water (ENVO:00002006), including particulate matter (ENVO:01000060) such as... | depth 199 m | reverse complement strand
GATATTGAGCAACGCTTATTATCTCGTTTTAAATGGGGACTTTCTGCGGAATTACAAACTCCAGATTTTGAAACTAGAGTTTCTATTTTAAAGAATAAACTATATAGAGATGGTGTTGAAATGCCAGAAGACATTATAGAATATGTTGCAAAACATATTAAAACTAATGTTAGAGAACTTGAAGGTGCTATAATTTCTTTAATTGCTCAGTCTTCTTTTAACAAAAAGGAAATTACTATCAATCTTGCAAAAGATATCGTAGAGAAGTTTGTTAAGAATACAAAGCGTGAAGTCTCTATTGATTACATTCAGAAAGTCGTTTCAGATTATTTTCAAATGGATGTGAATACGCTTCAATCTAAAACTAGAAAACGTCATATTGTACAAGCCCGTCAATTAGCTATGTTTTTCGCTAAAAAATACACTAAAGCCTCTTTAGCAAGTATTGGTTCTCAAATAGGTCAACGCGATCACGCTACTGTTCTGCATGCTTGTAAAACGGTTGACAATTTATCTTCTACAGATAAACAATTTAGAAAATACGTTGAAGATTTATCTAAAAAGTTAGCACTTTAATTACTAATAATTATGACTCGTATTTTAATGGTGTGCCTAGGAAACATTTGTCGTTCTCCTCTAGCTCATGGTATTATGCAGTCTAAGCTTCCTGAAAATCACTTTTATGTAGATTCTGCTGGCACAGCAGCATACCATATTGGTAATGCTCCCGACAAACGCTCTATTGCAGTTGCTAAAAAACACGGTTTAGACATTAGCTCGCAGAGCGCAAGACAATTTAAAGTCTCTGATTTTGATACTTTTGATTTTATCTACGCTATGGACCAGTCTAATTACAATAACATCATTAGCTTAGCTCGCAACCCAAATGACATTGAAAAAGTAAGATTGTTTTTAGAAGCTAATACATCTATTCAAAACAAAAATATGCCAGATCCATACTATGGAGATGAAAGTGATTTTGAATATGTTTATCATCTTACTGATAAAACGTGTAGTGTTATTGCAAAAGGTTTAAATCACTAAAAAAAAGATTAAATCTTATTACAAAACTCTTTTTTGTAATTTAGTACCAAACCTTTAATACATTTAAGATGAAACACACTTTACTATTATGCCTTATAGCATTCTCAATTCATTCTTTTTGTAAGGCACAAAATATAGATCTAGAACTTTTTGCTTCCAATTTAGACCGACCAGTCAGCATTAAACATGCAGGTGACGATAAACTCTATATTGTTGAGCAAGATGGATTAATTAAGATTATAAACTCCGATGGCTCTATTGAAAGCACACCATTCTTAAATATTGATAGTATTGTTATAAACACAGGAAACGAAAGAGGTCTTTTAGGTTTGGCCTTTCATCCTGAATATGCAACTAATGGTTACTTTTTTGTCAACTACATTGATAATTCAGGAAACACTGTAATTTCTAGATTTTCTAGAGATACCAATAATCCACTGCTAGCAGATTCTAATTCAGAATTTCCAATCCTTAGTTTTATCCAACCATACAGCAATCATAATGGAGGTGACCTAGCATTTGGAAATGATGGCTTTTTATATATTTCAACAGGAGATGGTGGTTCTGCTGGTGACCCTGAAAATAACTCACAGAATAAATTAAATTTATTAGGTAATATATTAAGAATAGATATTAACGCCACAACAGCTACTCAAAATTACAGTATTCCATCTAGTAATCCTTTTATTGGAGACCCAAATTCTAGAGCCGAAATTTTTGCCTATGGTTTAAGAAACCCTTGGAAATTCTCTTTTGATCGCCTAAATAATGACTTATGGATTGCAGATGTTGGCCAAGGAGATTATGAAGAAATCAATATGGTTTCAGCAGTAGACGCAGCAATAGGTTTAAACTATGGTTGGAGATGTTATGAAGGTAACGGTCCATATAACTCTAATGATTGCTCAGATGCTAGCGCATACACTTTTCCTATTAGTGGTTATACGCATTTTGGAGATGGCGAATTTAAATGCTCTATTACTGGAGGTTACAGATACAGAGGCACTAACTACCCTAACTTAAATGGTTTATATTTCTTTGCCGATATATGTAGTCAAGAAATTGGATATTTAACTTATGATGAAACTAATACCAACTGGACTAGAACATTTGAATCATTTACTGGTCAATGGTCTGCATTTGGTGAAGATTTAAATGGAGAATTATACGTTTCAGATTTATCCTCAGGAAATATTTATAAAATTATTGACCCTACCTTAAGTATAGAAGATAGTTTGTTTTCTAATATTTCTGTGTACCCAAACCCTACAAAAGATAATATAAATATTAATTTTGGTTCAAATATTAACACAAACGTATTAACCCAAATAGCCATTTATGATTTACATGGAAAAAAAGTAAAATCAATTAAACGCACTGCAGAAGATATTCAGAACATAAATACCTCTCAACTCTCTAATGGTATTTATATTTTACAAATTAATAATTCAAACGGAGAACAAAGCATACATAAACTGGTTATACATTAATGAACAATACCAAAGGAACATTATATCTTATACCTACAAGACTAGGTGATAATCCACCACTCGAGGTTTTACCAATCTCTATAAAAAAAGTGATTGAGGATCTCGATTACTATATTGTTGAAAATGAAAAAACAGCACGTCGTTTTATTAAACGTATTTCGCCAAGTAAATCTCAACCAACTTTAAAACTTCAAGTTTTAAATAAATATACTACAGAGGCAGAACGCAATACCTATTTAAATAGTTGCTTAGAAGGTATTTCAATTGGGTTATTATCTGAAGCAGGTTGTCCTGCTATTGCAGATCCTGGCGCTGAAATTGTTAAACTAGCCCATCAAATGGATATTAAAGTAGTACCATTGGTTGGTCCTTCTTCTATTCTACTCGCTTTAATGGGTTCTGGTATGAATGGTCAAAGCTTTACTTTTAATGGCTATCTACCAATAGATAAAAGTGAGAGAAAAGCAAAGTTAAAAACACTAGAGCGATTATCTTCAGAACATAATCAGGCTCAAATTTTTATTGAAACACCATATAGAAACATGAAAATGCTTGAAGATTTAGCAGATACTCTTCATCCAAACACAAATGTTTGTGTTGCTTGTGATTTAACGTTACCTACTGAGTTTATTAAAACAAAATCTGCTAGTGAATGGAAACACAATAAAGAAGATTTACACAAAAGACCTTCCATATTCATCATACAGAAAGATTAAACGATGTAGAACGCGTTAATTTGATATTGATTTTAACGCGTAATACACCATTAAAACTGTTTATAATTAATAAATAAAAGATAGATTATAAGGTCACTCTTGCTTTCTTATCTGGTGTAATCATAGAAGTGTCATAACCAGAAAACTTTTTAAGATAAGACCTTACTGTAGAACCATACTCGTCAGACGAATTATTGCTACCAAAACTGCGCAAAAATTTCTTCACACTTCCAGGACCTGCTAAATGCGCTGCTGCTAAAATACCAGATTCCGTGACTTTAACTCCTGCAATTTGTCTACCTTCAAAACGCTTAATATCATTTCTAAGCACCCATTTATTACGTTCTGCATTAGCGATAAATGCTTTTTCTTGTAATTCTGGATTATATAAAAATTGGTTTGGAGTGTAAATACCTAGTAATTCTAAAGTTTCAGTACCAAATTGATATTTACCTAAATATCCTAAAGAATTAACCGTAAAATAATTACCTCTAGACTCTTTAAAAGCTAATGCCTCTTTAAATCCTTCAAAAGATTTACCTAAATGTGGAGTAAAAATATTAGACTTCGCAGTATGGTCTTTTGTTGCCATTGCTAAATCTTCAGAAATATTATAATTAAGCTCTAATCCTTTTGTAGAATAATGATCTGGATTAAGAGTTGAATCTGGATATAATGCTAGAGCAATTAAAAAACAAATTACAAATGGCACTACATAATTCTTAACGCTATTTTTAGTCATAACAGCTAATTTTTAATGTAAAACATTTTCCCCAAAATAGTCCTACAAAATTCGCGTGCAAATATACGATTATTTTTCAATTACTGAAAATCAACCGTTTAAGCGTTAAAATTTTAACTTAAAAGTAGACTAAATGCCCTTTTAGCCGACCATTGCTATCCAATTCTAATGTTGGAAAAGGGACTTTAATTACGTTAATTACGTCGAAAATAGATTTAAGAACGCTAGAATTTGTTTTAATTCGGGTTAAATCAATATCTAAACTTAAGTAATATTGACGCTTTCTATTTTGGTTTAAGAATAAAGGATCATAAGCTTCACCAGTTAACATACCTTCTGCTCCGTAACCAAAAGCAACATTCAACCAATTTGGGACAAATTCTGTTTTTAAAAATGAATTGATATTAGCACTTAGCCAATAAGTTTGACCATTATAATCTTTTAAAAATTCTTCGGAGAAACCGTCACCTAACTTATTTGGTCGTTGCTTGGCAAATTTTGTAGTATGAAATGAATACTTTAAAACAATGCGTTGTTCATTCCAAAGAAGTTCTTGCCCAATATGCAGACCTGTTCCTGTAGCATTGGCTGCCATATCTGTCCAAGAAAATCCCCATTCTTCTGAAAAGCCATCCATGACTTCAACAACGGTTAAAAAGCCAAAACCTAAAGTTGAACCATAAAGTAATTGATCTTTTTTACTAACTCCTGCCCAATTTAAAGTGTTAGCTCCTAGCCTTCCTAGTTGATAAGACGAAAACACATGTCCCATTTTATCCATTTGCAACCACTCTCCACTATCATTTAGTGTTTTAAAACTTGAACGTGGATAATCTGCATACCATAATTGATTTAGTGCAATTAATGTTGCAGAAGCCATAGCCGCTTCAGTAATAGCAACCGTATTACGTCTTGCAGTATCTAAAGAATCACTAGATTTTAAAAACGTGTTGAGCTTAGATTGTGAAAAAAGCAAGCCACTTGACAGCAATAAAATCGCAAAACAGCTAATTGATACCTTCAAACCTTATTTATTAATACCTTGAGAAGACAAATATTGATGATATTCTCTTGCATTATTATTATGTTGACCTAAAGTTTTAGCAAATTTATGGTAGCCTAAACGTTTTGCATCTGCCGCAAAATATAAGTAACTATGCTTTTCTGGATTTAACACAGCTTTAATAGCAGATAAGTCTGGCATAGCTATTAATCCTGGTGGCAAGCCTGCATATTTATAAGTGTTATATGGAGAATCTATTTCTTTATGTACATTTAAAACACGTCTAATTATGGTATTCTTATATTTTGGCAATTGATAAGCTGCAAATTTTAAAGTTGGGTCAGCTTGTAAAGGCATACCAATACGTAACCTATTAAGATATACACCAGCTACTCTTGGTTGCTCGTCAGCTTGCTTAGATTCTTCGTGTACAATAGAGGCTAAAGTGATGACTTCATTTGGGGTTAAATTCAGTTTTTCAGCTTGTGCTTTTCTAGAGGCTGTCCAAAAACGATTGTACTCTGTTAACATTCTATCTCTAAACGTTTCCGCAGAAGTATTCCAAAAGAATTCATAACTGTTAGGTAAGTACATTCCTAAAGCCGTTGCGTTGTTAAATCCGTTTTTAGTTAAAAATGTTTCATCTGTCATTGCCTCTAACAAAGACAAGCTATCAGCCTCAATTTGCGTACTTATTCGTCCTGCCAAATCCGCTAATTGGTGCTGATTATTAAAAGCTATTTTAATCGGAAGGTTTTTACTTCTTATAGAAGTGATTATGTCATTATTGTTCATGCCTTTAGTAATAGCAAACCGACCAGCTTTGATATTTGACGTATATTTTTTCTGTTTTGCTAAAGCATCAAAAGCATTAATATCCTCTAATAATGGCTCTAATTGCGACCGTACTTGCGAGTAAGTTGCATTAGTTGGGACGTATATAAATTCGGTGTCGTTTTCAAATTTTGTGTTAGGCGAAAACATGGCTCCATAAATATAGTAGGCAAAAGCGCCACAGATAACCAAACCAACAAGGGCAATTGCCCAAAGCATTTTTTTAATGTACATAGTTAATCGTTAATACGTTGTAAAATATATTCGTTGGCATAATTTATACCATCAAAACTCCAATCTTTTTTTAATCCTATTATTTTAAAACCATTAGTTTCAAATAGTTTTAAACTTGCTATATTATTTTCAGAAATATTAGCATAAACTTGATGCAAATGTAAGACCTCAAAACAATAATTTACCAATAATTCTAATGCTTCTCTGCCATAACCTTGATTTCTGTTGACTTCATTCTCAATAAGAATTCCAATACCAGCACGCTTATTTTTAATATCAAAATCAAACACATCAATTAAACCTATAGTTGTGTTTTCAAGAGTATTAATAGCCAATCTTAGTTGTTTGGCTTCAAAAATATCTTGTTGTACGTTTTCGAGATACTGCTTAATTAAAAATCTTGAATATGGTGTTTGAGTATCACTCAATTCCCAAAGAGATGTATCATTTTCAATCCTATAAACAAACTCTAAATCTTCAGGTTCTAAAGCTCTTAAATAGATATGTTCTCCACGAAGATTTACCATTCTATTTCCCCTTTAAAAACTTGTTCCGCTGGTCCTACTAACCAGATATTATGATAACCATTATCATTAGAATCAAATGTTACTTTTAGCTCGCCTCCTTCTGTGTTTAAAGTAATTATATTGCTCTTGGTTTTTCCAGATTTATGCATTGCAATTGCAACAGCTGTAACACCTGTACCACAAGATAACGTTTCATCTTCTACTCCACGTTCGTATGTTCTTACTGCAAAATGATCTGACGAAAGTTGGTTTACAAAATTCACATTACTCCCAACCTCATTATAAGGCTCTCCGTATCTAATTCTTGATCCATTCTGTTTGACTTCAAAATCTTTGAGATCTGAAACCATTTCAACGTGATGAGGAGAACCTGTATTTAAAAACAAATGGTCTTGAAAAGTCTCAATTTCTAAAACATCTTGCATTTGAAGATGAACTATTTCATTTTCAATTTTTGCTTTATGTAAACCATCAATAGCTATAAACTCTGTCTCATTTTCAATGACGCCTAAGAACTTTGCAAAGGCAACAATACAGCGTCCACCATTGCCACACATACTACTTTCGTTACCATCGGCATTGTAATACACCATTTTAAAATCTGTATGGTCATCATTTTCCAGTAGAATAAATCCATCCGCACCAATACCAAAACGTCTATCACATAGTTCTGCAATGCGTTTAGTATCCTTTTTATCTATAATCTGCAAACGATTATCTAGAATTACAAAATCGTTTCCTGTGCCTTGATATTTATAAAATGTCATTTTCATTTGACTATTCTCTTTTTTAAGGTCATCTGCTCATTGCTCTAAATTCTTAGAATAAATGATTACCTTTTTTACCCACTTATTAAATAATTGAAAGGCAAATATAAGCATATTACACTTTAAAAACAGTTGTTAAACACGCGTTAAAATTGACGTTAAAAAGTCGTTAAAGTGAAAATTGAATTCAATATTTATCTAAATTTAATCGTTAGTTAAAATGAATAGTAAAACTTAAATATTAAAAAACATGAAGAAGATTCTAACATTAGTCTTTGTCTCTGCATTGGGTGGTTTATTAACCTTAGGAGGTTACAAACTTTTTATTGAAAAGGAATCTCCACAATTAGCTTTGGAACAATCAAATGATTTTCCAGTTTTTGTACCTACAAATAATGCTGTTAACGCCATAAATAGTAATGCTTCAATTGCTCCTAATTTTGTTAACGCAGCAGAAAAATCTTTAGATGCTGTAGTACATGTAAAAAACACAGCTATCGTAAACGGACCTACTTCAATGCGCGATTTATTTTATGGTCGCAGTTCGCAACGTGCACAAGTTGGTACTGGTAGTGGCGTAATTATTTCACCAACAGGTTATATTGTAACTAATAACCATGTTATTAAAAACGCCAACGAAATTAGTATTACACTAAATGATAATAAGGCATACATTGCTGAATTAATTGGCACGGATGAAACCACAGATATTGCATTATTAAAAATAGAAACAGAAGACGAATTACCATTTATGGCTTTCGGAGATTCTGATAATGCTAAAATTGGAGAATGGGTTTTAGCGGTTGGTAACCCGTTTAACTTAAACTCTACTGTAACTGCCGGAATTATAAGTGCCAAATCGAGAGATTTATCTGGCCAGCACTTACAGTCATTTATCCAAACTGATGCAGCTGTTAATCCTGGGAACTCAGGAGGCGCACTAGTGAATACTAATGGTGATTTAATTGGTATAAATACTGCTATTTCATCGCAAACAGGATCTTATATTGGTTATTCTTTTGCTGTACCGAGTAATATAGCGCGCAAAATTGTAAATGACATTATGGAATATGGCAATGTGCAAAATGGTATTCTTGGTGTTGTTGGTGGAGCTTTAAACAGTAATGCCGCAGAAGAATTAGGAACAGAAATCACTGAAGGTTTTTACGTTAGCGACGTACAAGAGGATACTGGAGCAGAAAAAGCAGGTATTCAGTCTGGTGACATTATTAAGAAAATTGACAATGTCAATATCAATAAGTTTTCAGACTTATCTGGCTACCTAAAAACTAAAAGTCCAGATGATGTTGTTAATGTAACTTTAATAAGAGATGGAAATGAAAAAGTATTTCCTGTAACCTTATTAAGACCATCTAGCTATATTTTACCAACAATTGGCCTAATTAAAAATGCATCTGAAAAAGATCTTAAACGCTTTAAAGCTGAAAATGGAGTGAAAATTTCAGAATTAGACGAAGCTAATAAATTATCTTGGAATAAGAATGGTATTGAAGAAGGAAGCATAATTACAAAAATTAATGGTAAAGAATTAAATTCTGTAGAAGATGCTCAAACTGCTATAAAAACAAGACACTACAATGAACCTCTTCAAATTGAAGTGATTAACAAAAATGGAGAAAAAGTAGTCTTCAACTTCAGATAAAATTCACGATTAATCAGATTAAATTACCCCTTCAAAGTATTATTCTTTGAAGGGTTTTTATTTTCGATAAAAAGTATTACGAAAACGTTTGAAATATAGTATTTTTGCGCAAAATCTAAACCACTAAACCAAAGAAAACATGGGTTTTAATGACACATACGAAAAAGAATTAGCTTTTCAGGCTGATCGTCGTAGAGCAACAGTAGAATTTATTAAAATTATCAGCGACCTCTGGTACGATAAGTCTATTGAACTCGTAATATTTAGAAATCAACTTATCGACAGAAATGTGAGCGAAATTTTAAATTTGCATGAGTATGCAGGTGAATTTGTTCAGAAACCAATTTCAATTTTCGATTCTGTTGAAATTGCACAAGCCATAAGCGCACTCAACTTACCTCCTGCTAAGCTAGATATAGGTAAATTAACTTACGAGTTTCATTTAGAAGACCAAAAATATAGCAATGCAACTGCTTTTGTCGCTTCAAAACTGGGTAATGCTAAAAACAATAAAGCTATTGAAGCTAAAGATGTTGTGCTTTATGGATTTGGTAGAATTGGACGTTTAGTCGCAAGAGAATTAATGACCAGAACAGGAAAAGGCACTCAATTACGATTAAGAGCCATTGTAACTAGAGGAGAAATTAATGAAACCGTTTTAGAAAAACGTGCTTCTTTATTAAGAAACGATTCTGTGCATGGTGATTTTTCTGGTATGGTTAGTATAGATGTAAAAAACTCTGCATTGATTATTAACGGTACCACAGTAAAAATTATTTCGGCAAATAAACCTGAAGACATAGATTATACTGAATATGGTATTGATAATGCTTTAGTTATTGATAATACAGGCGCGTTTAGAGACAAAGAAGCATTAAGTAGACATTTAAAAGCTAAAGGAGTAGACAAAGTTTTATTAACTGCACCAGGAAAAGGAATTCCTAATATTGTACATGGTGTAAATCATAAAGAATATGATCCTGATACCGTTAAAATATTCTCTGCGGCATCTTGTACAACAAATGCTATAACACCTATTTTAAAAGCCGTTGAAGATTCTTTTGGAATTAAAACCGGACATTTAGAAACAATTCACGCTTATACCAATGACCAAAATTTAGTTGATAATTTCCATAGCAAATATAGACGTGGACGTGCGGCTGCATTAAACATGGTAATTACAGAAACTGGCGCAGGACAAGCCGTAAGTAAAGCATTACCTTCTCTTGATGGAAAGCTAACATCTAATGCCATTAGAGTTCCTGTTCCTAATGGATCATTAGCCATTTTAAGTTTAGAGTTAAAGAACAAAACATCTGTTGATAGCATGAACGCTACGATGAAAAAGTACGCTCTTGAAGGTGATTTGGTAGAACAAATAAAATACGAAATGAGTGACGAATTAGTATCTAGCGATATCGTTGGCAGTTCTGCTCCTTCTATTTACGATAGTAAAGCTACCATTGTAAGAAAAGATGGTAAAAATGCCATTCTTTATATATGGTACGATAATGAATATGGCTATAGCCATCAAGTTATTCGTTTAGCAAAATATATTTCTAAAGTAAGACGCTATGCTTATTATTAGAATAATTGAAAAAGAAAATAGAAAAATCTTGTCTTATGGCAAGATTTTTTTTT
>TARA_R110002111_G_scaffold262700_1_pt1 | contig 10691 bp, 6 predicted proteins | sample TARA_R110002111 | Tara Oceans TARA_R110002111 (sample SAMEA4397363) | marine metagenome | biome: Polar Biome; feature: [ZZZ] marine water layer (ENVO:01000295); material: water (ENVO:00002006), including particulate matter (ENVO:01000060) such as... | depth 199 m | reverse complement strand
AGTAAGATTAAAAGTATTTTTTTCATAGTATTTTATTTACATTAAAAATAAACAATGTTTTTGTTTTATAATTACGGAAAACCCGTAATTCGTGTTAAATCTTTGTGAAATTCGTTATAGTGCAGTTTAAAGTTCTAGATAATAATAAAATTTAGATGTGATTATTGCTCATAAACTGATATTGAATAAACCACTATGGACTAAAATCCATAGGTTATTAAATCTAACTAAAGTTAGGGTTACATGATGCTTACTCAAGTATAAATGAATCTGTATAATTGTTTGATTTACGCTCGTGCTCTAAATATTCACTTACTATTTTATTTGTAATACTATACCAATTCCTAGTAAATTCAAAATATTATGTTTTTTGTTGAAATTTTAAGTATCAGTTATGGTAGAACTGTAAAAAGTAGTTTTAGAGAATGAAAACTACTAATCTTTTAAAAAATTGATGTTTCTTTTTAAACCAGAAAACTTAGTGCGTTTTACTGGGGAGTTTTTGAATACTTTTTTGAAAGTGTCTTCCGTTATTTCCTCCCAGTCTTTTTTGGTCATAGACAATAATTCTGGGTGCGGATTAAATAATGGTTCACTGTGTGATTTTGAAAACCGGTTCCATGGGCAAACATCTTGACAAACATCACACCCAAACATCCAATCATCCATTTTGCCTTTAAATTCTGAAGGCATATTTTCTTTTAATTCTATGGTGAAATAAGAAATACATTTACTTCCATCAACTACATAAGGTTCTGTAATAGCTTCTGTTGGGCAAGCATCAATACAAGCCGTACACGTTCCACAATGGTCTGTTGTTGCGGAATCGTATTCTAAATCTAAATCAATAATCAATTCAGCAATAAAATAAAACGAACCGACCTGTTGCGTTAATAAATTACTATGTTTCCCAATCCAACCTAAACCAGATTTTGCTGCCCAAGCTTTATCTAAAACGGGTGCAGAATCTACAAATGCACGTCCGTGAACCTCGCCTATTTCATCTTGAATAAAATGTAAAAGTGATTTTAGTTTATCTTTTATTACAAAGTGATAATCGTTACCATAAGCATATTTTGATAGCTTATAGCTATTAGCTGTTTGCTCTTGGTTAGGGTAGTAATTCAGCAATAATGAAATGACACTTTTTGAATCTTCTACTAGTTTTGTAGGGTCTAGTCGTTTGTCAAAATGGTTTTCCATATACTGCATTTGCCCATGCATATTCTTGTTCAACCAGTTTTCAAGTCGAGGCGCTTCTTCTTCTAAAAATTGTGCTTTACTGATACCACAAGATAAAAACCCGAGGCGTTTTGCTTCTTGCTTTATTAGTTCAGTTTGTGAAGTTATATTAGTCAATGTTTTATTTAACGGATTGTTACACAGAGTTTCACAAAGAAAACGCAAAGATTCACAGAGGTCAGCAACAATTTCTCCCCTTCGGGGAGATTAAGAGGGGAACAATCCACCTTGTGTTGGTCCTTTAACTTTTCCTAAATGTTTATAGGCTTGTTCTGTAACTTCACGACCTCGTGGGGTTCGCATAATAAAACCTTGTTGTATTAAAAAAGGTTCATAAACCTCTTCTATAGTTTCAGGGCTTTCACTTACAGCGGTAGCAATAGTTGAAATTCCAACAGGCCCTCCTTTAAATTTATCTATAATGGTTGATAGGATTTTGTTATCCATTTCATCCAAACCATAAGCATCAACATGTAAAGCTTCCAAGGCATATTTTGCGATTTTTATATCAATGGAACCATTCCCTTTTATTTGAGCAAAATCTCGAACTCGACGCAATAAAGCATTGGCTATTCTAGGTGTACCTCTACTTCTACCAGCAATTTCTATGGCAGCTTCCATTGAGATTGGAACGTCTAAAATAGTGGCACTTCGTTGTACAATGGTAGTTAATAAATCTGTTTTATAATATTGTAATCTGCTTTGAATACCAAAACGTGCACGCATGGGTGCGGTTAATAAACCCGAACGCGTTGTGGCGCCAACCAAAGTAAACGGATTTAAATTGATTTGAACTGAACGGGCATTAGGCCCAGATTCAATCATAATATCAATTTTATAATCTTCCATCGCCGAGTATAAATACTCCTCAACTATGGGGCTTAACCGATGGATTTCATCAATAAATAAAACATCGCGTTCTTCCAAATTGGTTAATAAACCCGCCAAATCTCCTGGTTTATCTAACACTGGCCCCGATGTAACTTTTATACCAACACTCAGTTCATTTGCTAAAATATGAGCTAGTGTTGTTTTTCCTAATCCTGGCGGACCGTGAAACAAGGTATGATCTAAAGCTTCTGTTCTTAAATTTGCTGCTTGAACAAAAATTTGAAGATTTTCCAACACTTGGTCTTGACCCGTAAAATCATCAAAAGATAATGGTCTTAACTTTCTTTCTGCATCTATTTCTTCAGGTGAAAAATTATCGTCTGTTGGATCTAGGTTTTCGTTCATTTATATAGTGTGACTTAGCCCTATTAACTGTTCGGATTTTTAAAATATTTAAATAGGTAAAACATTCGAGGCTTTTAGAATATATACAAGTACAAGAACTATTACAGCACTTAAACCAAGAACACCCTCCCAGTGATATATACTCCAAAGTTCTCTTCTGTTTGGCGCTCTACCTTTTAATTTTTTAAACCTTTTATAGGCTAATTTGTGGATAATATAACCCACTAACAAAAACAAAACTATTGCAGCTATATAATACGCCATATCCTTATCAATTTAATATGATAAAAATACGTAAAACAAATGACTTACTTAAAAATTAATGAATGATAAAAACATATGTAAAAAAGCCTTTCAATCCCGATAGCTACCGGGAGGAAAGGCTTTACTAAATAATTTTGGTTGGTTATTTAGGTTTTGTTAATATAAAATAGTGAATTCACAACGTCTGTTAATATCATAGTCTTTCTCTGAGCAAACACCTTCATCAACACATCCATTAAGTGGTTGTGTTTCTCCGTAACCTATGCTTTTTAATCGGTTTCTTTGTATACCTTGACTTACTAAATACTCTAAAGTAGATGCAGCACGACGCATAGATAGGCCTAAATTAAATTGGTCTTCTCCTCGTGCATCTGTGTGTGCTGAAACCTCAACTTCCATGGTTGGATATTTTTTCATCAAAACCACCAACACATCTAAGGTTTTTGCGGCATCTTCTCGAATATTTGATTTCTCAAAATCAAAGAAAATTTTATCCAATTCAATTTGTACATAGCCTTTTACATTTTGCTTTATGCGTTCCTCTGCATCATCAAAAGATTCTAGAGTTAAGTTTAAATTGTGTTGCACTCTACCTTCGCTATCGGTTGAGAATTCAACGTCTTCAGCAATATATTCTTTTACTTTTCCTCGTACTTTATACTTTTTATTTGGTTCAATTTTAAAAATATAATAAGCATCATCACCAACGCGTATCTCATCTAATACAGTACCTGATTCATCATATAATGTTACTAAAGAACCCGGTAATAATTGTTTTGTATTCTTATCTTTTACAACACCTTCTACTTGGTATCTTGTTGTGGGGTTTATTTTCCTGAAAAAACCGAATAATCTATCTGTGCCTGTTCTATTTGATGATATGTAGCCTTGATCGTAACTATTTCTTAATACATATGAAAAATCATCTAAACTACTATTAATTGAACTTCCTAAATTTTCTGGTTCATCAAAACCATCATTTAAAATATTGCTTCTAAAAACATCTAAACCACCATAACCTTGGTGACCAATTGACGAAAAATATAACACATTAAGTTCGCTAATAAATGGAAACTGTTCTCTGTGCATGGTGTTTATAGTAGCCCCTAAATTTTCTGGTTGACCATAAGTTTCATCATCATTAATGGTCACTCTATAAATATCAAAACTGCCCATAGACCCTGGCATATCGCTAGCAAAATATAACGTTTTTTCATCTTTACTTAATGCTGGATGTTCTGTACTGTAGCTGTCAGATGTAAAGGGTAAGGCTGTAATATTAGTCCAAGCACCATCAACAAGTTCTGCTTTATAAATTTTTATATGTGCAACACGCTCATTGTCGGTTCTTTTTCTTGCTGGATTAGTTCTATTAAAATACATGGTTTTGCCATCTTTAGTAAAGGCAGCATTACTTTCATGGGTGCTTGAATTAATAACATCTGAGAATGGCTTAATATCTTTTAAAACGATACTATCATTCAACGTTGCCGTATATAAGTTTAAATAGGGCAAATCGTTCCATGAATATGCTGGGTTTTCAGAACTTCTAGCCGAAGCGAAAACTACAGTGCTATCATTATAAAAAGACAAACCAAAATCACTACTTGAATTTTCGTTAACAAATTGTTTTAATTCAAATTCATGAGGTGTTAATTTTTCATTATTTTCAATAAAAGCATTTGTGTTTATAGGTTGATTATAATATTTACTTAAATACTTATCGGCTTCTTCATAGTTTTCAACGCCCTTTAGAGCTTGTGCATACCTAAAATTATATTCATTATCTAAATCATCGCCATAGGTATCAAATAATTCTTTATAGGTTTTTATAGCATTTTCAAGATTGGTGGTGTAATAATAACTATCGGCTAAATTTTGCAAAACTTTTTTAGTACGATTTTGCGTTTCGTAAGTTTGAGCTGCTTGATTATAGGCTCGCATTTCGAAAAGCATATCAGCTCTCTTTATTTTTCCTTCTTGAGCTAATGTTATACCACTAACTAATAAAAGGCTGATTAATACTATGTATATATTTATTTTCATGTTTTTATTTATTAAAATTTAGAAGAATCTTGGTGAACGATCGTAACCGCCCTTTAATCCGAATAAATCAATATCAAATAAAATGAATATTTCGTGAGAGCCTGAATTAAAGCTCCCTAAATTTGTTGTTGTATAATCATAGGCGTACCCTATTCTTAGTTCTGGGCTAATTCTGAAATTTACCATGCCGGTTACAGCATCACCTAAACGGTAACCCAAACCAGCTTCTAGTCTTTGATTAATTAAAACATTTGCTGTAATATCTAGTACTAATGGCGCTCCTTTTACAGCCTTTGCCATAAAAGCGGGTTTAAATTTTAAATCTCTATTTAAATCTAATACGTAACCTCCAGTAAAAAAGTAATGCACACTTTCTACTCCTGTTGCTATAATGCCGTTTTCTGTTTCAAGATGTTTAGATGATAACATATTGGGTGCTGAAAAACCTAAATAATAGTAATCGGTAAAAAAGAATGCACCAAGTCCTAAATTAGGGAAGGCTTTACTAATATTTTCATCAAAAGCTACATCGGTACTTGGATTACCTGATTGTAAAACAAATCCATCAAAGTTTGTATCAAAAAATGTAAACCCAGCTTTTAAACCGAAAGAAATATTACTTTCAAAACCTATAGGTATCACATAAGCAAAATCTGCAAATACGTTATTTTCGTTTACAACATCTCCAATATTATCGTTTGTAAAAGAAATTCCCATTTCAATTTTATCATTAATTGGTGTGTGAGCAAAAAAGCTTCCTGTTTTTGGAGCACCTTCTAAACCAACCCATTGCGTTCTATAATGCCCCCCTAAGTTTAGCATACCTTCATCGGCAGTGGCATAAGCAGGGTTGATGACACTCATATTATACATATATTGCGTAAACTGAGGGTCTTGTTGCGCATAACTTTTTAATGACAAGACTAACGCCAAGCTTAAGAAAACAAGTATTTTAAAATATATATTTAAATGTTTCATTTTTCTAAATTTTGCTTCATCTACAAATTATCTACTTAAGTATAAGCGTCCTTGTTGTGGTTCATTTTCGTCATCATTAAATTTGAAAATGTAGAAGTAAACTCCAACTGGTAAATTGCCACTACCCAATGTTCTAGATTGATTAGATGTGCCGTCAAATCTTTGACTATTTGCATTTCCTTTATAAACAATATTGCCATAGCGATTATATATTTCCATTTCAAAATTTGGATATAAAATCGCTAAATTATCAATATCAAAAGTATCGTTTACGCCATCGCCGTTTGGAGAAAATCCATCTGGTATAATTAAATCACCACATGATGTTAAATCTGGCGTTAATTCTAATCGTACACTACTTTCACATCCTGTAGCTAAATCAATTAAAACAGCATAATATGTTTCTCCAATAGCAAGTAAACTACTATCCGAAATTAGAGAACCATCAATATTGGAATCATACCAAGCAACATTGTAAATAGATGCATTGAAATTAATACTTGCATTTAATTCACTTATTGTGGGATTATCACTAATGCATAATTCTTGATTTGAAGATGATACTATTGGCGTAGGAGCATCATTAATTGTTACAGTAATTGAAGGTGTGCTTACTGAAGATTCGCAACCCGAACTATTGGTTTGTGTTGCATAATAATCTTCTCCATCAATTAAATCATCTGTTGCGTTTGCTACTAGTGTTAAACCAGTATCTTCATACCAAATTATTGTTCCTGTACTAGTTAAAGCACTATCTAAATCTGAAACGGTTGGATCATCACTAACACAAAACTGCGGATTTATTTCATTTACCGTTGGTGCATTACTATCATCAACAGTAACTGAAATTTGAGCAGTAGCATCTGTTGCACATGGCGCAACGGCAGTAACTGTATAAGTATAAATTCCTGCTGCATCAGTACTAGGATTAAATTCTCCTGTTCCACTTGGTAGAGCTGGTGTCCATGTTCCTCCTGATTGTGCAGATGTTCCTAAAAACGCAAATAAATCGGTTACACCATCACCTATACATACTAAAACAGCATTATCTGTTCCTGCATTTGGTGCTTGTGATACTGAAACTTCAACGTCGCTTGAAAAAACGCCACAAGCATTTGTTAAAGCATAAGTATATGTTCCTTGAGCATCGATTAACGGATTAAAAACTCCTGTTCCACTTGTTAAAGCTGGAGACCATGTTCCTCCTGTGTCGGCACTTCCTATTAGTGAAAATAAATCGGTTGTTCCATTATTACTACAAACATCTAGTACGTTATTTGTTCCTGCATTTAAAGGTTCTTCAATAGTAACGGTTATCGTTATACTATCATCAACACATGGGGCAGAAGCTGTTAAGTAATATGTGAACTCATAAGTATTAGCACTTAATCCTGTAACATCATACATAGTAGGGTTTGCAATTAGTATTCCTGTATTATTTGGTCCTTCAAACCAAATTCCACCGCTATCTTGAGTTCCATCTAAACCTAAATTTAAATCTATTGTTGCATTATTACAAGCTGTAATTGGAGTTGTTGACAATGCACCAACTATTGGTGTTTCATAAATTATAGCAGTTACTTCTATTCTTAAAGAAGATTCACAGCCCGTTGTTGCATCTATTTGAGTTGCATAATAGGTTTCGCCATCAATTAAAGGAGCAGTTGCTGTTAAAGGAGTTCCTCCAGTTGCATCTGTATACCAAGCAATTGAGTTTCCTGTTGCTGATAAATCTGCTACAGTAGCTGTATCGCAAAATTCTTGAGTTGTAGCCACTACTGTTGGTGCTGTGATATCATTTATAATGATAGTTACCGTAACATCTACATCATCACAACTTAGAATAGCATCAACATCATAAGTGAAATTATATGCACCTTGTGTTAAACCATCTAGTGTTACAGTATTTCCACTTAATGCTAACGAATTATCATCATCGCTCCAAGTTCCTGTTTGGTCTTCGCCTTCTAATAAATCGAATAAATCATAAGTTTGTGCTGTTGTTATTTCTGATAAACAAAATTCAGCTGGCGCATTAGCTGTACCAGATTCTGGTGCTTCAATAATAGTTATTGCAATAGTTTCAGAATCTTCACATACTCCATTTGAAATAGTATATGTAAATTGATACGAACTATCTATTGCAGTAAAACCTGTAATATCTATTGGATTTGATACTGTATTGTTTCCAGCGTCTGTCCATATTCCTAAATTATTATCCTGTGAGCCATCTAAAGCATTAAATAAATCGAACGGTGAATTTGCTATTAAATCACTTTCACAAAATGTTTGATTTACTGCAATGCCTGCGTCAGGATCTTCTAAAATAATAACTTGTACTGTAGTAGATTCTTCTGAACACGTGTTAGGTAAAATATTTTGAGTATATGTGAAATTATATGTATTAGGTGCAAGTCCTGTTAAATTAATAGGAGAGGAAACTATAGGATCTGTACTTAATGTACCTTGTGTCCATTGTCCGTTAGGGTCCTGTCCAGATAATAGTGTCGATAAATCAAATGATGTAGGTAAATCTTTTTCACAAAAAGTAGCTGGATTATTTACCGAAGCTACTCCAGAAGTAAATGCTTCAAAAATGGTAATTGTTACTGTTGATGTTTCATCAGGGCAAACATTATTACTGAGTACTGTATAAGAAAAGTTAGAAGCACCAATTGGTAATAATGTTAAATCAACACTATTTCCGGTTAAAGCGCCTGTTGAATTATCATCAGCCCAAGTTCCTCCAGAATCTTGACCTGTTAGTTGTGTAAATAAATCTAAATTAGGGTTTGTGGCTAAATCAGATTCACAAAATTCTATTGGAGAAGCCGTACCTGCATCTACAGGATCATCAATAGTAACTTGAACAGGCACTAAATTACTTCCGCAAAAACCTGATATTTGAACATAATATGTGTTTCCGTCAATTAAAGCTGTACCTGATGGAATGGAAGTACCTGCAGCATTAATAGTATTGTACCAACGAACAGCTGAAGTAGTACCCGGATCTAAATCACCAATGGTAATTGGCCCTGGGTCTGAACAAAATTCCTGAATAGAAGGTGGCGTTGGGTCTGCTGGAGCCGATATAACGGCAACACGACCTACCTCTATTTGACTTCTATTACCTGAGCTATCTATAAATATTACAAAATAATCTGCTGGTCCAGATGGAATTGGATCTGTAGGCAATACTAAACTTGTTAAAGCTAAGTCTGAATATATTTCTACTGAACCGCCTGTGGGAATTCCTATTTGTAAAACTTGGGTAATATAATCTTGAAACAAAGGATTATTATTACTACAAAAGAATCTATCAAGATTTATTCCAGAAGGGTTGACTGTGAAATCTACAATTAATGGTTGTCTAACTCCGCAAGTACCTGAAGGGTCTCCTGCATAATATGTGCCTTGGTATACCAATTGGTTTTCGTTAAAGACATTTCCACCAGTAGGACTATCGTACCAAATAACGTCACTGCTAGCAGATGCGATTACATCTAAATCTGCAAATAAAAGACCAGAAGCATCATTAATAGAAGACGGTGGTTGCGAAATAGTCGGGCACTGAGCTAAAATTGTAAATGAGGTTCCAAATAACAATAAAGTAAAGAGTACATTAAACCATGTATTTCTAAACATTAATTTTGCTTTCATAATTGAAAAATTAGAATCTAATTATAATAACTTTAATCTAAATTATATGAATTCAATATGTAGAATTTCAAATGTTAATTTATTTTAATGACGCAATTTAACGTATTTTTTTGTATTTCATCGATATTTGTGTAATTATTTTGTATTTCATCGATAAAATATCTTAAAAAACAAAAAAACCCACCGATTGGTGGGTTTTTAATGTATATGTAATATAAAAATAATTAATGCTGCAGTTCTTCTTCTCCGTCTTTTAAAGGAATATTTTGAGGAACAAAATCTACATCGTATCCTGGTTTACTATAATCGTAAGGCCAACGGTATACGTGTGGAATTTCTCCAGGCCAGTTTCCGTGCATATGCTCTACTGGTGCAGTCCACTCTAATGTTGTAGATTTCCATGGATTTTGAACAGTTTTCTTTCCATAGAAAATACTACTAAAGAAATTATATAAATAAATAATCTGTACAACGCCTCCAATTAAAGCAAACATTGTAATTATAACATTAGCATTTGCTGTATCATCAAATAAAGGAAAATTACTATTTGTATAATAACGACGTGGTAAACCTGCCATACCTATAAAGTGCATTGGGAAAAATACACCATAAGCACAAACTGCTGTTACCCAGAAATGAATATAACCTAGGTTTTTGTTTAGCATACGCCCAAACATTTTAGGATACCAATGATAAATCCCTGCAAACATGCCATAAAGAGCAGATATACCCATTACTAAATGGAAGTGAGCTACAACAAAATAGGTGTCATGTACATTAATATCTAATGCACTATCTCCAAGAATAATTCCTGTTAAACCACCTGTTATAAATGTTGATACAAATCCTATTGAAAATAGCATAGCTGGATTCATCTGTAAGTTCCCTTTCCAGAGCGTAGTTATCCAGTTAAATGCTTTTACTGCAGACGGTATTGCTATTAATAAGGTTGTAAATGTAAATACTGATCCTAAAAATGGATTCATTCCTGAAATAAACATATGGTGACCCCATACAATTGTTGAAAGGAATGCAATGGCTAATATAGAAGCAATCATGGCACGATAACCAAAGATGGGTTTACGCGAACTGGACGCTAGAATTTCAGACACAAGTCCCATCGCTGGTAATATTACAATATATACTTCTGGGTGACCTAAGAACCAAAATAAGTGTTCAAACAATACAGGTGACCCCCCTTGATAATGTAAAACCTCGCCTTGAATAAATATATCTGATAAGAAGAATGATGTTCCAAAACTTCT
>TARA_R110002111_G_scaffold247237_1_pt1 | contig 10698 bp, 7 predicted proteins | sample TARA_R110002111 | Tara Oceans TARA_R110002111 (sample SAMEA4397363) | marine metagenome | biome: Polar Biome; feature: [ZZZ] marine water layer (ENVO:01000295); material: water (ENVO:00002006), including particulate matter (ENVO:01000060) such as... | depth 199 m | reverse complement strand
TCGATATTAGGGGTTAGAATTCCATATATAAAAATCACATAAATAGTTACGAATGTGGCTCCAACTTTATAATTAGTTGGTGTAAATGAAAAGCCAAAAAGCATCGCAATAATAGCGAGTCCGCCAAGGATTGTAGAGTCGTGAACGAAGGATAGTATTCCAAAAGCGATAAAACCACCTAGAATTGTTCCGAAAATTCTTTGAAAGGTTCGTTCTTTTGTCAAGCCATACCCCTGTCTCATTATAACGACAATGGTTAGCACGATCCAATAGGCATTTTGAAAGGGTAGTATTTTTCCAATAATAAAGCCAATCAAAATGGTAATAGTCAATCGGAGTGAATGTCTAAAAACAGTGGAGGAAAAACTGAAATTTTCGATCAGTGTACTTATTGGATAGTATTGTGGTGTAATGAATTTTTCTAAATCTTTATCTTTTCCTTTTAAGTCTTGTGATTTGACAACGGTTGTAAATGCGCGTTCGAGTGTTTTGTTTATCTCCACTTGCTTTTCAGCATAATGCAACATGTTTGTTAGCATTAAAACACCTTCTGAGGCGTTATCTTTCCCTAAATCATTTTCATAATTTGTAATTGCCAGTTCTAAGTCATGTAAATCAGTAATAAGGTTGTGTTCAGAAATGTATTTCTCACCGTTTTCAATGCTTTCAGATACTTTTTTAAGGCTTTTTGCAAGGTTATAGGCAAGGTTTTGGTAGGTTTTTAAAACCCGTGGATGAGCGTCAAATTTTTGGTGTAGCTTATTATGGTCGAATGAAGTAGCGATAGCCAACTCCATAATTTCCACTAACGAAATGAATACCAAAAGCATTTTTCGATTCTGATTAGAAGAACCGGAATCAGTTCGATTCCTGATAAGCACTTCTCTTATGTTTTCGTGAATAGTGTTTAGTTGAACCTGTAAATTCAATTGTTTTTCGGTGATTGCTTTTCGGTCTGAGTTTAATTCCCATAAGTCACCTCTTAATTTTAAATAATTAGAGGTTAATTTGATGCATTGGGCAATTTGTAATTCAGCATAACGATGTGGTCTTATGTAAAAAAAAACTACAGAAATAAGTAAGTAGAATAAGCCTCCTAAAAGCAGTAGTCCAGAATACTGAACTCTGTCCCAACCTATTTGCAAATGAGCAAAAGCCAATGAGATTGTCAGTAAGGCTGAAAACGAAACCATTGTCGCTCTTTGTCCATAGACTGAAATCATTGATAAGAAAAACAATAATACAGTTAAGAAAGGATAAAATAGCCAGGAGTAGGGATAGACTAGGTTTATTAATAAATTAACTCCGGAAACGATTAGAATGGTAACAAGAATTCCGTTAATTTTATGTTTCAGATTACTTGGGATATCACTGGGATAAACAAGAATGGCTCCCAGGGCTATAGTAAAACCAATTTGGAAATTGCCTAAATAAGAAAATAGCAAAACTGGAATAGCCGCCGCTAATGTTATTTTTAAAGCATTTGTAAAATAAGTACTGTCTATATTCTTTTTGACTTTAGGAAACATATAATAAGTATTGCATACAAATATAAGTATTGTACGATTTATCCATAGCTGAAAACGCTTTGATTTAAGTTTAAAGTAGAAATAAATGCTAAATATCCTTTAGGAATTATTCATTGTCTAAATTTTTACTATTTTTGCCAACCGTATTTAAGGAATTAAAATTCTTAATTTATGGCTGATAATACTTAAAATAACAATAATGATTTTACCAATTGTAGGATATGGCCATCCTGTTTTAAGAAAAGTAGGAGAGAATATTTCTCAGGAAGATGCTGACTTAAAAGAGACGATCGCTAATATGTATGATACGATGTACAATGCATGTGGAGTGGGACTTGCTGCGCCACAAGTTGGCAAAGCACTTCGTTTGTTCATAGTTGATACGACACCTTTTAGCGAAGATGAAGATTTAGAAGATTCAGAGCAACAAGAATTGAAGGGGTTCAAAAGAACTTTTATCAATGCAAAAATGTTGAAAGAAGATGGTGAAGAATGGTGTTTTAATGAAGGATGCTTGAGTATTCCTGACGTTCGTGAGGATGTTTACAGAAACGAAAGAATAACTATTGAGTACTGTGAAGAGGATTTTGTAGTGAAAACAGAAGTTTTTGAAGGTTTGATAGCGAGAGTTATTCAACATGAATACGACCATATTGAGGGAATCTTGTTTACAGATAAAATTTCTTCACTTAAAAAACGTTTGATTCAAAAGAAACTAAAGAATATTACTGAAGGCAAGACATTCCAAGATTATAGAATGCGTTTTATTGCTAAAAAAGGAAGGTAATACATTTCCATATGATATGTTTAGGCATGGATTTTTTGGGGGCGGGGTTAATAAAAAATATATACAAATCGAATTCTTAATAATAATTAAAATAATATGAATTTAGAAAAAATACTAGCCATTTCTGGGAAACCAGGTTTATATGTACTTAAAGTGCAAACGCGTACTGGTTTTGTTGCAGAATCATTATCGGATGGAAAGAAAATCACGGTAAATTTAAAAAGCAATGTAAGTTTATTATCTGAAATTTCAGTTTACACTTATGAAGGTGAAAAACCATTAGCAGAAATAATGGACAAAATCGCTGCCAAAGAAAGCAATGGTCCTGCAATTTCGCATAAAGAAGACAATGCTACATTAGCTGCTTACTTTAAAGAAGTTTTAGCTGACTATGATGAGGAAAGAGTATATCCATCTGATATTAAAAAAATATTGAATTGGTACAATATGCTTGAGGCTAAAGGTTTGGTTGTTGATGCAGAACCAGCTGCAGCCGTTGCAGAAGAAACTCCTGCTGTTGCAGAAGTAGAAGCTGTTGCTGAAAAACCAAAAAAAGAAAAAAAAGTTAAGGAATAATTCATTCTGAATTTTATAAAAAATCCTGTCTTCTCTAATTTTAGAAGACAGGATTTCTTATTTTTACGCACCCGAGGTCAAAGACTGAACTGACAAGGAAAAACCAATGCTATGAATACTAGAGAAACTCAACTTAAGGCTTTTGATCGATTATTAACTATCATGGAGGAGTTGCGCGAGCAATGTCCTTGGGATAAAAAGCAAACACTTCAAACCTTGCGCCATCTTACCATTGAAGAAACCTATGAGCTCGGTGATGCTATCCTGGATAATAATCTAAACGAAGTCAAGAAAGAATTGGGAGACTTAATGTTGCATATTGTCTTTTATGCTAAAATAGGAAGCGAAACAAATGATTTTGATATAGCCGATGTTTGCAATGAAATTTGTGATAAATTAATTCACCGTCATCCCCATATTTACTCAGATACTGTTGTTGCCAATGAAGAAGAAGTAAAACAAAATTGGGAAAAGCTAAAACTCAAAGAAGGAAGAAGTTCTGTTCTTGAAGGCGTTCCTAAAAGTTTGCCTGCTTTAGTGAAGGCAAGCCGAATCCAAGATAAAGTAAAGGCAGTGGGATTTGATTGGGATGAACCACATCAAGTTTGGGACAAAGTACAAGAAGAATTAGAAGAGCTGCAAGTTGAGGTGGAAGCTGGCGATCAAGATAAAATGGAATCCGAGTTTGGTGATGTTTTATTTTCGATGATTAACTACGCCCGTTTTCTAAACATAAACCCCGAAGATGCTTTGGAGCGCACCAATAAAAAATTCATCAAGCGTTTTCAGTATTTAGAAAGCAAAGCTGGCGAATTAGGCAAACCCTTAATGGACATGACCTTGGCTGAAATGGATGTGTTTTGGGAAGAAGCGAAGCGGCTTCCGAAAAATTAGGAATTGGAAAATCTATGATTTTCAAATATTCCAAATTGGAAGAAGCGAAGCGGCTTGCTAAAAATTAGGAATTGGAAAATCTATGATTTTCAAATATTCCAAATTGGAAGAAGCGAAGCGGCTTCCGAAAAATTAGGAATTGGAAAATCTATGATTTTCAAGTATTCCAGATTGGGAAGAAGCGAAGAAGTTATAATTTTTTTGAATTGATATAAATAGAATATGTCGGAAAATAAAACCGAGTTAAAACGCTCGTTAGGATTAGTTGATGCTACTAGTTTAGTAGCTGGTTCTATGATAGGTTCAGGGATTTTTATAGTAACATCAGCAATGGCGCGTGACATTGGTTCTGCTGCCTGGTTGTTGATAATATGGGTGGTTACGGGTTTAATTACTGTGGCTGCTGCATTAAGTTATGGTGAGTTGGCCGGAATGATGCCTAACGCTGGCGGACAATTTGTCTACATTCAGCGTGCTTACGGAAGATTAGTTTCCTTTTTATATGGATGGACGGTTTTTACCGTGATTCAAACAGGAGTAATTGCTGCAATAGCAGTGACTTTTGCAAGTTACGCCGCTATATTTTTTCCTTTTTTAGATGATACTTTGTTTAAAATTAGTAGTTCTATAACTTTTACAAACAGTAAGTTACTGGCTATTTTGAGTATTATTTTATTAACCTACATTAATACTAAAGGGGTTAAAACTGGAAAAGCGGTACAACTAATTCTAACTTCGGCTAAATTGATTGCTTTATTCGCTTTAATTATTTTAGGAATTTATGTGGGATTAAAAACGGATGTTTTGGTGAATAACTTCACTAATATGTGGGATGCTAGTAAAACGGTACTTAATTCGGACGGAACAGTAACGGTTACAAAATTGGCAGGAACAGCAATTCTAGGAGCAGCAGCAGCAACAATAATTAATTCATTGTTTTCTAGTGACGCTTGGAATAATGTGACTTTTATTGCAGGAGAAATTAAAGAGCCTAAAAAGAATATTCCACGTAGTTTATTCCTTGGTACTTTGATTGTTACTATTATTTATGTGTTGGCAAACGTAGCTTATTTAGCGTTACTACCAATGCAAGGAACACCTGGTGCTACAACTGTTTTTGATAGTGGAATCATGTTTGCAAGTAACGACAGAGTAGGAGCAGCGGCAGCTGGTATGATTATGGGTAATGTTAGTGTTTTTGTAATGGCTGCGCTTATTATGGTGTCTACCTTTGGCGCTAACAGTGGATTGATACTTTCGGGAGGTAGATTGTTTTATGCTATGGCAAAAGACGGTTTGTTTTTTAAACAAGCAACAGAATTAAATAAAAACCAAGTTCCAGCTAAGGCTTTGTGGGTACAATGTGTCTGGGCTTGTGTATTGGCAGTTTCAGGTAAGTTTGGTGACTTACTCACCTATGCGACTTTTGCGTCTTTACTCTTTTATATTTTAACTATTATTGGTGTATTTGTTCTTAGAAAAAAAGAACCAGATACTGAACGACCATATAAAGCTTTTGGCTATCCTTTTGTACCCGCTATTTATGTATTAATAACTTCGGCAATATGTATCACATTATTGGTCTATGATACTTTAAATACAGGTTTAGGACTTGGAATAGTGTTTTTAGGAATTCCTGTTTACTATTTTATGATGAATAAAAAAGAATAGTGAAGCTGTTTATTCGGAGATCTTTTTTAATTTACTAATGTCAATAATAGTAATTTTTTTACCTACTAATTTGATTAATCCCAATTTATTAAAATCAGACAGTAAACGAATACAGCTTTCAGTTGCTGTCCCTATCATACTGGCTAACTCGTCTCTTGATAGTTGAATTTTTAAGGAGTCATCTTCGTTTTTTCCAAAGGTTTCGTGTAAATAAAGCAGCGTTTCAGCTAATCGTTCTTTCACGGTTTTTTGAGCCATATTGACTGTGTGGCTATCGGCTTCTTTTAAGTCACCGCATATCGTTTTCATTACATTCATTGAAAACTGATTGTTTTTATCAAAGAATCCCATGACTTCGGTTTTTGGAATAAAACACACTTCCATGTCTTCAAGCGCAACGGCGCTTAAGTTAACGGGTTCTTCACTAATCATAGAGCGTTGGCCTAGTAATTCTCCTTTTGAGACTAGTTTGACAATATGATCTTTTCCATTGGGACTTAATTTAGTAAGTTTACAAACCCCGTCCTTAATACAGAATATTCCATTTACATTTTCTCCTTCTTCAAAAATGACTTCTCCTTTTCGGATAATGCGTGATGTTTTACAACCGGCAAGTTTTACCAGTTCATCTTTATTAAGAGCTTTCAGTGAGCTGAATTCTCTAACAATACATTGTTCGCATTTTGACATTATAAGAGGGGATTAGGTCGGTAAATTTACGAATTTATATGACATATATCATATTTTTATTAACATTCGTTTAAGAGCTTTGCATCAGGTAAAATGAGCAAAATTATGGACACACAAAATTGTTTCCATTGTGGTTTAGATGTTATTAAAGCAGATGAAATTATTTTTGACGATAAAAATTTTTGTTGCAACGGTTGCAAAACCGTGTACGAAATTTTCAGCGTCAATGATTTGACATGCTATTATGATTTTGAAAAATCCCCTGGAGCAACCCCACTTGATATTAAAGGCAAATATGATTTCTTAGAAAACGAAAGTATCGTTTCAAAGTTATTAGAATTTGAAGAACAGGCTACGGCTATTGTTTCACTTAGCATACCGCATATTCATTGTAGCTCCTGTATTTGGATTTTAGAAAACTTACAGCGACTTCAAAAAGGAATAAGCACTTCGCAGGTTAATTTTCCTGAGAAAAAGGTCCGAATTACGTATGATCCCCAAGCTGTTTCTCTAAGTAAAATTGTTTATTTACTGAGTTCCATTGGCTACGAGCCTTATATTAGTCTGGAAAATTACGAAACTGGAAAAAAGAATGTAGATAGAAGTTTGACGTATAAGTTAGGAGTTGCTTTTTTCTGCTTCGGTAATATTATGTTGCTTTCCTTTCCAGAATATTTTGATGTGAACGAATATTGGTTGGATACTTATAAACCGTTCTTTCGCTGGCTTATTTTTGTCATGTCCTTACCTTCATTTTTCTACTCCGCCTCCGATTATTATGTGTCGGCCTATAAAAGTATCAGGTCTAAAATGCTAAATATTGACATTCCTATTGCATTGGGAATTATTGTGATGTTTGTACGAAGTACGGTTGATATTGTTTTTGATTATGGGTCTGGTTTTTTTGATAGTCTTACTGGCTTGATATTCTTTATGTTGTTAGGAAAGATGTTTCAAATAAAAACCTATAGTTTCTTGAGTTTCGAAAGGGATTTTAAGTCTTATTTTCCAATTGCTATTACTCGAATTAATAGTGATTCTTCGGAGGAAAGTATTCCTGTTTATGATATTGAAAAAGGAGATCGACTACTTATCAGGAACCAGGAATTGATTCCGGTTGATGGGATATTAATTAGTGAAAAAGCCGCCATCGATTATAGTTTTGTCACCGGTGAAGCGGTTCCTATCACTAAGAATTCAGGTGACAAAGTATTTGCAGGTGGAAAACAGATTGGGAAAGTTATAGAAATGGAAGTGTTGTTTTCTGTTTCTCAAAGTTACCTCACCCAATTATGGAGTAATGATGTTTTTCAGAAAACTGTTGCCCAAAGACATAAAAGTATAACCGATACCATAAGCAGGTATTTTACCCCTGTGTTACTATTGATTGCTTTTGTGGCATTTGGTTATTGGATTTTTATCGACACAAATACTGCTTTTAATGTTTTTACTGCAATCTTAATTGTGGCCTGTCCTTGTGCTTTGGCATTAACTGCTCCATTTACGATGGGTAATGTCTTGCGTATCGTTGGTAAACAGAAATTTTATCTTAAAAATGCACTAGTTATTGAACAATTGGCTAAAGTTGATACCATTGTTTTTGATAAAACAGGAACGATAACCACTAATAAAAAAGCGCAAATTTCTTATGAAGGTAAGTCATTATCTAGTGAGAGTCTAACTAATATTAAAACAGTACTTCGTGCATCTAATCATCCGTTAAGTAGGATGTTGTATGACTTTCTTCCAGAAATGAAAAGTGTTGCCATTACTGATTTTGAAGAAATAACTGGCAAAGGGATTCGGGCTAAGATTCAAGGAATAGAGGTGATAATAGGATCGGCTGTATTTGCAGGTAGTCCAGACGAGAATACTGTGTTGCAAACGGCGGTTCATATTACTATTAATGAGCAGTACTTTGGGAAGTATGTTTTTAATAATCAATATAGAGAAGGATTAGAAAGTCTGTTTAAGAGTTTGAAGGATACATATCAAATCAAAGTGTTGTCCGGTGATAACGAGGGGGAGAAATCTTCTTTAGAAACACTGTTACCTTACGGAACTGAATTGATTTTTGACCAGAAGCCGGAGCAAAAACTGGAATTTATCAAGCAATTGCAAGAACAAGGAAGAAATGTAATGATGGTGGGCGATGGTTTGAATGATGCAGGGGCATTGGCGCAAAGCAATGTCGGAATTTCTATTTCAGAAAATGTCAATGTTTTCTCACCAGCTTGCGACGGGATTTTAGAGGCAAACGAATTCCAAAAATTACATTACTTTTTAAAGTTGTCTAAAAAGGCAATGACAACGATTAGGATGAGTTTTGGATTGTCTTTACTCTATAACGTAGTGGGTTTGTCGTTTGCGATTACCGGACATCTGCAGCCTTTGGTCGCAGCTATTATTATGCCACTGAGTACGATAACGATTGTTAGTTTTGTTACAATAATGAGCAATTTTTACGCTAAGAAATTAAGATAATTTTAGATAAATATTAACAAATAATAAGTAAGTATGATAATTGTCATACTTTATAAAAAAGGTGCAGGTTACCTTTGTAAACACAAATTGTAGGTATGAGTGTCATTTATTTATTAATCTCCATCAGTATAGTTGTTGCTGTGGCATTTTTTATTGCATTTTTAATTGCAGTAAGAAGTGGTCAGTATGATGATGACTATACGCCATCAGTCCGAATGCTATTCGACGACGAACTCAAGATTACCCCCAAAAAGGAAATACAAACAACAGAAGAAAAACACAATTAATTATGGAAATGCAGCAGTTTTATTATGACAACAAAATTGTAAAGAAGTTCATTTACGCTACCATCGTTTTTGGAATAGTCGGAATGACCGTCGGACTTTTATTAGCAACATTATTTTTATTCCCTAACCTTACAGATGGCGTTTCGTGGTTGAGTTTTGGTCGATTAAGACCACTACATACCAATGCTGTTATTTTTGCTTTCGTTGGAAATGCAATGTTTGCTGGGGTTTATTATTCCTTACAGCGACTGCTGAAGGCGAGAATGTTTAGTGATTTCCTGAGTAATCTGAATTTCTGGGGTTGGCAACTAATTATTGTTGCTGCCGCAATTTCGTTACCAATGGGGTATTCATCATCTAAGGAATATGCGGAACTAGAATGGCCAATTGATATTGCGATTGCATTGATTTGGGTTGTTTTTGGTATCAATATGATCGGGACGATTTTAAAAAGAAGAGAACGTCATTTATATGTTGCGATATGGTTTTATTTGGCCACTTTCGTTACTGTAGCGGTGTTACATATTTTCAATAGCTTGGCAATACCGGTATCGCCAATGAAAAGTTACTCAGTTTATGCAGGAGTTCAAGATGCTTTAGTTCAATGGTGGTACGGTCATAACGCCGTAGCTTTTTTCTTGACGACACCTTATTTAGGATTGATGTACTACTTTGTTCCAAAAGCTGCAAATCGTCCAGTATATTCTTATCGATTGTCTATTGTTCACTTTTGGTCGTTAATATTTTTATACATCTGGGCAGGACCACACCATTTATTATATTCGGCATTGCCAAACTGGGCACAAAATTTAGGGGTTGTATTTTCAATTATGTTATTGGCGCCTTCTTGGGGAGGAATGATCAATGGTTTACTAACTTTAAGAGGTGCTTGGGATAAAGTACGTGTAGATCCAGTATTAAAATTCTTCGTAGTTGCGATTACTGGTTATGGAATGGCCACTTTTGAAGGACCTATGTTATCTCTTAAAAATGTAAATGCAATTGCGCATTTCACGGATTGGATTATTGCACACGTTCACGTGGGAGCATTAGCTTGGAATGGATTTATGGCTTTTGGTATGATTTATTGGTTGATTCCAAGAATGACAAAAGGACCTTTGTTTTCTCTTAAATTGGCAAATTTCCACTTTTGGATTGGAACCTTAGGAATTATCCTTTATACGATTCCTATGTATGTTGCTGGTTTCTTGCAAGCTTCTATGTGGAAACAGTTTAATCCTGACGGTACATTAACGTATGGTAATTTTCTTGAAACAGTAACGCAAATTATGCCAATGTATTGGATGCGTGCTATAGGAGGTACTTTATATATTATTGGGATGTTTGTTTTGACTTATAATGTTATAAGAACAGTTAGAGCGAATGCAAAAGTCGAAGATGAATTAGCTGAAGCTCCAGAATTACAAAAAATTAGCAGTAGTAGAATTAAAGGAGAGAAGTTCCACCCTTGGTTAGAGAGAAAACCAATTCAGTTGACCATATTGGCTACAATTGCTATTTTAATTGGAGGGGTTATCCAAATTGTTCCTACTATAATGGTAAAATCTAATATTCCAACTATTGCAAGTGTTAAGCCATATACGCCATTAGAGTTAGAGGGTCGTGATTTATACATCCGTGAAGGTTGTGTGGGTTGTCACTCACAAATGGTACGTCCTTTCCGTAGTGAAGTTGAACGTTATGGGCCACAATCTAAAGCAGGTGAATTTGTGTATGATCACCCATTTCTTTGGGGATCAAAACGTACAGGTCCAGATTT
>TARA_R110002111_G_scaffold86260_1_pt1 | contig 10720 bp, 13 predicted proteins | sample TARA_R110002111 | Tara Oceans TARA_R110002111 (sample SAMEA4397363) | marine metagenome | biome: Polar Biome; feature: [ZZZ] marine water layer (ENVO:01000295); material: water (ENVO:00002006), including particulate matter (ENVO:01000060) such as... | depth 199 m | reverse complement strand
TTTCTGCACAGCTCTGTTTTTAAAATAGTTTAAACAAAAAATGCTCTGGCGAACTTACTACTTATGTTTAGTATCATTAACTTAAGTGTACCGCTATTAGATTTCTTCGCATTCTTTAAAACTACGCTTTGAGAATCAAAAAAATGAAAAAGTAAAAAAAGCGCTTCAAGAGTGATAGCATAATCCTTTCTTTTAATTAAACATTAATTTTTAATGACCAATATCATATTAGTTTCTCATCTAGTTAGTTAGTTTTAACCTATCAAAAATAATATCATGAAAAACGTACTCTTACTTACAGACTTCTCTGAAAATTCAATTAATGCTATGCGCTATGCATTACAATTATTTAAAGATGATATCTGCAATTTTTTTGTGCTTCATGTAGAAATTTCAACATCATACATAAGTGACGATCTAATGTTAACAGCTCACCAAAGCATTTACGATTCTCTATTAAAAAAGACAAAGCAAAAATTAGCTAAACTCATAACTAAACTTGAAAATGAGTTTAAAAACGACAACTTTAATTATGAGATGATCGTTGACCATGATATATTAACTGATGCCATAAAACAAGTTATTACATCTAAGACTATTGATTTAATTGTTATGGGCACCAATGGTGTTACCGGAGCAAAAGAGGTCATTTTTGGCAGCAATACTACAAATGTAATACGAAAAGTTAATTGCCCTACTTTAATGATTCCAGAAGGCTTTAAATACAGAAATCCTAAAGAGACTTTATTACCTTTAGATGTTTTTGATACTATAAGCGGAAATGCATTTACTGACATTTTAAAATTCACTAAGCGTTATTGCAAAAAAATACATGTTTTAAGAATTAAACCTCATAATAGAGACTCTACTGAAGCTCTAAAAGATAGCGATTATATCAACTATTTCTTAAAAGAAACTGATTATGAATATTATGTTGTAAATGGCGTACCAATGGAACATGTTGTAAGCTGTTATACTCAAACTCATCATATAGGTTTAACGGCACTTTTGGTGCAAAAAGAAAGTCTTTTGGAGCGCTTTTTCATAGGCTCAACTACTACACAAATTAGTAATAAAATTATAGTTCCTTTACTCATATTTCACTCATAAACTTATGAATACATCGTCTCCGTATATGAAAAGTAGCAGATAAATAGGTAATATATTTTCGGATTAAAACAAAAAGAGCAGAAAAAAAACTAAACTTTGTCTAAGCCCTTAACTGCTATTTTTTATATACATTGTTAGGCAACGTATTTTATTCAACTATAAATTCTTCAATTAAGTTCTTTTTCGAGGGATGAACAAAAAAGCAGTTTCTAATTCCGTTATCATAATCACGTTGTAATGAGTTTGTTTTTTTAAGCCCATTATCTGTATGATTGTAAAATTCGTAATTATGAGTTAACATAATTTCTTCTATCTCTTTCTCGATTCTATCATATAATAATTCACATATTATTATCGGTCTAAATTTTTTTATTGTTTTTGACGCTTTTCTCAAAATAAGATGTTCACAACCCTCCGTATCAACTTTAATTAAATCTAATTTTTCAATCTTTTTTTGTTCAACAAAATGGTCTAATGTGTCCGAATCAATTTTTGTTTTCAAGGATTTTAAGTGAGGTTTTGTTCCAATGTTATGTTCTCCAGATAGATTATAAATTGTTGGATATTTATTATTGCGAATTTCATAGAAATCAATTTTTCCTTTGTGGTCTGATAGTGCTAAAACGTTGACATTTATTCTCGAATCAAAATTGTTTATTTTTACATTTTCCGAAAGATAAACCATTGAACCAATAGAAGGTTCAAACGCCTCTACATTTAGTTTATCATTTACTTTAGCACCCAAAATACTGTAATATCCAATACTAGAGCCTATGTCAAAGAAAGTGTCAATTTTTTTTACCAGACTTATAAAAATTGGTGTATACTCATAATTTTTGCTCCCTTTCCAAAATAACTCGCGAGTAACATAACTTGTTTGATTTGCCTTTAGTTTTATTGTTTTATTATGGCCTATGTTTACGTTTAAAACACCTGATGGGTGAATTTTAATTTTTTTAGGTAGTATAGGTGATAAAATATAGTTAATATTTCTTAGTAACCAATTTATACGAGGATTATAAATTAAAGAGTATATGATGTCCATTTTAAATAATTGCTTTCACAATAATATAAAATAATAAAGTTAAAATAAAATAAAAGAGGATGAACATCCTCTTTTATTTTGTGTGCGTTTATGAAAATTATCTAACAATCATTTTTTTTGTTCCAATTACAATATCATCAGCTATAAGTGTATAGAAATAAACACCTGATTCAAGATTGTTTTTAGGTATTGTTAATTTAGTTTCTATGTTTCTTTGCTTTATATCATATTTTGTTATTGTCGAACCATTAGAATCATAAATTACTATTTTAGCTTCTTTCACATTGTTCTCTATAAATAAATCAATTGTCGTTTCTCTCTCAAATGGATTAGGGTAGTTGCTTGAAAAGTAAGTTCTTCCATTTCCTAGAACATTTTCCGCTGTAAGAGTCATTCTTACCTATACCTTTAACTAGAGATACCAAAACAGAATCGTAACCAGCCTTTAATAATTTATTTACCTGAGCATCTATTTCGATTTCGGTTTGTTGAGAATCTTGAAATGATTCCTCAAAAACCACTGTGCTTTGCAAAGCGTTAACTCGTCTCTTATTTAATTCGTTTTTGAGTTGAAATTCAAATACTTTACGCGCCTCTAAATCTTGCACTACACCAATTACTAAAATATTTTTAGGTTTAAACGTGTTGTAATCTGGATTTCTCCAACTGTCAGTTAACTTCGTAGATGAGCAATTAAAAACCATAAAGACTATAAATAGGTTATTAAATACCCTCATTATATTTGATTATTTGATTGTTATATCTTCTGTAAGCTTTTCTTCTAGTAAAGTTTTTGGATTAACCAATTGTAATTCTTCTAAAACAGCAATAACTATATTTGCATAATTATTGATTGTTTCATCTACAGATTCTGGATCTACAATGTCTATATATCCTTTCCAGATGAGTTCTCTATCTTTTAATGGGCAAATACAATACATACTTGTTTCTGCATGATAAATTGTAAACTCAGAATAATACTCTGGGTTATAGAACACATCTTGATACCTTAAATAATCTTCGCTAAACTTTCTATATGTTTCGTCATATCCATCATAATCATTCTTATAGACTATTTTATTTTCTACACCGATTACTTTTGAAAACAAAACTGTATCAAACCCATTATTAATTAAATTGTTTTCTAATTCTTTAAGTTCAATCTCTGTCATCTTTTCAGTTTTAAATATATCTAAACTGCTGACCGCTTCAGCACCTCGCATTTCTAATTCATTTCTAAGTTTGTTTTCAAATTTTTGTCTTGCATCAATATTAGAAGTTAAGCCAACGACTAAAACTTTAGATGGTGAGTAGGTCGTTATTTCAGGATTTTTCCAGCTTTCTATAAGTTGAGTTGAATTACAACTTACTAATGAAAATACTACGATGACTATAAATAATCGCTTCATAATTGTTTTAATTTTTTATCTTCGATCGATTAAGAGTTTTATTTTCTCTTCTTTTTTTATTCTTTTTACAATATCGAATAGTTGTATTTTTAAAGATCTGTAATGCTTAAGAAACTCATTAATTTTAATTATTAAACCTTTATGTTCTTTTTTATAAGCCTCCTCTTCTTTAGGTTGATCTATTCCATCAACCATAATTTGAAGCTCATTTTTATGAACCTTTACCGCCTCTATTAAAAAATTGTTGCGTTTTTGAGACCTGTTTATTGCATCAATAATTTCTTTATTATGCGCAAATTTTTCTGGCTTAATAAGTTGTAGTGTGTACGATTTTATAAGGTCTTCAAAAAATAAGTGTTCATCTTTTACAAATTCTAATTGAGATAGCCATTCTTTAGATCCTTTATGCATTTCTTCTACACTTAACCATTCTACATAACGAGCGTGTGTTTGTATTGTTTCCATTATATTATATTTTAAAAAAGCAGAAGGCATTTTCTATAATTGCCTTCTGCTTTATAAATTCTTATAAAACTTCAATTATTTTTTTAGGCTGTTCCTTAGCTTCTTCTTTCTTTTGAAGATTCAATTTTAAAATACCATTTTTGTAGGTAGCCTTAACATTTTGGTCTGCATTAACTGTTTTTGGTAAGCTTAGAGATCTTTTAAAAGAATTATAACTAAACTCTTTACGTGTATAGTCTTCTTCCTTTTCCTCTAACTCAGTCTTTTTCTCACCACAAACATTAAGTATATTATCATCGATGGTTACTTCAAAGTCTTTATTTGAAAAACCTGGAGCAGCAAATTCAATTTCGAATTCATCATCATGTTCTTTAACATTCATTGCTGGCATTAAACTATCTTCTTCAAAAAAATCATTGTTAAAGAAATCGTCGCTGCTTAAAAAACTTTTTAAGCTGTCGTTATTCCATGATGGGAATAATCTGTTTCGGTTGTTAATTTTAATAAGTGACATAATTTATAGATTTATGAGTTAAACTAAATTTAATGACACTAAGTTAATTATGAAGAGCCTTTTACGAAATGATATTCATCAGTTTGATTACTCATATTTTAAGCAACCTAAATGACAACTTTATCTACATCAGTTCGTTTTGGGATGGTCACTATACACTTATAAGCATCTTGTGTTTTTACTCTAAATGTATCTAACGTAGTATATTAACCATAAACTATGTGTACTGTATTAAGAATATTTTTAATACAATTCAACCAGTCTCTACAGGAAGATTTCTCCAATTTATTTCTCTTATTTCTTATAGACCTTGAAACATACCACAATCAACTAAATAATAGATTATGATGTTTCAATGAGAAATATAAATCCTGTACAAACTCAGAAGCTGCCAAGAAATTAAATTTTGCAAAATTTTCCATTTTCAATGATTTTCAATAGTGCACAATTGCGATATTTCGTTTAATATTTTTTCCTTTCGAATGTCTGAAACACCAAGATGATCTAAATAAAATTTATCGTGTAATAATTCTCTGCAAAGCACCACATCTCTACTGAGTAAAAACTGTTTTTCTCTGTTTGTGAGTAACGTTGATACAGTTATAGGATATAAACCTAACCTATCTATTCTATCTTTTAAACCATCATTTATAGGATAATCCCAACTCAATAAATATAGCCCACAACATTTACCATATTGTAAAGCATCTTTTGTAAACCTTGTGTTTGTAACCAACCAACCTTTTGTTAGTATCGTGCCATTTTTTGGGTTTGCATTCCAATATGTTTTTACGTCTTGGTATCTCGAATTTATATATAGTGGAATTTTTACATTGCAGTTAAGACCTTGTTCACCATGAAACTTACATTCTATGATTGTGGTTTCATTTTGCTTATGTGCAATAACATCAATCTCGTGTGTAACACATTGACCTTGTACAACTTCACCAACTTGAGTTTTATAGCCCGAATAATTTAAAATAGCACTTACAAAACGTTCAAACGGAAAACCGGTTGGACCTAACTCATAAATAGCTTTTTTAAGTTTGTATTTAGAAGCTAAATAACTTTTCTTCTTTTTAAGTACCGAAAAGGCTCTATTATATATTTCTTTTGTAGATATACCCTGATATAACTCATCGCGAACCTTATCGAGAATTTGATCTACAATCTGCTTCTCTGCTCCTGTTCTATTTAATGATGTACGGAGTTTCTCTAATGAAAATTTAACTTTTTCACCTGATGATTTTATAATATCAAAACTCTCATTTTTCATTGATATTTATTTATTTAACTGACAAAAATTTAATTGGACTTAAAGAAGTCTCTTACCAAAGCTTTTACTTGATTAACTGACATGCTATCAGCCTTTTCTATACCTTTTATTTTTGTACTTAAGCTTTTATAATTTTTATGCAGCACTTTACCAAATTTCTCATTAGTATCGGCTGGCCCAAAAATCACCAAAGCATTTGTATCATTAATATGAGAAGCGATAGTTTTAAAATATTGTTTTAATTGTTGTTTTTCGCGTTCTAAATATTTACTGTCTTGCACAACGTCTTGTGGACCACCTTTTAATTTTGTGCCAGAACCACCATGAGCATTAAAGTGCTCTATGTTAGACAAAACGGTTTCAAACGTTTCATTTTCATTGTCTATGCTCACTATATAAGCTTTTTCCTTATCTAACCATATTCCTGTTTGTTTCATTGAAAATTTATTTTTTCATTCCCATAAGAATGGGAATCTTGTTATTTTAAACCTTTTATTTAATTTCTTAAATCGTGCATTGCTAATATTGGAACTTTTAAGTGAAATGAAATTTCCTTAACCATAGCATTAGTAAGTATGCTACCAAAAAAAGTATGCTTTTTATTTATAAATGCTACCATATCACTATCTCTACTTTCTACAAAAATGTTAACGGCAGTTATAACAGAATTATGAGATAAGGAGTGAAATTCATAGTTTGTACCTTGCAATATTTCTTCGAGTAACTTTTTATTTTCTTTTTGATTTTTATCTAATTCATCAGCTTCTTTAACATGAAGTATTATAATTGTTGCTTCACATTTTTTAGCAATATCTGTAAGATAGATGAGCTCTCTTCTTTTGTAATGTGTTTTATAACTCGTAGGAAAAACAATCTCTTTTGGCATTTCAATTTCCGCATTTTTAGGTACAACTAATACAGGGCAATTACGTACTTTTTCCATAACATATATAGCTGTGCTCCCAAAGGCGGTTGCTCTAGTATGTGTTTCACCTTTGGTTCCCATTACAATCATTTCAATATCCTTTTGATCTACGATGTTTTTTATAGCTTCAATGACATTGTTAAATTGTGAAATCACATCAAAATGATGCTTTGAATTTTCAGAATCGCTCATTGCTATCATATCATACACTTTTGCTAAACCATTTTCTGAATTGAGTTTTGCAGTTTCGTACAATTCGCTTCCAGGTTCCATATTTAGTAGTCTTTCTAAAATGTTACTTGTGGCAGAAAACACATTTAGCAAATAAAAATCGCAATGCTCATTTTTATATAATTCTCGAGCATAATTAATAGCTCTCATTGAATTTTTTGAAAAGTCTGTAGGAAGTAAAATTTTATGTCTCATCACATTGGCATTTAACTTGTTTAGCTAAAATTAATGCACAAAACCTCTTGTAGAAATGATATATATCAGATTGAACACGGAATAACTAAAAATGGAATTTTTGAATGAAATCCAATCTTGTTTACAACGGGTTCGTTAACTATCTTTTCAATAAAGCTATGCTTATAATTTATCATTGCAAGAATGTCTATATCGAGCTCTTCATTAAAATCATTGATTTCTTGTGTCTTTTTCGCATAATCTGGCATCCAATGAAAACTATGTGGATGGTTTTCTAAATAGACTTGTAGCATGGCGAAATTATAGTCTTGTATTTTTGTGAGATTATTCTTTTCTGAAATATGAACAATTCTAATTTTAGAGTCATATAATTCCGATAATCGTTTTATTGGCAATAATTCCTCTCCATAAAACCTATTAAAATCTGTTGGAAAAGCAACGTGTTTAGGCTCTACAAAATCAAACTCTTCTGGAACAACAAGTATTGGGCATAACATCAATTTTTTAATTATATCTACGGTATTACTTCCAAAGAAAATTTCTTTTGCACCAGTTGCCCCTTTTGTACCCATAACAACAAGATCTATATTATGTTTTTTTACAGTAGATTCAATAGCAGTTTTCAATTTACCCTTAACTAAAATAATTTCAAAACTGTGATTAGCATTGATATTTGCATTTTCTGCCATGTCCTTTAACTCGGCTAATTCTTTTAATGAATCCTCTTTTAAATCATCCATATAATGCGTTGTTATATAAGACTTCATAGTAGATTTTACAGCCCAAGAGTGCAAAAAATAAAACGCACACTCTTCATTTGCATATAACCTCAAGGCATACACTATGGCATTCCATGCATTATCTGAAAAATCCGTTGGTATTAAAATAGAGTGTTTCATAATTGTTTTTTTTGGTCTGATGGTATTACGAGAAACGGAATAGTTAAATGAAATCCTATTTGTTTGAGTTTAGATTGAAAAAATAGGTTCTCAAAAAAAGAGTGTTTATTATTAATCATTACCAGCAAATTAATTTTTGATTTAATCTGAAATTCATTAATGGCTTCTGTTACATCCATACTCTTTATCTCATGAAATAAAAATGATATGTTTTTAAATATAGATTCTAATTCTAGTTTGTTGTTGGTTTTTGCCTCTGTAAATTCATAACCTGTTGATACGTGCATTGCATTAACTCTAGAGTTATGTGATATCGCTATCTCTTTCAGCAAATTAAGTTGAGTGTCTCTGTAACTGACTTCTAGGTCTGTAGAAACAATATCTCGTGAGGATTTTCAAATTCAAAATTTGACGGAATTGCCAAAACCGGACATTTTATTTCTTTAAACACGTGTACAGTATTAGAACCAAATAATATTTCTTTTGCTCCTGTGGCTCCTTTAGTTCCCATTACTATGACATGCGTCGTATGCTTGTTCATAAATTCTTTTATGCCAGAAATTAAAGTATCAAACCGTGATAGAGTTTCAAATTTATGTTTAGAATTATCAGGAAACTCCTCAGTGATCTTAGCTACCAATTCCTTTAGATTTTCTTGAGAAGTATCCCTCATAACATCACCCAAACCAAATTGCGCAGGATATCCTAAAACATACTCTACATTGTAAATTACAGGCGTATAGGTGTTTAACAAATGAAAAACACACGCTTGGTCTTTAAAGAGTTTGATAGCGTATTTGATAGCATTCCAAGAATTATCGGAAAAATCTGTTGGTAAAAGAATATGTCTCATAGCGTTTATTTTTGTTTTGTTCAATTACGTGTTGCATTTTGCATTGCTAATAAAGGTATTTCTAACCCTAGACTTACTCTATCTATTGTAGAGGGGAATAACATATCTTCTAAAAATGAATGTTGAGTATTAACCATAGCAATAATGTCTATTTTATTTTTACTTATATAGTTTTTTACAGTTTCTGCTATTTTTTTACTGTCCTCGATGTAAAAATTCACTTTGTTAACACATAAAATATCTTTAATAAAGCACTTATTATCTTCTTGTCTTATGGACAATTTGTTGCTTTTAGAAACATATAATACGTCTATTACACTTCTGTATGGTTTTGCTATATCTGATAATAATTTTAACTCTCTGCGTTTGTAAGGCATTAAATAATTGGTAGGAAATAAAATATGTTTAGGTTGTGTATTGGTATAATTAGATGGTATGGCGAGTACAGGACATTGTACATATTTTAACACCTGAAATGTTCGACTTCCAAATACGATATGCTGCTCGTTTGATTTGCCTTTAGTACCCATTACAATTAAGTCTATATTGTATCTATCTACAATAGAATTAGCCTCTTCTACCAGCGTATTATAGGATGAAATAGTGTGGTAGGTAAATCTAGGATTCGGCGCTTTTCCTTTAACTTTCTTTAATAGCTTTGCTAAATTTTGTTGCGATTCGTTTCTTACATTATTTAAAATATCATCAAAGACTTTGCGTGAAACTAACTCTTCATGATCATAGAATTCGTTCTGATAAGCATGCATAAAGTAGAATACTGTTTTTTCATATTTAAAAAACTCTAAAGCAAAGTTGATAGCGTTCATTGCATTTTTAGAAAAATCGGTAGGTATGAGTATGTTTTTCATGGCTGTTGCATTAGTATTGAATTTTAAAATTATAGCTTATATACCAGTATTACAATGATATATGTCATGTTGAAATGCTAATTACAATTGATACTACTATGCAATCCTCACTTTTGTAGAACCTAGTGTACTTTACCTCTGGCAACAATAAATAGCTATATCTTTAAGCTTATGTTTCTAGGCTATTTCTTATGTCTCTATGCTATTTTAAGAATAGCAGAAATAGTATTAACTGTTGTCGTTTCAGGAAGGTTTATGGTCTTAAAAATTGCATTGTCAATTTAATTTTGTAATATTTTTTGGCGTCGAAAATGTATAAACCAACAATTAGAAAAGCAGATTTCATCCCTCACTGATATATATCATTTCAGTTTATACAAGTAGTTAGCATCTTTATAGATATATATAAAGATAAAAATCATGGCACTAAATTTTAATAAGTTCGCAACCGAAGCAAACACTTTCCTAAAAGAGTATAGTAAAGCACTAAATCTTTCTGACGATACAGATAAAGCTGGTCGTATATTATCATCCATTCTTCATGGATTACGCGATGTGGTTTCTACACAAGAGTCCTTGCAACTCATTGCACAATTCCCAATGTTTTTAAAAGCCGTTTATGTTAATGGATGGACACTTCATAAAAAAGCAAAAATTAAAAACATGACTGAATTTATAGATGTCGTAAGAGCCTATGATGGTGTTACTTCTATCAATGATTTTGAATCAGATGATATTGCCACAAACTATATAGATACCACATTTATTGTATTGCGCAAATATATTTCTTTAGGCGAATTAGAAGACCTAAGAAGTGAGCTTCCAAAAGAGCTTAAATCTATGATTTACCAGAATATTATGTTTTAAATTTTATGAATTAAAAAACAGGAAGCCTAAACCTCCTGTTTCTGCAAGGCGTTCAATTTTAT
>TARA_R110002111_G_scaffold12063_3_pt1 | contig 10734 bp, 12 predicted proteins | sample TARA_R110002111 | Tara Oceans TARA_R110002111 (sample SAMEA4397363) | marine metagenome | biome: Polar Biome; feature: [ZZZ] marine water layer (ENVO:01000295); material: water (ENVO:00002006), including particulate matter (ENVO:01000060) such as... | depth 199 m | reverse complement strand
GCCCGCGCAGAGGGCATTGGAGTGGGCTGGGTCAGTATTCTAGATCAGCAGAAGCTTGGCGCTACCTTGGGGCTGCCGGAGCGGGTCTATCCTCTGGCCTACCTTTGTCTGGGGTATGTCAGTGAATTTCAGGAACAACCGGAACTGCAGGCCAAAGGCTGGCGTTCACGGCTGCCGCTGGAAGACCTTGTGCATGGGAATGGTTGGAGCCAGCCGATTGACGATGCTGTGCTGCGTACTGCGATGAAAAACTGCAGTTAGCGTCTACCTGAATCACTGTTGTCGGGCTTTATTCTAAACTGGCAAGGCCCAGCAACAGAACGAGTTCTCCGAAAACAACGCTGGCTCCAAGGGCGTCACCTGTGTAGCCTCCGAGCTGCTTCCGTACGTACAGGCCCCAAACCAGAGCGACGCCCAGAGTTGCCACAATGCTCCAGAGCAAGATCCCTACGTGAAATTTCGTCAGCAACATCGTCATTACCGCCGTTGAAAGTCCGGCATACAGCAGCCGGTTGCGATCAAAACTGTCAGCGACAGGCTTGCTTTTGCTCTTGTCAGGATCTGTGACATACGGCAGGCACCCCATGATCAGTAATGGGGTGAGCCGGGCCACCATTGGTGATAACAGTAGCGCCAGCCAGATGGTCCCGGACTCTCCCAGCAGCGTTACCTTCAGGGCCAGTGCTGCGATCAGAGCAACGGTGCCGTACGTGCCGATACGGCTATCCTTCATGATTCTCAGTTTGCCTCCCGGCGAGGATCCACCACCAAAAGCGTCCACGCTGTCGGCCAGCCCATCCTCATGAAAAGCGCAAGTTATCCACAAGTGAAAACCCGTCACCAGAATAAGACACGTCAACGGACTCCACGCTTCTGACAAGGCAAGGTATAGCCCTGCGTACATTGCTCCGAGCATCAGCCCAACAAGAGGAAAGTAGACCGCACACTGGTTCATCAGGCGGTCAGAGTAATTGATTCGAGCCAGCATGGGTATACGACTTAGAAATCCCGTTGCCAGCCAGAAGGCTTGCCATTCCCTTGCGATAACCTGTTTGATTGTAAGCACTGGTGTGGACCCGGGTTCAGGGGCGGATTTCGAGTCTAACAGTGTACCATTTCGGGCCTGGAGTTCCTTAATCCTTCAATCTCTTTGGAAAGTGCAACCCATTCGTGTGCATGTGAATGGGATCGAACGATCATTCAATGAATCTGACCGTCAAAAGCCGATCAGTTAACAATGTCATCCGGCCCGGCACCAACTTCGAGAGAAGGGCTGAGGTTGCATTTGAGAATCCGGGGCTTGATGTCAGCATCGATCAGACAATCAATGCCCATCAGCCCCTAGTGTAGTGCATCATAATTAACGAAACATATATTTCTGCCTGGGTTAGAATAATCACTACCCCCGGTGGAGTGAATGTCATGTGTGTTGCCCCAACAATTGAACTGAGCGATGCCGCTCGAAAAGCCCTGAAAAAGGCGGCGGACTCGAACACGCAGAGCGTTCGGTTTGCGCGCCGAGCGTGGATTATCCTGCTGGCGTCGCAAGGTATGACCAACCAGGAGATTGCCCAGACGCTGGGCATTGGTCGCCTGCAGGTGGCCCGGTGGCGTGAGCGATTCCTGGAGGGCGGCATAACCGAGTTACGTCAGGACCGTCCTCGTGGTGGTCGCAAAGTACGAGTCGATACCGAGGAGATTGTGCGTTTGACGACACAATCCTGTCCGGTCAATGCGACACATTGGAGCACTCGTTCGATCGCAGCATGATCAACAAACTGTAGCCGCGTACCAACCACCTTCCCATGCGTCTCCTACTGGTCTCGCGCTTCTATTGCCCAGCTTCCGCTGTTCGCGACGACCACCAGCACTGGCGCCTGGTGACACACTGCCGTATCGATCTCCATCCCGTTGAAACCGAATGAACCGTCCCCCGTGACCACCAGCACCACCCGGCCAGGACAAGCCAGCGCCGCAGCCACTCCGAAGGGCGTTCCCACGCCAATACAGCCGAGTGAGCCAGGATCAAGGTAGGTCGTTGCGGGCAGACCCAAGCGCGCAAAGCTCAGCAAGTCGCCACCGTCAGCGACCACCACCGCATCGGCCGGTAGCACCTCGCGCAGCACCGCAAGAAGGCGGCTGGGATGCATCAGGCCGTCGTCGCCCGCTGCGGCCAGCACTCCACTCAGCGCGTCGACCGGCGTTGCCAGAATCTCGCACACGCCACGACGTTTGTCGCACAGCTCCGCTATGTTGTCCGCAATGCGCAGGAGGCATGCATCGCCGAACACGGCCGGCGAGCCATACCCCAACTGGAAATAGAGCCTGCGGCCAAGCGTGATAACCACATCCGCCTGCTTCGTTACCGGGCCGCATCGAAGCAACATTGAGAGGTGGTTCTCCGGAACCAAGCCGGGGTTTTCGCCTGTCGCCTGTGTCGAGGTATAACGCTCCCAAGCGATCCAGCAGCTGCTGCAGCTCACCTTCCGCGCCGCGCGCATCGCGGCCGGAAATGACAAGCGGGCGTTTGACGGACCAGAGGATGTCTACGCCTTGGCGCACAGCGTGGGGCAGCAAGCGCGGACGCGGCGGCGCTGCGGTCCGTTACGCCGCGGGCGCAAGGGTAGATGTCTGTATTTCCTGCGCGGCCCCTTATCGATTGAGCCGTTCACCCTCGGAGTACGGCTCGGTCGGCGTAAACACCCACCACTGAGACCGCCCGTAGAGGTTTCTGGTCCGTACTGTTCTGCCATCGCTGCCCAGGCGTTTGCGCCGATCGCAGAGCAGCACTGCGAACCGTAGTGGGAGTAGTAGTTTGCGGTGGCAGGCTGTCTTGACTACGCCCTTCAGCGTCCCCCCGCCGACGTCCGAGCGCCAGCAAGGCATACATGCAGCCAAGTGGCTTGGAGACGGCCACGTCTGTCCCCTGCCCGTTCGGATGACAGCCATACCCGTCAGACGTCATCGAGGGGACTGCCGTCCAAATGCGTGACATCAGCCCAGGATTCCAAGTGCCACTTACCGCCCTCGTAGCTGAACTGGTTGATGCTCCCATTGACCATCGAGAAGACGCGCGAACCAACATGCGGCAGCCCCATTGTGTGGCGATACAGGCCGTCGATCACGCCCCCGTGTGTGACAACCAGGATTCGCTGCCCAGGGCGACACGCTGCAAGCTCCTCAAGGTAGCCAACGCTACGCTCAAAGCCGGCCTGTGTGCTTTCGCCCCCCGGGATAGCGAACGCGACGTCTTCTTCGCTGTAGCGTTGGTAGACCTCGGGATGGGTGGCCTTAGCCTCACCGCGCGTCATGCCTTGGAAGATCCCATAGTGGCGCTCCCGCAGCCGCGCGTCCAACACCGCCTCCATCCCGATCTCGGCGGCGATGTATGCAGCCGTCGCTCGCGCTCGCCCCAAGTCGCTGCTGACGAGCAGGTCGTATTCGCCCCCCCTAAGCCGCCTGGCGAGGGCCTGCGCCTGGGCGATGCCTTCTGCGGTCAGTGGGCTGTCCAGGTGCCCCTGGATCCTCCCCTCTCGGTTCCATACCGTCTCAACATGCCGGACAATGACAAACTGCGTGGCGCTCATTTCGTAACGCGGGTTTTCCCGCAATCGCGATTAACGTTGTGTGCCAACGTGCACCCAGCCGCGGTTTCGTAACCCTTGACCACGGAAGTGAAGTTGTCTTCGCCCAGCCCCTGCTCTAAGGCGTCACCGTACAGTGAAGCGATCACAGGCGCTAGCCTGACTGGATAATGCTCATCGTTCGCGAGATCGAGTATCAGTTTGATATCCTTCAACGCCAGGCTCGTCTTGAAGCTGGCCCGGTAATCGTCTTCGATCACCTTCGAGAAACCAGTGACGAAATGCGCCGAACGCCCGCCCGAGACGGACAGGATATCGTACAGGCGCTTCGGTTCCATACCGCATTTCACACCGAGAACAAAAGCTTCCGCGGCTACGGCCACGTTGCCCAGCGACATCAGGTTGTTGACGAGCTTGACAGTCTTGGCCGTGCCAATGCCCCCGGTTCGGTTGATCTTCTTCGCCAACACCTGCAGCAGATCGAGATGCCGGTCGATTAGCTCGTCTGCACCTCCCACCTGGAAGACCAGCTCGCCGAGGATCGCCTGCGCCGGCTCGCCCGATAGCGCGACGTCGAGGATGTCGATTCCTGCAGCGGCGGCGGCCTCACCGACATGACGCATGGTATTTGGATCGATGGTGCTGGTCTCGATCAGCGTGCTCCCCCGCCGCGCCTTCGCTACAAGACCCTCACCCCCCAGGTACACGTCGCGCACAATCGCCGGATTTGGCAGCGATGTAACGATGATGTCGACTTGCTGCGCGACGGCCGCGGGACTTGATTCAATCTTCGCGCCAAGCTCCGCCGCCGCCGTCGCGGCTGCCGACGAGACATCGAACCCGACAACGCCGATACCACGATCAAGCAGGCGCTTACACATCCCGCCGCCGATGTTCCCTAAGCCAATCAGACCGACTTCATTCATGAGAATTCCTCCACAATAGGGCGCGCCTCATGGGCGCGATGCGTGCCGAATCAACAATACCCTGCACTTCGACCCTCACGACTGCACACCGAACGCGTCCGGCTTAAAAGCCAAGCGTCCCAAGAGCAGGCGAGTGGTCGCCACGCTGCTCATATTCACTCCGAAGTTCCTGAACCCGCGCTCAGTGAAGAAGCGCACTACCTTTTCGTTCACCTCCCAGCCGTAGAAAGTGACGCCCAACTCGCAGGAATGCTCGTTTCTCAGCACGGGGGGAATGAGCCGATCGATCACCTCGTCTATCTCATTTGCAGGATCCAACGGAACGAAGCCAGCAGAGTGATATGCCTTCCATGAGTCATGAGAGAGCATGAGGTCGTCGGGATACCTGTAGATGGCGGCGCAAAGGGAGCGGTAGTCGATCCATAGCATGTCAACGTGCTTGGCAATGCGAGGCAGCTCCAAGAGACCGTGTGCACTGCGAACAGCAACACCGAGCCTGAGCTTGGCGCCGCCCGCCTGCCGACAAACCTCGCGCAGTGCGACCGCCTCGGCCTCGGTATTGACCCCGCCGACCATCAGGATCACGTTGTCCGGATAGTTGGTAATCTCCATGGCGCGCACGAGTCCGCGGATCTGCGCGTGCAGAAGTTCCGGCGAGCCCAAAGGAAGCCAGATCGCCGGTGAGGGGGTGGCGTCGGTGAAAGCGGATACGACCTCGCCCGCAACCCCACTAGACAGGTTAGCGATCCGCGCCGCGAAGGGCTTTGGATGCACGACCTTCATGACCCTCACCAGCACCTCTGAGACCACCTCCTCCAGAGCAGCGAGGGCGGATGCACTGGGAGCCTCGGCACCACGTCTGTATGCCGAAACCGCATCGAGCAGCGACTCGAAACCCTCGGACGCGACCAAGGTCTCATCGATGCGGGTGCCTATGCCATGCGCGCCAGCCGCAATGGCTTCGCGTGCCATATCTGGGGTCGAAACACGATGAAAGACCGTACAACCGCTGACCTCGTCCGCGATCTGCAGAATGTGACCGGCTTGGCTCGTCGATTCGGGGCCGCGCGTATCGGTTGGCAGCGTTCCCTCAAACAGTTCTCCGGTGGACCCATCGGCGGAAACGGACATTCCCTCCGCCAACTCCCGGTCGCCCACACGAACCACGCGCCTTTCGGTGTCGATGTCGAGCTCCTCACAGCCGACGATGCACGGTTTGTCAAGTGCGCGCGCTACCACCGCCGCGTGGCTAGTCCCCCCCCCTTTTGCGGTCACGATCGCCTGTGCCGCAAGCATACCGTGGAGGTCTCGCGGACTCGTAAACTCCCGCACCAGGATAACGGGTTTGCCGCTGGCAGCCATCTGCTCGGCGCGATCAGGGTCGAGCACGATGCAGCCGCTGACTTGGCCGGGCGATGCTCCATTCCCGACCGCCAGGACCGCGTTGCCAGTGCGCGCGGATTCGACGGCCTCTGGCAGGAACTGAGGCCGCAGAACGTGACGCAGGTGATCGACTGTTACATACTGAAGCACAGTCTCGTGGTCGATAACGCCGTCGTGGAACAGGTCGCTCGCGATCCGTATCGCGGCCTCCGCGGTGCGCTTGCCGCTGCGAACCTGCAGTAGGTATAGGACGCCCTCCTGCACTGTGAATTCGATGTCAAGCAAGTCGTGGTAGGTCCGCTCCAGCGCACGCCCCAGCGATTCAAGCTGCGCGATCAGATCCGGGTGTCGCCGTCCGACAGCGTCCAACGGCTCCGGCGTATGGGTTCCGGCAACGACGTCCTCGCCCTGGCCATTCTCGAGATACTCCCCGAATACCTTCGGCGAGCCGTCGCGCGGGTCTCGAGTGAAGGCCACACCGCTCCCCGATGGGCTGCCGAGGTTACCGAAGACCATCTGCTGAACGACAACCGCGGTGCCTAAATCGTGGGCGATCTTGTGGTGCTCGCGGTAGCGCACGGCGCGACGCGAGTTCCATGACTCGAAAACCGCGACCACCGCCCGCCTGAGTTGTACCCAAGGGTCGCTGGGGAAGGCGCTGTCGGCTGCCGCGCCGACGCTCTCGGCAGCGAACCGCACTGCAGAACGCAGGGACTTCTCATCCTCGACCGCGTCGATGGCAGCGCGACTCGCATCGTCGACCAGAACATCGTCAGTAACACCGAGAACAATGTCAGCAAACATCCGCGCGAACCTCGCGAAGGTATCGGCGGCAAAATGGTAGCTGCCACCCGTGGCCTTCGCCAGTGCGACCGTGGTTTCCTCGTTCATTCCGAGGTTGAGTACCGTGTCCATCATGCCCGGCATGCTTATTGGCGCCCCGGAGCGGACCGAAACGAGTAGCGGCTTGGCCCCCTTCCCGAAGCCGCAGCCGGTTTCGGCTTCCAGCCGGCGCACGGCCTGCACGATTTCTTGCCATAGGGCGTCGCTAAGCGCACCGTCTTTACTGGCACCGCAAGCTACCGTTGTGATGACGAAGCCCGGTGGCACGGGGAAGCCTGATGCCGTCATCTCTACGAGTCCGGCCCCTTTGCCACCGAGGACGGAGGCGTCGAGATGCGTGGCCTCCGCGAAGGGGTAGACGAAGCGCTCGTCATTGGCGACGCTGTTTAACGTGTTAGCACTCATCCCTTGTCTCCAGTATTGAGCAACTCGCGGATCCGGTCCTTGATTTGCCGCGCACTCGCCTCGTCGAGTTCTGCTTGCGGCTCCGGATGCAACCAAGCCGGCGCGCCTGGATTCGGCTCGTCGCTCTGGCGCGGGACCAAGTGGCAATGGACATGGGGGTCGGCATTGCCGAGGATCTCGTAGTTCATCTTGAATGAATCGACAGCGGTTTTGATCGCCCATGCAGCGCGACTCATGTCCTCCATGAACGCCTGACGGGCGGATGCCGACGCCTCGAACAGCTCGGTGGCGTGCTCGCGCAAGGTGAGTACGCAGCGGCCGGGGAAGCGTCGGTCCGAGACAAAGCACAGCTCGCTCGCCTCGAATTGCGCGATCGGCTCGCCAAGCCGGAATCCGCAAGTGGCACAGGCCCGACCGGAAGTCATCAAACCACCTCCCGCGTGGCCAAGGTGGTGGACGGCAGTGGCGCACCAACCTCTCCCGCAACGGCATCAAGGGCCTCAAGCGTAGTGGCGGCCAGCGGCAGCCCCTCCCTGGACCGCTGCTCCGACAACTCGGCCTCCAACTCGCCGGGCATGCAGATGCGCTGCACGCCGTCGGCCCTTGGGGCATTGCGCATTGCCGACGCCAGCTCACTAGTACGGCGTAGGAACGCCTCGCGGTCGCCGAAGGCACCCGGGTCTAGCGCCTGGACGAAATGGCCGCACTTCCAAGAATCGTGGTGGGCGGCGCCCATTACGAGCGCCGGCGACACCTCGAAGCTGAACAGTGCTCCGGCCAGAGCGCCGCAGATAACCTCGTTCGCAATAATCAGCGCCGAGCCCTTGTGCTGCCCGATAGGAAGCAGGGAGCCCTCTAGCGCGACCTTCGGATCGGTCGTCGGGTTGCCGTCGGGGCCGACGGCCCAGTCAGCTGGGATCGTACCGCCGCGTTGGGCGGCGAGCCGAATCTTCTCCTTCACGCCGGTAAGCGCGGTGTCGACAACGATCGGGGGCCCTTCGAGAGTCGGGAAAGCCCACGCGACGGGGTCGTTCGACAACACCGGCTTCCGGCTACCCCAAACGACCGTATGCGGCGGTCCGTCGGTCGTGGCGTACCCGATCATCTCTTTGTCCAGCGCCATCATAGGATAGAAGGCGGCCGGCCCGAAATGGTTGCTGTTTCGTACCGCCACCGACCCACTACCATATTCGGCAGCGATGGCAATGGCCTCCTTCATCGCAAAGCGCGCCGAAAGGAAGCCCAAGCCGTTGTCGGCATCGACGACGGCCACCGCGCCACGCCGGTGAACGACCCGGATATTCGGCTTCGGATTGAGGTGCCCTAGGGTGATGCCGCGAAGGTAGCGTGGCGTGAACTGCACGCCGTGCGACTCAACGCCGCGCATGTCGGCGAAAACGACGACTTCGGCAATCTCGTCGGCGTGCGTTGGCGAGACGCCCACCGCCTCGAATAGCGAGGCTACTGTCGCCCTCAATTCGCCGCTGTCGACGAGAAACTTCCTGACTTCCGGTGCGCTCACGTTTACTCTCCTCCTAGTATAGGTGCGGTTAACTAAAAACATGTTGGTCCGGTCGCGCCAGTTTGTCTCTAGCCTACGGCGAGCAATTTAGACCCATGCCTTTATCTGCAACCGCACATCGGACTTGTAAGCCCCCGGTCTCATAGACACCGACGATGGTGTTTCTGGGACTCGAGAAACGATGAGCAACAAGCGATATACGGGCGAGTTCGAGGCGTTCAAGCAGGCGACGGAGCAAAGCTACTCGGTGGTGGCCCAGTCGGGCTCGGTGTGTCGAAGCCTAAGCCTGAATGCGGCGCGTGCCACCAACTACTACCGTGAACCGTGTTTCTCAAGTGCCTCACGAACCAACGCCTCGTAAACCGCCCCGTGAGCATGCCGCGTTCATACAGTTGCCTCAATCTCAGCAGGTCATGTTCGAGCAGGGGGGTCGATGTCGCTCGCTTCGTCATCGGCAAACGAAAACGGCGGTTCTTGGCCGGGTGCCGGTGTGTAGTCGTCGACCCCGCCGCCGCAGCTGGCAGCGGCCCTGCGGGCTCCCCAGCTCCGTCTCTTCAAGGTGGTACCCCACCATCACGCCGCTTTCCAGGAACTGGCGCAGCAGTGACAGCACACTGCCGTCCGTGATCCGTTGGCGGAATCGGCGGATGATCAGATCGTGGTCCAGCGTATCGAAGCATTTCGACAGGTCCATGTCCACAACCCAGTCTCGCCGATAGCGGCGGATGAACAGCTCCGCCTTACCAATGGCGTGGTGGCCACTGCGTCCCGGACGATACCCGTAACTCGACGGGTGACCAATTCGTCAGGAGCGAATTGGGACAGCGCTAGCTGGTCGCGAAGCGATGAACCCCATGGATGGGGTGAACAAAGTCCGGCTCGAAGATCGGTTCAATAATACTGCGCAACGCCTGTTGCACAACCCGGTCCCGAACCGTCGGAATGCCCAGCAAGCGTTCACCGCCGTCGTCCTTGGCGATGGCCACGCGCCTGACCGGCTGCGCCTGATAGCGCTTTTCCTTCAGTTCGAGCAACAGGCACGACAGCTCTACCTCCAGGTTCGCCTCAAACGCGCTCAGGCTCTGCCCATCACTCTCTTCCATAAAGAGGGGCCGCACCCTTGTTGCGCTGGACGTGTCTGACGTGTCTGAAGGCTTCATGCAGGCGCTGTTTTGACAGCAGGTGCCCGTACAGACTGTAGTATTTCCTCATGCCTGCTCATCTCTGTGGTGACGGCTTCAAGGATTGGTCTGGCTGCTGGTCTGCTTCAAACGACCCGCCCGGGTATTAGTGTAGTGCATCACTCTAATTGGCACTTATAGCGAGTGCCCCAGGGGCCAGATGCAAGGCGCAGTTGCGCAGTCGTAGTGGTGCTACGTCAAGCAACTGCAACGCCGCAGATGGTCCTTGGGGCGCTCGCCCGGAGGGAGCCCCGTACAGCCACGATTGTCACGTTGGCCCTCTTGGCAAGGGCTGCGGCCATTCCCGGCGAGGGCCGCCTTGCACTCGTGGCTGTACGGGGCTCTATAAGAGTCAATTAGAGTGATGCACTACACTAGCACTCTGGCAATCTGCCGCCGCGGTATCGCTCTACTCCCTTGCCCAGAGAACACCGAAGCCACTACGTTCCCGCAGCACCTCAATGCACGTCCCTGCCCCGTCGGGCAGCTTGTGAGCGCAGCGTCCACCTCTCTCTCGTCATCCGTCACTCTCGTTAATGACTTCCGCCCTTCGCATCCGACCAGGGCTTTTGGCCCTGCCCGGTCCGCTGAACCTCCGTCAGCGGTCGTTCCGGTTTTGTCCTCCACGCTGTTACCAGGCTTCACAGGCCGGAACTTCCTCACTACTACGGTTTCATCTGCCACCTCGCACCTGCCATGACCTCGGCTTTCACCTTGCACCACAGCCTCCGGCATCGCCGGATTCGGTGTCAGGCTTCCCCGGTTACTGCACCGGCTCCCCGTTAACGATGCCACCCTCAAGCACAGCACAGGTCTGACTGAGTATCGGGCGTCGCGCTATTTTGCACGCTGACCCACCTGTACTGCCAAAGCAGGTTCACTTGCGTTGT
>TARA_R110002111_G_scaffold86995_3_pt1 | contig 10739 bp, 8 predicted proteins | sample TARA_R110002111 | Tara Oceans TARA_R110002111 (sample SAMEA4397363) | marine metagenome | biome: Polar Biome; feature: [ZZZ] marine water layer (ENVO:01000295); material: water (ENVO:00002006), including particulate matter (ENVO:01000060) such as... | depth 199 m | reverse complement strand
CGCGTTTTACCAGAACCTGCACCAGCAATGATAATCATTGGTCCATTAATCTGAACAGTGGGTTCTAATTGAGCGTCGTTAAGTTGACTAAGATACTTTTCCAAGCTAGTTTTTTTTGAAGCTGTAAAATTACGGATAGTCTTATGGTTTTCCGAATTGAAAGGCGATAAATTTTAAACAATGTTTCAATCGTTTGATTTCAATCAATTTACTTTCTCTCCATCACCTATTAAAGAAGAGCGCAAACCACCTTTTAGATTTAACCAAATAAAATTAAAAACAGACTTAGTTGTATCCCGTTCAATGGTGTCTGCTTGTCCATATCTAAAATTCCTTTTTTCTTCTTCACTATCTTCCGAAACAAATAGATTCGCTATAGTTGATAAAAACTTATTCCTTTCTTTCTCATTTTTTTTCAGAATTGAAATTTCAAAATCATCGTACTTTATTTTTAGATCTATACGAGATCTTCTTGGGTTTCCACTTATAGTGAAATAGGTCTGTTTTAGCTCACCATTTAAATCCACATTAAGATTGGGCTGGGTAAATTGATCCATTTGGGCTGCCTTAAACCAACCTAGATCTCCCTTAAATACAAATTGATCTGTTGTGTCCGCTACTTTAAAATTCCAGTTTACCTTTAACGATGAATTCTCCATGAAAGTAGAATTTACTTTTATAGACGTATCTGCATACCCATTTGTATTTCCTAAATTAGTAATTGTGGCATCTAGGTTTATAAAATCTAGTCTTCCAGCCGGCTTATCTAATTTTACTTTTTCTAAATAGGAAATTTTACCTTGAGATATTTCAACTAAATTTAGCCCTAAATTAAACTTTAAATCTCTGAGCATAGTTCCATATAGTGGCTTGTATGAAAAATCATCTGCTACTAATTTATCTCTATATATTTCTGCTTCTGGTAAATTAAAATGAACATAATTAGACTTAAAATAGAATTGACCACCACTGTTAAACCCAAAATCCATATCAGAAATTTTCACTTCTTTTATGTCTAGCTTAAAATGATCGCGTTCAGTTTTTAAAATTTTTGAATATTGATTTTTATTATATTTAGTTTTTAATTTAAAGTCCTTAAAAGTTGCGCTATTACTGGTGATAACTATTGAATCTGAAAATAAATTATCAAATTCGTTAATTACCCATTTTAGATTTTTTGCGGTTAAATTAAAATCTGAGTAGATAAATTTCTTATTTAGTTTTGAGGCTTTTGGATTGATTTGAAAGTCCTTTAATTCAAAATTAAATTTTGGAATGCTTAAAACAGTAGAATCGGTATCGTAATCACTTATTAAAATATCTGCGTTATTAATTTTTATTTTTTTGACATCAATCACTTGTTCTATCTTATCTAAAAATCCACTTTTATAGTCATCCTTCTTAACTATTGGATTGTGTAAATATTTTGCCACAAGCTGATTTACTACAACAGATTCAACAGAAATTTTATCGTTAAAAAGCAAATCCCAGTAACCAATATCATTGATTTCAATAGACTTTAATTTGGCATTAAGAATCGTTTTATTGGTGGTTTGTCCTGCTAGAAATACTGTTGGAGAAGTAACGACTAAATTTCCTGTCCATACGTTAACATCAATAGATGTATATTCTATCTTGGTAGAATCTAATTTAGTATTAATGAAAGTGCCAATTTTACGTTCTATAAAATAGTTTACTAAAAGACTTAGAAATAGTATAACAAACACTATTATAACAATTACAATTGTTGTTTTTTTATATTTTGATTTCATATTTAAATTTTTCAAAATCTTTAAAATAAATTAACTTTACAGATTCGTGATTGAATTTACTTTAACGGGTCTAAATCTCTTAACGAATAACAAAATAATCTTAACTCAAAAAAACAGTTTTAATGGATATTGATAAAATTATAGAACTTCTTTTCAGCATTGCACCAGCAGCTATCGTTGGAGCAATTGCATATTATTTCTTTCAGCAGCACATACAAAATGAAAATAGCAGAAGACGCTTTTTATTGCAGAAAGATTTGCAAAAAGAAACGTTTCCACTGCGCTTACAAGCCTATGAGCGTATGGCACTTTTTTTAGAAAGGATTTCTCCATCAAAATTATTAACAAGAGTAAACCCAACATCTTCAAATAAAGAAGATTATGAGGCTTTACTTATTGCAACTATTGAGCAAGAGTTTGAGCATAATTTATCGCAACAAATTTATGTTAGCGACCAATGTTGGTCTATAACACAAGCTGCAAAAAATGCCACTATACAATTGATTAGAAAAGCTACAATGCAAGAGAATACAGACTCTGCAAGTAAACTAAGAGAGGTTGTTTTAACAGAGCTAATGGAAAAACCAGCTCCGAGTAATGCTGCGCTTGCCTACATTAAAGAGGAAGTTAGCGAGATGTGGTAATTAAACTGAAGTATAAAAAACTGATTAAATCGTTCTTATAAAAATATCTAAAAGCTAAAACGAATTAATGAACTAAAAATTTCTTTAGAGTTTCTTCATAAATAGACTCATACATTGGTACTATATTTCTTAAATCGAATTTCTTAGATTGTGCTTTTGCATTCGCTTTAAAACTATTTAAAGTATCTGAGTTAGATAAGATTTTTATAGCGTTCTCAGACATGTCTTTTACATCACCAACATCACTTAAGTAACCCGAAAAGCCATCTTCATTTACTTCAGATAAGCCACCTGTATTTGTAGAAATAACAGGAACTCCGCTTGCCATAGCTTCAAGTGCAGCTAAACCAAAACTTTCGGTTTTTGATGGTAATAAAAACAAATCGCTAAAACATAATATTCTGTCAATTTCATTACTATTACCTAAAAATACCACACGATCAGAAATCCCCAACTCCTCAACTAATAGTTCTGCTCCTTCTTTTTCAGGACCTTCACCTACTAGCATTAATTTTGCTGGTAACTCTTTTTGGATGTTATAGAAAATTTTAATCACATCTGGAATTCGTTTCACTTCTCTAAAATTACTAATATGAGTTATGATGCGTTCATTCTCATCTGCCATCATTCCACGTTGACAATCAGTAAAGTTATGTTCTTGCTTCTCTAAATCTATAAAATTTGGAACAACATGAATCTCTTTTTTAATATCAAACAAACGTAAAGTATCCTTTTTTAAACTTTCTGAAACCGAAGTAACTGCATCAGATTTATTAATACTAAAGGTTACTGCAGGTTTGTAAAACGGATGGCTACCTACTAAAGTAATATCTGTGCCATGCAACGTCGTTACAATAGGTATAGAAATACCTTCGTCTTTAAGCATTTGTTGTGCCATATAAGCTGCATAAGCGTGAGGAATGGCATAATGTACATGTAATAGTTCTATACCATACAATTTAACCATATCTACAAGCTTACTTGATAAAGCTAATTCGTAAGGCTGATAATGAAATAAAGGATATTCAGGAACATGAACCTCATGGAAATGCACATTACTACTCAATAATTCTAAACGTACAGGCTGACTATAGGTTATAAAATGAATCTCGTGTCCACGTTTTGAAAGCTCTAAACCTAATTCCGTGGCAACAACACCACTACCTCCAAATGTTGGGTAACATACTATTCCTATTTTCATGTAAATGCTTTAAATATTTTAAAATTTAATACCTGATAAAAATTCAATACTGCCATGTAGTCGAAATGTACTGAAATTCCTTTCTTAGCTATTAAATAATAATATTACTTTATTTCAATTTCTAAAGTTAGTTTTTTAGAATAAGTTTGACTTTAACTTTAAGACTTTTTAACTTTCAATGTTAAATACCTAATCTATGATTGCCTCATAAATTAAACGCTGAATCTCGGTTCTAATATTTTCTCGTAGTAGTAAGTTTTTACCAGCTTGCGGATAGGTTCTGTTAGCTAAAAAGACATAAACAATTTCTTCTTCTGGGTCTGCCCAAGCATAAGTACCAGTAAAACCTGAATGTCCAAAACTAGTCATTGAAAGACATCCACAAGTTGGACCAGCTTCACCTAACTGAGGTTTATCAAAACCTATACCTCTTCTGTTATCACTTTCACAATAATAACAATGATTAAACTTATCTATAGTTTCACTTTTTAGATAGCGTTTACCACCATAGAATCCTTTTTGTAAATACATCTGCATTATTTTGGCGACATCATTAGCGTTGCTAAAAACACCTGCATGACCACCTATTCCACCTTGCATAGCGGCTCCCATATCATGCACATAACCATGTACTTTTTTATAACGGTAATAATCATCTATCTCTGTAGGTACAATATCTTTTAAACTGAATTTATTACGTGGATTGTATGTGGTATAATTTGCTCCTAAAGACTTATAAAAACGATCTTCAGTAATTTCACTTAAAGGCTTATCATAGAACCCTTCAAGATAATTTTTAAGAATATAATAAGGCAAATCACTATAGCGATAACGCAAGGTAGATAGCAATTCGCTGTCTCTAATAATTTTCTGTATTGAATCTTTATAATCATTACGCATAAATAGCGTATTAGTTACTTCTACATCAAAACCTTTAGTTCTAGTTGCTCTATAATATTTAGGATCTGGTTTCTTGGTTACCGTATCTAAAGTGGCATAATAAAAAGGAATCCAAGGTTTTAGCTGTGCATAATGAGACAACATTTTCTTTAAGGTAACATTCTTCTTATTGGTGTTTTTATACTCTGGCATTAATTTGCTCAATTTATCATCGAGTGACAAAGCCCCTTTTTCCTCTAATTCCATTAAAACAGGCAGTGTCGCTAAGATTTTTGTTAATGATGCCACATCGTAAACATCATTAAAATCTACTTTATTTTTCTTTTCGTAAGTATGGTAACCAAAGTTTTTATTGTAAATCACTTTACCTTTTCTAGCAACTAACAACTGTATTCCTGGTGTCATTTTACCATCTACGGCAAGATTTGCTATAGAATCTATTCTGCTCAATAATTTTGAATCCATACCAACTCGTTCTGGTAAACCATAACTTAAATTTAGTAATGCATTATAAGTTTCACCTGTACCAACCGGAAAGTATTCTCCTGTACTCACTGGTAATTTTCCTTTTGCTGGAATTGCACCAAAAAGAAGTTGTGCTGATTTTTCTTGCGAGATTTCACTATTCTGATAACTCATTACAATACTTTCAATATTATCTATAGAAAGTAAATCATCTAAGGCATATGGCCTTGCAAACACATCTAAAACAACAGTATTTGTTCTTGCTATTTCGTACAACCAAGCCATTTCCTTTTGCGAAAATTTGAAGCTTTTCCAAGGATTTGCATTTGATTTATGAAAGCCAATAACAACAGTATTATAATTATGAAGCTTCTCTATAATCTCGTCAAGCTTATCTGCTCTTATCTCATGAACTTTAGCATATTTTTTTAATTCCTCTAAAAACGCGGAACCTTCATCGTCTCCTAAAGAAACATAGGCAATTTTCTTAGTCTGCAAATCTCGTAATGGCAATAAGGAATTACTGTTTTTAACCACAGTAATTGCATTTTCAATAAGCTCTTCATACAGCAAATCATCTTTAAGCCTGTTTAAATCTTTTTCTAAATCATAGATTCCTATAGGTGAATAATTATTTAAACCTACTTTATACTTAGCCATCAATATTTTCTTAACAGAATGCGCTAGTCGTTCTTCAGTGATAACACCATTATTATAAGCTTCAACAAATTTAGCTATACCTTTTTCTGGATCTTCAGACATTAGCATTACATCATTTCCGGCTAAAAAAGCCATCAAATCAATTTCACCTCCTTGTACAATACTTTTCGTTCTTGTACCATCTACTCCTTTTTCAACATAATCAGCAGCACCTTTCATCGTTAAGGCATCAGTGAATATTAAACCATTAAAACCTAATTGTTCTTTTAAAATATCCGTAACAATATGTTTAGATAATGATGACGGAAACCCTCTTCTCTTCTCTAAACTCGGCACGTTTAAATGTGCAACCATTACACTTGCTAAACCTTGTTTAATCAATTTTCTATAAGGATACAACTCTACAGAATCAATTCGTTCTGCACTAAAATTTATAGTAGGCAATTTTAAATGCGAATCTTCTTCTGTATCGCCATGACCAGGAAAATGCTTAGCATTTGCTAGAGTTCCAGCACTTTGCATCCCTTTCATAAACGCTAATCCTTTTTCAGTAACGTTATCTCTATCTTCACCAAAAGAACGATTACCAATAATTGGGTTTTTAGGATTGGTATTTATATCTACGGCAGGAGCAAAATTAAAATGCACGCCTAATCGCTTACAATGCTCACCTATTTGTCTTCCTGTTTGTTCTACTAAATCATTATCTGTAATTGCACCAAGCGTCATATTCCAAGGAAAAGCATACGTAGAATCTAGGCGCATACTCAAACCCCATTCTGCGTCCATACCTATTAATAAAGGAATCTTAGAAGCCGCTTGCAAGGTGTTATTTAATTTTGCTTGACGTACTGGTCCACCATTAGAATAAATTAAACCACCTATGTGTTGTTCTGTAATTAATTTGGCTATTTCACTCTCATGAGCTTTCCCTTTGTCAGAAAATACCTGAACCATAAAAAGTTGGCCTATGCGTTCTTCAATTGAAAGAGAATTAAACAAATCATCTACCCATTTTTTCTGTTGGATAGAATCTTTGGTTTGAAGTGGGTTTTTAGCATAATCTTGAGCAAAACTGAACTGCAAACAGCTAAAAATAAGAATAAGGGCAAGGTAACGCATTAGCAATCTTTTATCGTTTATGGGTGTGATCTATCTAAATAAAAAGAAAAAATAATTCGACTTTATAATATATCAATTTATCGTTATTTAGATGATAACGAATATTGTGCCAAATTAGCATATTTCAAAGGAAGTAAAAAGACTTTAAGATAGAATTATAAAGAAGTTTTAACCGTTAATCTTGTACAAATTTAAATCCGATGCCAACGTAATTAGCACTTAATCCTGTATTGCGTTGATAATTATTGTATTTAAAATCGATGGTTTTTAAGCCATATTTCCAAATGTGAGTTTTAGCAAAAATATCGGTATAACTAATGCCAAAACCATATTGACTTGCATTAAATTTAGACAAATCATAGTCTGATGTATAAAACTCATCTGTTGATAAATGAGAATCATAAGGTGCAAAGTAATCCGATTCTGTTTGATTATAATATCTATACGAAGGATATAATGTGAATTTTGGAGAAATCTTAATAGGCACTTCTAAATTAAAGGTGTGCGACTGAATTCCCCAATCATCTGAGTAAAATCTATAATACGTTCTCAGCACAAAAGTCTCATTCAAATAATAATTTAATCTGAAACCAAAGGGCACTTTAAATCTACTAGAAGGTAATCGTTCAATATCGTCTGCTAAATGAAATACATCTTTATTACTTGAAGATGTATAATTTGAAATACTATTAGCATTACCAATATAATAATTATCTACATCAGAAAAATAAACACGTTGTAATGGATTTCCTAACCAACCATCTTGCTTTACAACATCTAAAAAGACAGAGAATTGCGCATTTTTACTTAATATTTGTGAAAAGCTTAAGGATACTGAATACGAATTTCTTGCTTTGTCATTTATAGATTGAAATCCATTAATAGGACTCCATTCTGTAGAATCATTGCCTTCTTGATCTATTATGGATACTCCGTAAAAAAATCCATCATTTAAATTTCCATTAACATCGCTATACGCCTTTAATTCTGTTGGATAAATTGGATTCCAAGTATCTAAATAAACTTTTCCGCTGACACCTAAAGTGGTGTTTTTTTCATTAAACAGTTTAGTTAATCCACCTCCAAAGCCAATAGAACTATAATCATATTCTCTAGAAAATGAAGCATCTGCATTCCAAATTGTATTTCTATCGTCTGAACTATGTGAATAATCCACGCCCAAATTAACCCAAGTATCTGAAGCAGAAGCACCAGTAGAAGTTACCCAAGGACTTCCTATTCTATTTGAAGCTGAATCTCTATCATCATCATCGTCGTCGTCATCGTCATCTTCACCAGAAGCTCCCGAAATGTCAAAAGGATTCCCATTACTCGACGATGCAGAAGTATAAGCAGAAAAACCAGCATCTATAGTAAGCACATTATCTGCACTCAAAGGAATACTCACTACAATTGTACCTGTTAAATCTGTCAATTCCTCAGTACCTATACCTCCTGTTACCGATGCATTGTTTCCGTCTTGAGCATAATATGTACTTAAAAAATCAACCTCAGTAGTTTCTAAAACTCTTTTTTTATAAACTGTTGTTGAATCTTGCTGAGCATTTAAAAAACCAAATGCAGTTAATAAAAGTAAAACGAGTATATTTTTCATTAGTCTTTCAATTATTAATTACAACCACAACCACCACCTGACTTTCCTCCATTTGCGCCAGACGCAGCTTCACGATAAACTTGATAACTTGTTTCAAAGCGATCTAATTTTTTCTGAGCCAAAGTCATGTCTGGATCACTCAAATTTACTTTTTCGTATTCCTTAACAGCCACACAAGAGGTGAGCGATGCTGTTAGCAATGCTATAATTAATACCTTTTTCATATCTACTCTTTGTTTTGCAATTCTATTTGTGATGAAGATACAATTTTATTGTCTTTATTAACAATAATGCACTCCACTCCTTTTAATTGATTTATAAAATCTAAACCAGCTTCTTCACCCATTACAAAAACTGAAGTCGCTAAAGCATCAGCTAATTCTGCATTTTGTGTGAAAATAGTAACACTTAAAATCCCTGTAGCAGGATAACCTGTTCTTGGATCAATAATATGTGTATATAAGATATTATTAAATCTAATATATTTTTCATAATTACCAGACGTTACAACAGCACTATTCTTTACAGGCATCCAAGAAAACACTTTTTCTTTATTGAGTGGATTTACAATAGCAACCATCCAATCCTTACCGTTAGGCTGAGTTCCCCAAGTATTTAAATCACCAGACGCATTAATAATTCCTGCAGAAACACCTTGATTAATAAGTAATGCTTTGGCCTTATCCGCAGCATAGCCTTTACCAATAGCTCCAAAGCCTATTTTCATGCCTTTTAACTTTAAAAAGACCGTTTGGTTAGCTGCATCTAAAATAATGTTTTCATAACCCACTTTCTCTACAGATTTTTTAATCGCTTCTTCTGAAGGCATAGTGGTCATTGAACCATCAAATTTCCAAATTTTATCCATTGAAGCATAACTAATATCAAATGCACCATCGGTTAACTTTGAAATTTTTAAAGCACGCTCAATTAATTGAAATAATTCTAAGTCTACTTTTACAGGCGTAATTCCTGCAGAATTGTTAATTAAAGATGTTTGCGATTTAGAATCCCAAGAAGAAATGAGATTTTCTATTCTTGTAATCTCATCTATTGCAGATGTAATATACTTATGTCCATCAATAGAATCTGAGGCTACGACAGAAATATCAAACCGACTTCCCATTAATTTTAGTGTTTTTGTGTACACTTCTTGGCTAAAACCAAAGGCACTGATAAAAACACTTAATATGAAAAGTTTAGTTTTCAAAAGACACTATTTTTTCAAAATACTTTGTAGGTGTTATTTTTTCGTAACCTAAACTTCCTAGTTGATTTCCTTCAGAATCTAAAACTACAACAAATGGAAAATAACCGTTTTTATTATATGTCTCGGCTAATTTGTTATTGTGTTCTTGTTGCTCAGCAGATAGTTTATTGTTTTTTCGTCTTGGAAAATCAGCTTGAAGCATTATAAATTTATCGCTTGCTAAGTCTTTAAATTCTTGCGTACTCCAAATTTCTCTATCTAATTTAATACAAGGCGCACACCAATCTGAGCCTTGAAAAACGAGAACAATTATTTTATCTTCATCTGAAGCTAATTGTTTAGAAGTTTCAAAATCAGTTTGCCAATTTTGCGAATACGATTGTATAGACATAAACGCAAAAACTATAATAAAGAGTTTGATTTTCATAATTTCATTTTAATAACTGATACTTAAAGTCGTATAAAATTACAATAAATTACAAACACATTAACATGAAATGGAAGTATTTACAATTATTGCAACAAATCAATCTGACGATCGTGATAACCCAACAAATACAATACGCCATCTAATCCTATGCTAGAAATAGAGCTTTGTGCATTGTCTTTTACTTTAGGTTTTGCATGAAAAGCAATACCTAAACCAGCTAGATTTAACATTTGCAAATCATTTGCACCATCACCAACAGCAATGGTTTGACTAATATCAATACCCATATTATCAGCTAACAATTGTAAATATTCTGCTTTTTTACTGCCATCTACAATATCACCGAGATAGCCACCTGTTAAAACACCATCTTTAATTTCTAATTGATTAGCGTAGACATAATCAATATCTAATTTTTTCTGAAGATAATGACCAAAAAATGTAAAACCACCAGATAAAATAGCTGTTTTAAAACCATAATAGTGTAATGTATCTATTAATCGCTTAGCTCCTTTTGTAATTGGCAAACGTTCTGCAACCTCTTTTAAAACAGACTCACTTAAGCCCTCTAAAAGTTTCATACGTTGTTTAAAACTCTCCTGAAAATCAATTTCACCTTGCATAGCAGATTCTGTAATCGCTTTCACTTTCTCTCCAACACCAGCTAATTCTGCTAACTCATCAATAACTTCTGTCTGAATTAGTGTAGAATCCATATCA
>TARA_R110002111_G_scaffold155300_6_pt1 | contig 10769 bp, 5 predicted proteins | sample TARA_R110002111 | Tara Oceans TARA_R110002111 (sample SAMEA4397363) | marine metagenome | biome: Polar Biome; feature: [ZZZ] marine water layer (ENVO:01000295); material: water (ENVO:00002006), including particulate matter (ENVO:01000060) such as... | depth 199 m | reverse complement strand
TTTTCTATTGGAAATTTCACAAAGGATTTTGTTGATAATCGTTGGAACATTTCTAGCTGCTCCTTGAATAAAATAGACCCTATCACTTCTTGTGGATTGACCTAATAATAATTTAAAATCGTGTTTTTCTTTAAAAATGTTTTCATACTTGAAAATATTTTCAATTTGCCAATTTTGCACTTCGGTACTTCTAACATTGAGAGAAGACAGGGAATTAAATGCAAATGTCCCAGCCCTATATTGAGGAACATAATTGGTGAAGTCATTCTTACTATATTCAAAATTATAATTGCTATAAAAACTTAAATTTTTTGCAAATTCAAAATCTAAATAAAAGTTCCCTAGTAATATATTATTCTCGGTCTTTGGTTGGAAAAAGTCAACTGCAGCTTGTGGATTCGAAGATCTTATAGCATAATCCGCAGGATCACCATAACCTCCATCTGAATATCTAACAGGGACAATTGGAGCGGCATTATATGCAGAAGTAAAAATATTATTTGGAACATCATTCAACTCTGATAATGTTGCAAAAAGGTTATATCCAATTTTAAAATTTGGAAAAGCTTTATATTCGTTATGTAATTTTATAGTAATTCTTTCAAAGTTTTGGTTCTTTGATAACCCGTCTTGATCGAGGTATGAAGCAGAGTACGCTGAACTGAGTTTATCATTTGATCCTGTAAATGAGATATTATGATTAGTCATAATAGCCTGTCTAAACAACTGATGAAACCAATCTGTCCCTTCAGGATCGCTTATCCCAGGTTTATACAAAGAATTTGAATCATATAATAGATCACCATTATTCTGTGAAGCATAAATTTCATTTGCTAAGGTTGCATATTCAAAAGCATTAGCCATTTCTAATTCGTTCGTGATTTTTTGCAAACCCGTTGAAACATTATATGTTATTGTTGACACACCCTGTTTGGCCTTCTTTGTTGTAATAATTACAACCCCATTAGCCGATCTGTTACCATAAATGGCAGCAGCTGAGGCATCTTTTAAAATACTCATGTTCTCGATATCTGAAGAATTTAAAAAGCTAATATCGTTTGTCCAAACTCCATCTACAACAAACAAAGGGCTTGCTGAACTTGTACCTGTAGCAGGGTTAAAACTAACAGATCCGACACCCCTAATTCGGATTTGTGGAGCTGATCCTGGGGCTCCAGCATTATTAATTTGAACTCCAGCAATCTTACCTTGTAAACCAGAAACTGCGTTTACTGATGGCTGACTAGCTATTTCTCCTCCACTTATAGTTGAAATTGGAGCTGTAAGATCAGCTTTCCTTTGTGCTCCATATCCAACAACTACAATTTCGTCTAATTTTGCATTATCTTCTTGTAAGATGATAGTAATTGGTGTTGAATCACTTATCAATATTTCCTGTGTTACAAAACCTAAATACGATATAACGAGGACCGCGTTTTTTTCTGAAACAATTAAAGAAAATTTACCATCAAAATCAGATTGCGTTCCATTATTTGTTCCTTTTTCTATAATGTTTGCTCCAGGCAATGGTTGACCAAATTGGTCAGTAACACTCCCAGAAACTTCTTCTTGCTGTTTCTGATTAACACTTTGATTAATAATAGAATACACTTTCTCTTTTATAACAATAGCATTATTGTCTGTAACAGTAATGTCAAGATTTCCATTTGATAAACTTTTTTTAAGTAATTTATTGGTACTAATAATCCCTTTTTTCACTTCCACTTTTGGAAAATCATTAAATATGCCCTTTTCGTAAAAGAATTTATAATCTGTTTGATCCATAATTAGTTTGAAGATTTCATCAACAGTTATGGTCTTATCTTCCTTCACTTTAATTTTAGAATTTTGCGATACTAGATTATAAGGAGCTAAGGAAAAGACAGTAGCGCAGCATAAGAAAATGAATGTTCTCATAATAGTCATTAAGAGCCGTTTTCTAAACAGAAAACTGGCATTAGTTAATTTAATTTTCATAAATTTGTGTGTCATTAGTTAGTTAACATTTTTTAATTAATTAATAATAATTCTAAGGGGATAGAGTTTTTTACTTTCACGGTTAAACTTTATCCTTCTTTTTTTGATTGTTATTTCATTCCATAGGCGTTAGTTTTATTTTTTTTAATGATGTTTAATAGGCTTCTAGGAGAAATAGTCCTTTTCGTTCTATTTTTTAATAACAATTCCTCAAAAACTATCTTCACTATTTTAGTATTACTGTCTTATTAATTATCTCATAATTATTAATTGAAGTGGATTTTATAATGGATAAAACTTCTTCAATGCTTTGATGCTTGTCTAAAGCGCCTATGAATTCTATTGATTCTAGTTCTTTATTTTCAAAAATTATATCGACATCATACCACCTAGATATTACTTTCATAATGTCTTTTAAGGGCATTTCTACAAAACTAAATACGCCCTCTTTCCATGAGATTTCTGTTTTCACATTAACCTTAGCAATTGAAATATTATTGTTAGATGTATTTAATTTAGATTGTTGATTGGGTATTAAATTTTGTTTAGTCATACCATTGCCTACAACAACCCTTCCTTCCACTAAAGTCGTATAAACATTTGTTTCGTCACGATACGCTTTGATGTTAAACTCCGTCCCAACGACCTCAATTTCTTGAAACTGATTTAACACCTTAAATTTCGCTCCATTATGCTCTAAACTCGGAGACACATCAAAATAAGCTTCACCATAAATCAATTCTACTTCTCGAGTTTCACCTTCTATAAAACTAACAGGATACTTTAGTTGTGATTCAGAATTTAACCAAACTTGCGTCCCATCAGATAATTTGATAAAGAATTGTCCTCCTCTTGGAATGGTTAGGTAATTATATGCTATTTCAGTCTTGGTACTTTCTCCAGCTTCATAAACAATTTCCTCGCCATTACTATTTGCATTTTGTATTTGAACCGTAGAACCTTTCTCTAAGGCTATCCGTGAACCATCTTCTAATGTAAGTGTTGCTTTATCAGTTCCAGGCTCAATAGTATTTATATTTGTTTCCACTATTATTGGTGAAGTTTCTAATCGTGTATCAAATAAATTATTTTTAAAAAAATACCCTAATCCTAAAATTATAACTGCAGCAGCAGCGTATTTGTATATCACATTTGTTTTAAGACGATGAGCAAAAGACTTCTCTTTGCGTATTGTGCTAAGCAGTTGCTCTACTGTTTTTTGATAGTCTGTTTTATTCATGCTGCAGATGATTGCATAATAAGTTTTTACGTACTCTTTAAAAAGTCTCTCATTTGCTGGGTTGCTAATCCAGTTAGATAGTGTATCTAAATCGCTTGTTGTAGCGGAATTTGTTAAATACTTTACTATCAATTTTTCTATTTTATTGGTCATTTTTGAGAGCATTCATTTTAGTAATAGCAAAGCAGATTTTAAAAACCCTTGCTTTTTGATATATTTTTTTATCATTTTTTGCTTATTTCTTAATTTTTATATAATATTTGTACGTTTTTACTAAATAAACATTATGCTTTCTAAATTTGATAAAGAGTCTGTTTTAGTATCCCATTTAAAAGACGGGGATGAACATGCTTATGTTTATTTAGTAAAAACCTACCACAGTATGCTTTCTAATTATGCATATAGCCTGACAAAGGATTGGGCCATGGCTCAGGACATTGTACAAGAGTTGTTTTTATATATTTGGAAGCATCGAAATAGGCTTGATACTATATATTCTTTAAAGAATTACCTTTTCAAAATGGCCTATAATCAATTTGTTAATCTATACCGTAAAAATAACGCTGTTACTGCTCTTGAACGCAGCTACATGGAAGCTCTTGACGAGGCTATAGATGATAGTAATAGTGAAATATTAAAGCGCAAAATTAATATTATTACTGATGGTATTTCTAAATTACCTAAAAAATGTAAAGAAACTTTTTTGTTAAGTAAAAAAGAAGGGCTCACCAATATTGAAATAGCTGAATATTTAAATATCTCGGTTAAAACAGTTGAAGGGCATATTGCAAAAGCTTTTCGCTTATTGAGAGCTCGTGTTGGAGAGCAATTGAAAGAGGTATTATTTTTGTTGTTTGGAATGAAACGAGCTTAAATTTATTACAAGGTAAAAATTCAAGCTATTTATCAAATAGTGATAGGGCTTAATGACAAATTGGTTAAAAAAAAATTAGGTCTAAAAAATGGTCTTTCATAAAAATGAAACCACTATCCAGTATTTAATATATACTATCAAAAATCCGACCATATTACTCATGTTTTTGATTTTTATAGACTTTCATTTATAGAAATTCCGTCTATTAAATGGCTTAATTTTAAAATTCTAAAATCCTTACCTATTAAAGTAGGGTTATATTCTAACTCCACTTCTAATGGCATAAAATAAGCTAAGGTTGACCAGCCAAAAAAAGGTTTTAAACCATAACCTTCTCCTGTTTCTGCATTGTAAAACTCTCTAGTGGTTGCATTTTTATTCAATACCATGTCAAATGATTTATAAGCAATTTCTGTTGCTAAATCATTATAGCCATATGAAATAAGACCATGAACCATCATGTGGTTTGTGGGTATCCAACTAGAACCTCTCCAATTGCATTCTCCAGTTTTTGAGCCTTGATAATAATCAGCTTCATTAATAGCATAAGTAGGCACAGGATATTTTGTCCAAAATTCTTTGGGATTTGTTAGATGCAGATTTACTAAAATACTTGCTTGTTTTTTGCTGGCCACTTTACTCCACAATGGGGCAAATCCAGAAATAGACTTTACTTTAGTTATTTTACCTGTTTCTTCATTTCTATCATAGTAAAAGCCTGTAGCTTCATCCCATAAAATTTCATTAATCTTATTACTCAAAGTTATAGCCTGTTTCGAAAAATATTGAGCATCATCTGGCTTTTGTAATTGTGCTGCAATAACTGCCATAGTCTCCAATTCCCTTACCAAATAACTATTTAAGTCAACACCTTCACTACGACCTACAGTTCTGGAAAACTGATTGTCCATGCCGCTGTGATAGGCACCATTTTCTGCCGTGCCAAATTCTCCCCAGTACATCAATCCATTTCCGTCTGTATCGTATTCCATCCAACGATTTATATATTTTTTGAGTTTTGTATACTGATTTTCTACCCAGCTGAAATCTTCTTTTTGCAAAGAACCTAGTAAAACTATTTGAGCTATAAATGGTTTAAACATCTCTTTTGCGCCATAGTTTTTTGTTCCAAAACTTCTTGGAATAAAACCATTTTCATGTTGCAGGTTGAGGAAAACATTTAAATTAGAAAAACAATAATCCGAAATACCGTAATAAGAGAGGTAAATATTTTCATAATACAAGTCCCAGTCGTAATACTCTCCATAACTGTAACCTGTTAACAGTTTTTCTTGTCTAATTGTGTCATATACGATACCTTTTTCTAGAATATCATCATTAACTTTTTTTAATCTTTTTTGTAATTTGCTAAAAGTGCTATCAGAAATTTTATCTTTAAAAATAGTTATAAGTTCACCGTCAGTTATAGGTTCACTTTTCTTTTTATTACAAGAGAAAAATGCGATAACTATAACCAATCCAAGTATACTAATTTTTTTCATAATTTATTCTGTTAAAAATGTTATTTCGTGGAGAGACATAGTATATAAACTACCTTCTGGGTTGCCTGTAAATGAACCAGGGTCTGTACTATCCTTAAAATTGGTGTTTATAAAATTTGCTGAATAACAAAGCCATGCTGTTTTTCCGTCTTCACTTATAAATTTTGAAGGGATGTTAACAAAATAGGCCTGAGGGCCAAAGTCCTTTAAGTAGGTTGCCATTTTCCAAGGTCCATAGACGTTATCAGATTCCAAAATATAAGTATCCATTGATTTTGTAGTAGGCCAGCCGTCGGTAATGCACATGAAATATTTTTTAATACCTGGGTTGTAGGTCATTGTCACGGACCCAGCATGGTTGTTCCATTCAAAAATCGGTTCAATTTCACCAAAATTATTTGACCATACAGCAGCACCATTTTCATCATAGCCTGTAAAATACTCATACTTACTTTTATCATTTATGCTTTCAGGATTCGGTGTAACACGAGCCATAAATATTTGATCTCCACTAATCCAGCTTAAATTTCCTGGGCGAGGTTTTTCATCATTAATTGAGGCACCGTGTCCTACTAGATATGCCTTCCCATCGGGTGAATTTTCCATATTTTTACCAAAGTCAACAAAATGAGGTGCTCCAATTTTTACAGGCTTAGCACTCAAATCTGTATGTTCATCAAACAGGTTATTTATTGGATCTTTTTCTTCAACCCAAGTTTTACCATAATCATAAGAAATCCTAAATCCAACAAACGGCCCTAATATAGGCCAGTTCATACCAAGAGATTTGTCGTCTAGTAAACAGTAGGTACCATAATACCACACATCATTATAGATAAGTGACCCGCATGGATATCTCCCCATATAAGGAGTAGCTGCTCCAGTAGTAACTCCAAGAGACGATACGGTCAAACTCATTGGGTCATCTCCTGTTATTTTTGCCTGACCAGTGTTCGCTTTTGGACCTGCCCAAGAACCTGCACCTATTCCCTCAACCATCCCATCAGTATAAGGCGAGTATAGGTTATTATCACTAGCCCAGGTAGGATACCAAGTATCTGCATCTGTATAATTGGCATATCTTCCTGTGAACTGAATATTGATTATTTCATTGGACTGAAGAATTGTATTACTCAAAGCCCACGAATTTTGATTTACATAAACAGGCCATATAAATGGCTTTGTTTTGTCATTTTGGCAAAAAGCAAAACTTGACTTAAGAAAAAGCACAAAAACCACAATTACTCTCATAGTCCTCATTATTTAACCTTTATTTCTAAAAATGTCTCTTTCAAACCTACAGCCTTTGCCTTTATCATTATGGTTCCTTTTTCTCTACCACTTTTTAGTACTGCTTGACAACTTCCATTATATACCTTTCGTTTTGAATCTTTCATGTTTTCATGGCTTAAGATATCACCACTAGATACCCCTGCCAATTCTCCAGAACCTGTGACTTCAAATGTAATTTCATTAGTGGAACTATACACTTTTCTACCTTTCTCATCTACTACATCAACTTGCACATAAGCCAAGTCAAGTCCACTTGCTTCAACTACGTCTGTTTTAGTTTTTAATTGAATTGCAAAAGGTTTTCCTACGGTTGTTAATTTATCTTTTGAAACTATTTTTCCCTTATTAAAACCTTTTAACTCAATAGTACCTTCTTGATAGTTTAGTTCCCATTCTGTAATATTATTTTTAAAGTCAGCCGGTTTCTTGCGTCCTTGTGATTTTCCATTCAGGTATAATTCTACTTCTTCACAATTGGAAAAGGCAGCCAATCTTAATTTTGTGTCTTTTTCCCAATTCCAATTTTTAGTCATTGGATGCCAGCTCCAAGTTTGGTTATTACCATATTGTTCTTCGTATAATTTAGTACCAGCTTCACTTTCATCATAAACCCAAAGATGGCTCATAGGTTTTTGGTCGTAGTAGCTTTGGTACATAGAACCGAGGTTGGTTAATTGTCCGCCTAAATCGAAGAAGGCACGACTCCACCCAATTCTAGGCCAAGGGGCTTCACCTAAATAGGCATAACCTGTCCAATAGTAATGGGCAATTACATAATTTGTATCGATATATGACCAAGATACATCCTTGAAATCCATACCCAACGAGGTATTCGCTTCAGAATTGATAAACATCATCTGTGGATATTTTTGATGGTCTTTAGCAAATATCTGCTCTGTGTAGTTGCAACTAACGACATCGGAATACCATGCCATTTCAGCTGGGAGTGCTTCGTTGAATTTAGCCTGGTGTTTCGGATCATATCCGTTCCATACCTTTTCTCTGGTTGGGAATAAGCCTACGGTAACCTTTCTTGAAGGATCCCACCGATTAATCTCATTTTTTATGTTTTTAAAGGTTGACACACCATAATCTTCAGCATCTTTAGGTGTTTCAAATTTTTCATCTTCAATTTGCCCTTGTTTCATTACTTCATTTCCGGCACTCCAGATATACACTGAAGGATGATTTCGATCTCTTTTAATCCAATTTTCTACATCTTTTTTGTACTGACTATCAAAGGACATTTTACCACCGTAAAATTGACTTGTCCATTTATCAAAACCTTCGTTATACACTAAAATACCTTGCTCATCACACACTTCTAAAAGCCGTGTTGCATGAGGATTGTGACTTAAACGAACAGAGTTGGTTCCCATCGATTTCATATCTTCAATATGTTTTTCATAGCCTGCTTTATACGCTGCTGCTCCCAAACTAATCAAGTCATGGTGAATATTTCCCCCAACAGCAACAACTTTTTCTCCATTAACAAGCAATCCTTTTTCAGGAGTCATTTTAATTTCTCGGATTCCAAACGTTGTAATATAGTCATCAACCAATTTATATTGGTAATAGATTTCAGATTTTAATGTATATAAATAAGGGCTATCAGGGGACCACAAATGCGGCTTATTTACCTCTATTTCTTGATGAAATACAAAAGTTTCTCCGCTTTGAATTGGCACTACAGATGCTCGTTGCTCAACTACCTTATTGTTGGTATCTATTATCTTACTAACCAGTTTGCAAAGTTTGGTTTGTTTGTGGTTATTGGTTACTTCTGTTGCTAGATTAACGAGACTGTGTGCTTTACTTACTTTTGATGTGGTCACATACGTTCCGTATAATTGGACATGTAATGGGTCAACAATTTTCAACCAAACATCTCTGTAAATTCCAGCTCCTGTGTACCATCTTGAGGTACCTTTGGTTGTGTTGTCGTATTTTACAACAATAAGGTTGTCTTGATCGAAGCGTATATAATCTGATAACTCATGTTCAAAACCAAGATATCCATTAAGATGATTTCCTAAATAATGTCCGTTAATCCAAATTTTCGCATTTCTATAAACCCCTTCAAACTCTATAAATATCAATTTATCTTGATTTTCTGAAGAGATGGTAAAATGCTTCCGATAGCTACCTTTCATATACGGGAAATACCCATTGGCTCCATTTGAAGTTTCTTGTTTTACGTCTTCAAAAATAGCTGCATCATGAGGTAAACTTACATTTTCCCACTCTGTGTCTACCAATCCTACTCTGTGTGTATCATAAGTATTATCTTTTAAATGTTTCCATCCAAAATTGAAGTTTTGAACGCTTCTAGTTTCTTGTCGCAACAGTTTAAAGTTTTCCGCATATGAAGAATCCATTTTAGTAAACAGGACAAATATACATACGAGTGAGAATATATTTTTCATAAATAATTTTTTTAATTTTGAATCAATTCTAAGAGTTCACCTAATGCAATGTTAATTTATGAGTCACTCTCATAAAATTGCCCAATGATTTGGTATAAATTTGAATTTCCTTTCTATTACTGCTTATTCATAGTCGACATTACTTATACTTCGGGTAGTGGTGTAAAAGTTTACATACTATCTAAAAGTCTTTCATTTACGAAGTTGCTAATCCCCTTAGATAGCACATCCAAATCGTTTATTGTAGCCGAATTTATTAAATACTTTACTATGCAATTTTTCCATTTTAATTGTCATTTTTCAGTACATTCATTTTAATAATAGCAAAGCATATTTAAAAAACCCTTGCTTTTTGATAAGTTTTTTGTCTTTTAAGATTTTTGAGGCTATTCATCAAATAACGACTCCGCTTCCCGATGAATCCGTTTAAAATTCCTTTTAAGGTCTTTCTTTGAATATTTTTTTGCTTTTGGCAGTTTCTTTGTAATATCCTGTAGTTTGAATTGCACTCTTTGGTCATTGCCATCAGCAAAACTTATAAATTCCCCAGGTTTTAGTTTAAAGAAAATATCAGCTCTTACTTTTGAGACTTCCTTTTCCCCTTTGGTGACTCGGGTATCAAAATTTAGATTATGACCTTTGTTGATACTCGTGGTTTGCATTTTAATTAGCTCAAAAAAGCGCTCATAGTATTTTGCTGTATCAGGGTCATTCACTTTTCCAAAAAATTGATAAGAAAGATTGCTTAATATCGCTTTACTGACCTTATCTCCATACATGATATCATTTTGAACCTTATCCTGCATCACATAAATGGTCGCAATATTGTAGCTTCGTAGTGTGGCAGGAATACGTTGCATATTCAAAAGCCGAATGGTTGATGCTTCTTCCATGAGTAAAAAAGAAGGCTTTCGGTGTCGCACGCTCATTTGTTTGGTAATAGTATGCATGACTGTTGCAATTAATGGCGCATAAGCAGTCTCCAACTTAGGGTTATTGACCACTGAAATTACGCCTGCTTTTTCCTGCCCGTTAATATCCAGAGGTACTTCATCTGCGGATAAAGCCATAAAAGCCTGTTTTGAACTAATCTTTTTTAAGGCATTGGACAGCGTACTTTTAACCCCAGCTGTTTGACGGTCAGAACCCTTGCCACTAATAAAGGCATTCGCCATACCTTTTGAGGTCAGATCAGATTCCAAAAGGGTAATGAGATTATCGGTATCCAAATATTGATAGATAGCAATTAAATGTGGCAGTGTGCAATAATCGGGATGATTAGTTTTTAGAATCCAGATAAGCCCACCTATAATCCCTTCAGCAGCATCCGTAAAGAACTTGCCTGAAGTATTAGTTCCCGATTCCTTTTGTTCCAATAAATTTTCCATCAGAACTCGTGACACTTCATTGACACTCTCTTCATTTTCCATATATCGTGCTGCAATGGGATTGACCCG
>TARA_R110002111_G_scaffold171599_2_pt1 | contig 10770 bp, 8 predicted proteins | sample TARA_R110002111 | Tara Oceans TARA_R110002111 (sample SAMEA4397363) | marine metagenome | biome: Polar Biome; feature: [ZZZ] marine water layer (ENVO:01000295); material: water (ENVO:00002006), including particulate matter (ENVO:01000060) such as... | depth 199 m | reverse complement strand
AAAAGAATCATTACCTACTAAAATGGCAATGAGAAATGCGGCAAGACAACAAGATGTTGCCAAACAAGATTCACTTTCAAAACGTTTACTTGAACTTGAAAACAATGTTACTCAATACACTATTGATGCAATAAAAGAAAATAAAGATAATTTTTTCAGTCTCTTTTTAATTCGTTTAGAGCTTAACAATCCTAAAATGGACATTGAAAAATATATGGAAGCTTTTAATGATTTATCATCAGATATAAAATCTTCTAAAACGGGATTAGATATAAAAACAAAACTAGATAATCTTTATAATATATATAAGAAAAATGCCAACTTAGAAATAGGAAAAGTTGCCCCTAATTTTGAAGCACCAACTCCAGATGGTACAATGGTTTCTTTAAACGACGTTAAAGGCAAAGTCACCATTATAGATTTTTGGGCAGCTTGGTGTGGTCCTTGCAGAAGAGAAAACCCAAACGTCGTCAAAGTTTACAACAAATATCATAGCCAAGGATTAGAAATTATTGGAGTCTCTTTAGATGGTGCACGTACACAAAAAGATCCTAAACAATTATGGTTAGATGCTATTGAGAAAGACAAATTAACATGGACGCACGTTTCTAACTTGCAATATTTTAATGATCCTGTTGCTCAACTTTATAATATATCATCAATTCCTGCAACATACATTCTTGATGAAGAAGGTAAAATAGTAGCAAAAAATCTAAGAGGAAGAGCACTAGAACTTAAAGTGGAAGCGCTTTTGAAATAATTAAAAGCCTTTAGACTTAATCTAAAGGCTTTTAGAAACTGTCTTAAATAACAACTAAACTAATTAGAATTAGGTATTTTAACAGCTACTAGTTCTTCCTTATAAAACTGAAGTTCTGTTTGAATCACTTTATAATCTGATGAGATTGATGTTGCAAATAAGTTTTGATAGTAAGTAATGCCATCAAATAAATTGTTTTTAAAGGCATTCCATTTTTTCATTTGTTTAACTGAAAGATCTTCTGAAATTGATTTTATGTCGTTCTTTAAATAATCGATATACATTTTCAATTCTTTAACAAACATATTTGGTCGATTTAAATTTGAAAGTATCGCTCCATTTCCGTTAATATGTTTCATCATTTCAGCAAGTGTCACTTCTTTGTCAAAATAAGCCATATTAGGTCCAGGACAAATAACAACTCCTTGTTCTTGTCCTTTTATGTTAATGCCATTTTCTAAATATGAAGCATTCGCCAATCCTACACAAAGACATGCTTTTTCAGTTATCTTGGCTTTAGAATTTTCATAAACAACCGGAGACAATGTTACTTTTTTAGTTTCTAATTCTTGTAACATCGCATCTTGATATTTTTTAGAGGCTGTACAAATTCCTTCTGCTCCGAACGCTTTACTTAATGCTAAAAATTTCTTAGGACAAGAACTACCTGCTTTATTGGTATCTATTCGCTTTTGCTTGTGTAACTCGTTTGTTGTGCCATTAATAGTATTAAAAGGTACTCCTAATGGCGAAATCCCACTCAAATACAAGTCCTTCTCCTTAGCATTTGCTAACAATTCTCTAGTTTCTTGATCGACAGAAGTGGCTTCTGGCACCAATAAAAATGGTGTTCCCCAACCTACTGAATCTACACTATAATGGTCTAATAAAAACTCTTGTTCTTCAGCAGTTCCAACTCCTCCTTGAACGCTAATTTTTAACTCTAAAGGTTGTGTAGGAATAGGCAATTCTTTTAAGCTTAATCCTTTGATAAAAACATCATGTGTGTCTTGTATTAATTCGGACTTTTTCGTTTTAAATTCTTCTAAAATTGGTCCTAATAAAAAACCTTCAGTAGCAAATGCATGTCCACCACAGTTTAAACCAGATTCTATTCTATATTCTGAAACCCAAAGTCCTTTTTTAGCTAAAAATTTCCCTTGTATTGTTGCTGAACGGTAATCACTAACCTTTAATATAATTTTCTTTTTTAGCACACCATTTGCATCTGGAAAAAAGTCTTTAAAATTCTCAAAGTAACTATATAATCTTGGGTTCATACCTGCAGAAAGTACAACTGATGAACTTAGTTTACTTTGAGCAAAACCTCTAAGTGATGCATGCGCATCATTATATGCAATGTCTAGTTGCTCTCCTTTTTCAAAATTATCTTTATCAACTTTGGTCATGATATTAACATCAATATCACCAGCTTTTAAATGTGTTTCAAGATAATTTTTAATAGTATCCTTAATGGCAGTACCTTCATCTAATAAGCTTAATAGCCCTTCCTTAATTGAGGAGCTATTAGGTAAAGTGGCCATAAAATTATCTAATGCTAATTTACTTTCAGACAATTCCGTTTTAAATTGTGAAAATTTATCTTTTACAACTGTATCTACCAAATTTAAATAAGATGTAATACGTTCTGCTCTATAATCTTTTGCTTTCTTTGTAATTTCTTGATAAGGAAGACTGAATTTTTCACTGTAAAATGAATTCATTTTTTCGATGAGTTCGTCATCTATAATAGATATTACGGACGAAATACCATATTGCGCTACCCGAATAGGGCTATCTATGGTATAAGCTAATCCCATTACAGGAATATGGAAGTTATGTAGTGATTTAGATGAAGCCATTTTTTAATTTTTAAAAATTAAATAAGCCACAAATATATTTTCATCTTATTCGCAAAAACATGATAAAAATCATACCTTTTTAATCTACTTTACCCCATTTAGTAATGAATTCTTAGTCTTATTTTAACTTTCCGGTCTTATATAAGACAAACAGAATAATAATCGGAATGGCTAATAAGCCAATATAACCCAAATCAGTTTTAAAAAGTGAAGGCGTCATTATTAAAGTAACCACATAACCTCCAACAGCTCCACCAAAATGAGCATCGTGACCTATGTTACCTATTTGCTTTTTCATACCATAAATGGAATATAAAAGATAGCCAATACCAAAAACGTAGCCCGGAATTGGAATTGGAATGAAAAACATATATAAACTCATTCCTGGATTGAGAAGAATTGCGGCATAGAGAATACCTGTCACTGCTCCACTTGCTCCAATAGCACTGTACCAATAGTCATCCTTATGAAAATAAAGTGAAAGTAAGTTTCCAAATATAAGACTGGCAAAATAAATAATAACGAAATTGAAAGAACCCAGCTTCAGAATTACAGCATCAGCAAAGAAGTAAAGTGTAAACATATTAAATAATAAATGTGTAACATCTGCATGTAAAAACCCAGAACTTAACATTCTAATCTGTTCTCCTCGTCTTATACTTCCTACATTAAATTTGAATTTTTCAAAAAAACCACGATCATCAAATCCTTTAAAAGACATAATAACATTGGCTACAATAATTACAATGGTTACTATACTTATATCTAAATTGTCCATAAAATCCATTCTTATAAATCAAATATATATATTTGCGTTTAAATGCAATCATACTTTAATGCAACTTATTGCTTATATTTTAGTTTACCCTATTCTTTGGTTAATATCCATATTACCTTTTAAATTACTTTATGGATTTTCTGATGTGATTTACCTGTTTATGTATCGAATTTTCGGTTATAGAAAATCGGTTGTAAAAGAGAATTTAAGATTGGTTTTTCCTGATAAATCTGAAAAAGATATTGCAGAAATTACAAGTCAGTTTTATCATCATTTTTGCGATATGATGGTTGAGGCTATTAAATCCTTAACGATTAGTGAAGCCCAAATGAAAAAACGTTTTAAGTTTACCAATGTTGAATTAATAAATGATTTAGAAGAAAAACAACGAAGCATTGTTTTAATGTGCGGTCATTATGGAAGTTGGGAATGGATTTTTATTTTACAAAAATATGTGAAGCACAAAGGATATGCTGTTTACAAACGATTAGCAAATAAACATTTTGATAAATTAGTAAAACGTATTAGAGCGAAATATAATTCTCATCTTATAACTACAAAAGAAACATTTGGTGTTTTACTTAATAGTAAGAAAAAAGGTGAATTAACCATTAATGGTTTTGTGTCTGATCAATCACCTAAGGCACACAAAGCATTTCATTGGAATGAATTTATGGGCATTAAAGTACCTATGTACACTGGAGCCGAAATATTAGCGAAAAAATTAAATATGGCTGTGGTATTTTTTAGTGTAAAAAGAATTAAACGTGGCTATTACGAAACTACCTTTACCACCATAACAGAACACCCTAAAGAGTACAAAGATTATGAAATCACAGATATCTTTTTCAAACTACTTGAAGAACAAATTCTAGAAGCACCGCAATATTACCTTTGGACACACAAACGTTGGAAACATAGAGATAAGGTACCTGCAGAATTTCGTTAAAAAAGTAACACTTACAAATTAAACCAGGAATTAGTATTTTAATTTAGTATTCTAATACTGAAATTATCACAAGTCCTTTCCAATAAATACGATACTAAAAAGTAAACCCATTACATTTCAAACCAATCGGCAATATTTGGACCTGAGCAATCTTTTCCAACCAACGATTTGTGAACAAACTCATTATTACACTTAGAATACTCATAATCCATAGCCCAAGTGTTATGATGCTTAGCTAAATCAATAATACCATCACAAACAAATTCAATTTCTGCATTGGTGGTCGTTGGGTGAATAGACATGCGAATCCAACCTGGCTTACGCACTAAATCTCCTATAGAAATTTCATTGGTTAACTCATGCGACATTTGCTGATCTACATGCAATAAAAAATGACCATAAGTACCTGCACAACTACAACCTCCTCTGGTTTGAATACCAAACTTATCATTCAACAATTTTACAGCCAAATTAAAATGCAAATCGTCAATATAGAATGAAATCACTCCCAATCGATCTTTATGCTGACCTGCTAAAATATTGATATTAGGTATACCTTCTAATTTTTCAAAAATAATAGACACCAACTCATGCTCACGCTGTAGCATATTAGTAACACCCATTTCTTCTTTTAACTTAATGGAAAGTGCCGATTTAATAGTTTGAAGAAATCCAGGTGTTCCACCATCTTCTCTATCTTCTATATTATCAATGTACTTGTGCTCTCCCCAAGGGTTCGTCCAGCTTACAGTACCACCTCCTGGACAATCCGGCACCATGTTTTTGTACAGTTTCTTATTAAAAACTAAAACACCAGAAGTACCTGGACCTCCTAAAAACTTATGAGGAGAAAAGAATATAGCATCTAATTGTGCGTTTTCATCTTCTGGGTGCATGTTCATATCTACATAAGGAGCAGAACAAGCAAAATCCACAAAACAAACACCTCCATGTTGGTGCATCAGTTTTGCCACATCATGATGCGGAATCTGAATACCAGTAACATTAGAGCCTCCAACAACAGACGCTATTTTAATAGTACAATCTTTATATTGATGTAGTAATGTCTCTAAATTTTTCAAGCAAAATAAACCATCTTCATTTGGTGGCACCACCTCTACTTTTGCCATGGTTTCTAACCACGTAGTTTGGTTAGAGTGGTGTTCCATATGAGAGACAAATACTACTGGTCGCATTTCATCTGGTATCTTAGTAAATTCCTTTAAATTTTCAGGAATCTTTAAACCCAAAATGCGTTGAAACTTATTAATCACTCCAGTCATACCATTACCAGAACAAATTAAGATATCGTCGTCATTAGCATTGACGTGCGCTTTTATAATATGCCTAGCTTTATGATAGGCCTTAGTCATGGCTGTACCAGAAACCGTAGTCTCAGTATGCGTATTAGCTACAAAAGGGCCAAAAACATTACAAATCTTATCTTCAATAGGTCGGTACAAACGCCCAGAAGCCGTCCAATCTGTATAAATGATTTTTTGCTCTCCATATGGAGATTCAAAGGTTTGATCCTGACCAATGATATGACTTCTAAACTGGCTAAAATACTGCTCAAGTTCTTGAGGTTTTGACTTAGATAATTCTGAAGAAATCATAACATTATATATTTTTAATTAATCGTTTAAGGCAGATGAAACCACACCTTTTTCAACCATTAAATAGTGAAAGTACAAACCCTAACGTCTATATTAATTGTTTTTAACAAATTTTATCACGTTATCACCAATACCTATAAAATAAAAACCGTTAGTTAAATTCTCAACATTAACAGCATTGTCATTGCTTACAATTTTTCCTTCAAGAACAGTTTCTCCAAGTACATTGTAGATCCTATATGTTTCGTTTGAAAATTCATTATTCAACATTTTAAAATTTAAAACGTTTGTAACTGGATTAGGATATATTGAAAAATTATTTTCTTTTTGATAATCATCAGTAGACAGTGTATTTCCGTTATATCTAGCAATGGCAACATCATTATCACTATAACCTACCATTACGATTTTATCATCTGATTGTACTTTTAAATCATAAGCAAAAGACACCGTTCCAAAATCAGTGGTAACGTATCCTGAATTTCCAAAAGAACTAGTAAGTGAGTAATCACTACCACTAATACTTGAAAGGAAAAACGATGCCGTTCCTGTATTTGGATTTGCAGAAACACCTCCAATGATTATGTTCCCAGAATTATCGCGCTCCATACCAAAACCAGCATCTTGAGTACTTGTAGATAATTGTAACCAGTTTTCTACACTATTTGTTGTTGTACCATTTGAAGATGTATAATCTACATAAGTTCTATAATCAACTGACGACCATGTAGTATATCCACTAAACACGTAACTATCATCCGGATTTAAAACCATAGATCTAGTAATATCATTTCCTGTAGTAAGTACTTTAAAGTCGTAACCATTATCAGAAAAGGTATCATCTAATGTACCATCACTATTAATTCTACAAGCATAATGTTCTGCGGTTAAAGCTGCAGTACCACTTCCAGGAACGTCAATCCAACCAACAGCTGTAATGCGTCCATTAGATTTTATAGCTAAATCTTCTATCACCAATTCAAAACCATTAGAACTCGATACTGGTTGTGGTAATCCTGTGATTTTTCCATCACTACTAAAATTTGTATCCAATTGGCCATTAGGCGTCAGTCTAATAAAAATAGCATTGGCTTCATCAGTATCTGAATAAGATACACCACCACCAACAATGTTACCAGTAACGTAATGAATTTTTACAACTCTTAATTCATCTTCATTAGAAACATTGGTAATTGAAACTCCCGAAGTTCCAAAACCTGAGTCAAGAGATCCATCAGTATTTAATCGAATAATTGCGGCATTACGATTGCTACCATCATCAGAATAACCTCCAATAACAATTTTACCATCCAATTGTAAATCTACAGAATAGGCCTTGTCATCACTTCCTGTTTGTAAATCAAATGTAGCAATACCATTAGTTCCAAAAGAAGTATCTAAAGAGCCATCAGTATTATATCTTAAACACAAAAAATCAAAACCAAAAATATTACTAAAGGTATAACCAGCAACTACAATTTTACCATCACTTTGTATAACGACAGATCTTGCTTTGTCCTCAACTCCATTAATAGAGGTGATGACTTTCCCGTTGGCTCCAAAACTGCCATCTAAAGTTCCAGATTGAGAAAACATAGTTAAAGTGAAAAATAATGCTACTACTAGTAATTTGTTATTCATGATTGATATTTTTTAATTAATTATTAAGTTGTTCAAAAGTACTAAATATTGGCGATAGCCTTTATTTCTCCAATAATCTTATCGGCTAAGGCATCTGCAGCTTCTTGAGAAGGTGCTTCTGTATAGATTCTAATAATTGGTTCCGTATTACTTTTACGTAAATGCACCCAACTATCTGCAAAATCAATTTTCACTCCATCAATAGTGGTTAACTTTTCTCCACTGTAATTCGCTTCCATTGTTTTTAAAATACCATCAACATCTAAACCAGGTGTTAATTGAATTTTCTTCTTACTCATAAAGTAATTTGGGTAAGAGGCTCTCAGCGCACTCACTTTCATTTTCTTTTCTGCCAATAAGCTTAAAAATAAAGCCACACCAACTAAAGCATCACGACCATAATGCGATTCCGGATAAATAATACCTCCATTACCTTCTCCTCCAATAACCACGTTATTCTTTTTCATTAAGGCCACCACATTAACTTCACCTACAGCACTAGCTTCATAAGTACCTCCATGTTTTTCAGTAACATCACGTAAAGCACGTGTAGAACTCATATTACTTACCGTATTTCCTGGGGTTTTACTTAATACATAGTCTGCACAGGCTACTAAAGTATATTCTTCTCCAAACATTTCGCCTGTTTCATCCATAAAGGCCAAACGGTCAACATCTGGATCTACCACTATACCAAAATCAGCATGGTCCTTTACCACTGCTTTTGCTAAGTCTCCTAAATGCTCTTTTAACGGTTCTGGATTATGAGGAAAATGACCTGTTGGGTCACAATATAATTTTACAGCTTCAACACCTAAACGCTCTAATAATAACGGAATGGCAATACCTCCTGTAGAATTCACACCGTCTACCACCACTTTAAAATTAGCGTCTTTTATCGCTTTTACATTCACCAATTCTAGGTCTAAAACCTCATCGATATGGATATCAATATAAGCGTCATTAACGGTTATTTTTCCTAAATCATCAACTTCTGCAAAAGTCATGTTATTAGAATCTGCTATCTCTAATATTTTCTGTCCTTCTGCACCATTCAAAAACTCACCTTTTGCATTTAAAAGCTTTAAAGCATTCCATTGTTTAGGGTTATGGCTGGCTGTTAAAATAATACCACCATCTGCATGTTCTAAGGGTACAGCTATTTCTACCGTTGGTGTTGTAGATAAACCTAAATCAATAACATCAATACCAAGGCCTACTAAAGTTTGCATTACTAAACTCTGAATCATTTCACCAGAAATACGAGCATCTCTACCAACAACCACAAGATATTCGTCTTTATCGCGTTGAGATTTTAACCAAGTACCGTAAGCCGCTGCAAATTTAACAGCATCTATTGGTGTTAAGTTTTCATCTACTGGTCCTCCTATGGTACCTCTAATTCCTGAAATTGATTTTATTAAAGTCATAAATATTAATTTTTAGCAAATATAATATCTTAATCCTATTTTGGTCTTTAACTCATCTTGACTTTTGTCTTTTAAGCGAAAAAAACAACCTCAACCATAATACACTTCAACAATTAAGTAAAAGGAACAGTATTATTAGGCAAAAAAATAAGTATGGTTCAATATGAATTTGTAATTTCGACTTATGAATTTTCTCGCACACATTTATCTTTCTGGAAATAACGAATTAATCACTATCGGAAATTTTGTTGCTGATGGTATTAGAGGTAATAAATACAAGTTATATCCTACCGAGATTCAAATAGGTATTCAATTACATCGCAACATTGATACTTTTACGGATGCCCATCCCCTTTTTAGACAATGCACCAAAAGACTGCATAAGGGCTACGGTCATTATAGCGGAGTGATTGTAGATATATTCTTCGATCATTTTTTAGCAAAAAACTGGACCACCTATTCCAATGTACCACTTGCCACTTATATTGATAATTTTTATAGCAGTCTCTCTGAACACATAGAATTACTACCACCACGTTTTAAAAAGCTCACACCGATAATGATTGAAGGCAATTGGTTGCTGAGTTATGCGAATGTTGAAGGCATACAATTGGTTTTAAATGGCATGAATAAAAGAACCAATGGTCAATCTAAAATGAATGAAGCCACCAAGGAACTCATAGCACATTATGATGCTTTTGAAACGGATTTTACGCTATTCTTTAAAGACCTAATGGCTTTTTCTGAAGAGAAACGCATAGAAATTGAAAAACAGTTTAAAACCGATAAAGCGTAGAACGCTCACAAAAATGACTATCCTAAACCCATAACGGACAACAAGACATGGCAAAAAAAAGCAGACTAAGAAAAACGCTAAAAATAATAGGTGGAGTCATTGTGTTCTTCACATTACCTACGCTCCTACTCTTTGGTTTTATGTATTTCAAATACAATGAAGACTTACCAACAGGAGAGCAAGGCGTTGCAGCTGATCAACTCGCTACAAAAATGCTAAATGCTTTAAATGAAGAGGCCTACCTCAATACCGATTATATAGAATGGACCTTTAAAAACAGACATAAATACAAATGGTATAAGTCTAAAAACACCTGCGAAGTCTCTTGGGAAAGCTTTACCGTAATCTTAGATCTTGAGAACCAACAGCATTCTAAAGTGTTTGTGTTAGAACAAGAATACAACGGCATTGAAAAGCAAGACTACATTAAAAAAGCGGAAGGGTATTTTAATAACGATTCGTTTTGGCTAGTTGCTCCCTATAAGGTATTTGATGCAGGTGTAGAACGCAGATTAGTAAAAACCGAAAACCAAAAAAACGCACTGCTCGTAACCTATACATCTGGTGGAAGCACACCTGGTGATTCGTATTTATGGCATTTAGACCAAGATGGCAAACCTAAAAGCTTCCAAATGTGGGTAGAGATCTTACCTATTGAAGGTTTAGAGGCGACTTGGGAAAACTGGACCACAACAGAAAGCGGAGCACAATTCCCTACCTTTCATAAGTTATTAGTACTAGGTATTGAACTCGATGATGTTGTAGGACTAGCACTGTAAACGCATTATAAGCACGGCATCAAATCACAAACCGTTCATTGTTTATCCCAGCAAAAAACAAACATAAAAACAATCTTTTTACTTAGATCGCTGCCCACCAAATAATGAGACACATCCAAAAACCATATGAATAGAATACCAGCAAGAAAACCAAAAACT
>TARA_R110002111_G_scaffold24571_7_pt1 | contig 10825 bp, 8 predicted proteins | sample TARA_R110002111 | Tara Oceans TARA_R110002111 (sample SAMEA4397363) | marine metagenome | biome: Polar Biome; feature: [ZZZ] marine water layer (ENVO:01000295); material: water (ENVO:00002006), including particulate matter (ENVO:01000060) such as... | depth 199 m | reverse complement strand
GCTCGGTTCGTAGCCGAGTACTCTATCCAGCTGAGCTACGAGTGCATTATGGGAGCGAATTATAGGCTGTTTTTTTCATCCTGTCAAACATTTTTTTCTTTAAATTTCAGAAGCTAACGTTTGACAACCTACAAACCACAAAGTGGCGGAGAGGGCGGGATTCGAACCCGCGATACCCTTTTGAGATATACTCCCTTAGCAGGGGAGCGCCTTCAGCCACTCGGCCACCTCTCCGTAACACGCGCAGAATATTAACTGCGCGCTTTTCTTATTGCAAGGAAAAACCTAATAAAATTAGTTATTTGGTTCTTCATCTTTTTCTTTCTGGATCCGTTGGTAAATTTCTTCACGGTGTACAGCCACTTCTTTCGGGGCATTCACGCCGATTCGAACCTGGTTGCCCTTGACACCCAGAACGGTCACGGTCACTTCATCACCTACCATCAGGGTCTCACCAACCCGTCGAGTGAGTATCAGCATTCCTTTTCTCCTTGCTCATGATCAGGACACAACAGTCTGCAAAAAACCGGCTTGGTGCCTCCAGCCCCCTGAAGGGTCACAGGCGGACACGGCAGCCAGAGACCGTGCCCTTGCAAGCAGACCGTCGCCGGCCTGCAGGAATTCAATATGATTCAGGCCTGTTGCACAGGCTCCGCATCCAGACCAAAGGCGGTATGCAGAGAACGCACAGCCAGCTCCAGATACTTCTCGGCAATCACGACCGACACTTTGATTTCGGACGTTGAGATCATCTGAATATTGATACTGTCTTTGGCCAACGCCTCAAACATATTACTGGCGACGCCTGCATGCGAGCGCATGCCGACGCCGACAATGGATACTTTGGCAATCTTGTCATCAGCAGCGACTTCGCGCGCACCAATGCTGACAGCCGTTTCCTTGAGAATAGCCTCAGCCTTGCGGAAGTCATTACGGTGCACCGTGAAGGTGAAATCGGTGGTGTTATCCTGCGATACGTTCTGCACGATCATATCGACTTCAATGTTGGCAGCACTCACCGGACCGAGAATCTTGAATGCCACACCGGGGGTATCAGGCACACCACGAATTGTCAGCTTGGCTTCATCGCGATTGAATGCAATACCGGAGATAACGGGTTGTTCCATCGACACATTTTCCTCAAGGGTAATAAGAGTACCGGGGCCTTCTTTAAAGCTGTGCAGCACCCGCAGGGGTACGTTGTACTTGCCAGCGAACTCAACAGCACGAATCTGCAACACCTTAGATCCCAAGCTGGCCATTTCAAGCATTTCCTCGAAGGTAATCTTGTCCAGGCGCCGGGCGCTCTCTACGACACGCGGGTCTGTGGTATAGACACCGTCTACATCAGTATAGATCTGGCACTCGTCAGCTTTCAGCGCAGCGGCCAGAGCGACACCCGTCGTATCGGAGCCACCACGACCCAAGGTGGTGATAGCACCGGCCTCGTCCACGCCCTGGAATCCAGCCACAATAACAACTCGTCCAGCAGCCAGCTCACTACGCAGACGCTCGTCGTCAATCTGCTGTATACGTGCTTTGCCGTGGGCGCTATCGGTAACAATACGCACCTGCGAACCGGTAAAGGACACTGCTGGCACGCCAGTCGCCTTCAGCGCCATAGCCAGCAAGCCAATAGTCACCTGCTCACCCGTTGAAACAATGACATCCATCTCACGCGCATCCGGCTCGGCTTGAATCTGCCTTGCCAATTCGATCAAACGGTTGGTTTCGCCACTCATAGCAGAGACCACTACCACCAGATCATGCCCGTTTGACTTGAAGCCTTTGATTTTCTCGGCGACCTGCTGAATACGTTCCACACTACCAACCGAGGTACCACCAAACTTCTGGACAATAAGCGCCATGTTATTACGTCAATCCTTACCCAGAGATCGGCTTGCCGACCGTTGCCTGGCACCTCGATCGGGTGCCGCCCTTGGTTTTGCTAAATCACTTTTTGCTGCTAAGGGTATTACTGCTGGCCAACCCAGTTCAGCGCATCAAGTAGCGCCTGATCCAGTGCAGCAACATCAGTACCACCACCCTGCGCCATATCCGGGCGGCCACCACCCTTACCACCCACCGCTTGCGCGGTATTGCGGATCCAGTCGCCAGCCTTTACCTGACCAGACAGGTCTTTCGTCACGCCAGCCACCAGCACCACTTTTCCGTCAGCTTCGCCGCCCAACAAAATTGCAGCAGAGCCGAGCTTGTTCTTCAATTGGTCAACCAGAGCCATCAGCCCTTTGCCGTCCATACCATCTACGCGTTTGACCAGCACGGTGCGCTCACCCACTTTTTGAGCTTCAGCAGCCATATCGCTACCGGCAGCACTCGCCGCCTTGGCCTTGAGCTGATCCACGTCTTTTTCCAGCTGGCGGGTGCGTTCAACCAATGCAGACAATTTGTCGATCAAGGTATCCCGACTGCCCTTCACTACCTGAGCAGCTTCACGCAACCGCTCTTCGGTCTGCGCAACGAACTCCAATGCCGCTTGACCGGTAACGGCTTCTATACGCCGCACACCTGAGGCAATGCCACTTTCAGCGACGATTTTAAACAGGCCAATATCGCCTGTGCGCCGAACGTGGATCCCACCACAAAGCTCAACAGAGAAGCCGCCACCCATGGTCAATACGCGAACTTCGTCACCGTATTTTTCCCCAAACAAGGCCATGGCGCCTTTCTCTTTGGCGTGCTCTATGTCTGTGACTTCAATATCGACAGTAGAGTTCTGTCTAATTTGGTCATTCACCAGATTTTCCAGCTCACGCAACTGCTCAGGCTTGATCGCCTCGTAATGGCTAAAGTCAAAACGCAAACGCTGACTGTCCACCAACGAGCCTTTTTGCTGCACATGATCACCCAACACCTGGCGCAAAGACGCATGTAACAGGTGTGTTGCCGAATGGTTCAGGGCGGTGGCCTGGCGAACGCCGGCATCAACCCGAGCCTGCAATTCGGCACCGTTGTTGATCGCGCCTTGCAGCACTTTACCGTGGTGCAGGTGCGCATGACCGGCCTTGGTGGTATCAGTCACTTCAAAGCGCACGCCATTGGCATCGAGGTAACCGGTGTCGCCGACTTGCCCGCCAGATTCAGCATAAAAAGGCGTTTGATCCAGAATCACTACGCCGCAATCGCCTTCACGTAACTGATCGACGACCTGACCATCGCAATACAAACCGATGACCGTGCCCTCACCACTGGTAGCCGCATAGCCCTGGAACAGGGTCTCAGCATCAACCTTGACCAGGCTGTTGTAGTCCAGACCAAACTGACTAGCCGAACGGGCACGCTCACGCTGGGCTTCCATCGCCGCCTCAAAGCCAGCTTCATCAATCGTCAGCTCACGTTCGCGGGCAATATCGCCGGTCAAATCAACCGGGAAGCCATAGGTGTCATACAGTTTGAAGACGACGTCTCCCGGAATCTCGGTACCTTTCAGCTGCGCCAGATCCTGCTCGAGAATTTTCAGCCCCTGATCCAGCGTCTTGGCAAACTGCTCTTCCTCGGTTTTCAGCACGCGCTCGATATGCGCTTGCTGCGTGCGCAACTCGGCAAAGGCATCGCCCATTTCCACTGCCAGTGCGGCGACAATCTTGTGGAAGAATAAACCCTGTGCACCCAACTTGTTGCCATGTCGGCAGGCGCGACGAATGATGCGCCGAAGCACATAACCACGACCTTCATTGGAGGGCAGCACACCATCAGCAATCAGAAAGCTACAAGAGCGAATATGATCTGCGACTACCTTCAGAGAGGCCGCATTATCCTGCTCGCAGCCAATTGCCTGCGCGGATGCCGCAAGCAGGCTCTGAAACAAATCAATTTCATAGTTGGAATGTACATGCTGGAGGACTGCGCTGATGCGCTCTAGCCCCATCCCCGTATCAACACTCGGCGCTGGCAGTGGATGCATCACACCATCGGCGGTGCGGTTGAACTGCATGAAGACGTTGTTCCAGATTTCGATATAGCGGTCGCCGTCCTCTTCCGGGCTGCCCGGAGGCCCGCCCCAAATGTCAGGACCATGATCAAAAAAGATTTCACTGCAAGGACCACAGGGACCGGTATCACCCATCGCCCAGAAATTATCGGAGGCATAGGGCGCACCCTTATTGTCACCGATACGCACCATGCGCTCAGCTGGCACGCCCACTTCCTTGGTCCATATATCGTAGGCTTCGTCATCGCTGGCGTAGACGGTCACCCAGAGTTTCTCCTGCGGCAGACCCAGCCACTGACTGGAGGTTAAAAACTCCCAGGCGAAATTGATCGCATCACGCTTGAAGTAATCGCCAAAGCTGAAATTACCCAGCATTTCAAAGAAGGTATGGTGACGCGCGGTGTAACCCACATTCTCCAGGTCGTTGTGCTTGCCGCCGGCACGCACACACTTCTGGCTGCTGGTCGCACGCGTGTAGGCGCGCTTGTCCAAACCGAGGAAGCAGTCCTTGAACTGATTCATACCGGCGTTGGTAAACAGCAGCGTTGGATCATTCGCTGGAATCAGCGAACTGGAGGCGACGCGACTATGTCCCTTTTCTTCAAAGAAACGGAGGAAGGCTTCACGGATTTCTGCGCTTTTCATAAGTCCCTTACCACAAACTGGTCAGCCTGCTGCAGGTCGATGGGCATATCACGGTCTGCGCCGTGTAGGGGGAAATTACCCGGAGAGCTACTGCAGCGAGGCAAAGAGCCGCATTATATAGGCATCAGCCTATACGATGCATTATCTCTACGGTTGATATTGTCTATAGCCAGCATAGACAGAGAGTACTGGCGGCCAAGGCGACACTTATCCTTGCAGCGCCACCGCCCTTACCGGCGTACCGGCACGCAACCTCAGCAACTCTGCCGAGGCCGAAGAAACAACCAGGGTACCCGCGGCAATGCGTGCAGGCACTGCGATCATCCGACAGCTTTCACGTGTACGGTTGTAGATAAGGTGGGTCGCAGCATCATCGCCGGGCGTGCCAACCGATAGCAGCAGGTTACGACTATCTCGAATAGCCCGCACCTGGCTGCGCTGCGCCTCAAGCGTGGCACCACCATCAAAGATATCGATATATCCCTGGTAGCACATCCCCTCCTCCTCAAGCACCGCCCGCCCGGCTTCCGAATCAGGATGTACCTGCCCAATCGCCTCGCGCGCTGCATCGCTGAGAAAACAGGCGTACAGCGGAAACTTGGGCATCATTTCCGCAATAAATGCCTTGTTCCCGATACCCGTCAGGTAGTCGGCACGCGCAAAGTCCATACGAAAGAAGTGTTGACCCAGGCTATCCCAGAACGGCGAGCGCCCGGCGCTATCGGAAAGACCGCGCATCTCGACAATGACGCGCGATGAAAAATCCTGCGGACAGTCCGCCATAAACATAAAACGTGCTTTGGATAATAGACGGGCGTTATCACCCTGACGCGCATTGGCATCAAGAAAATAGGAGCACAGCGCGGTTGCCCCGGTCAGGTCATTGACCAAAAACAGCGTTGGTTGCTGGCGATAGATATCCAACCCGCGACTGGCCGCCACCGTCAGCCCCATACGATAGCTGTACCAGGGCTCACGCATACCCGCCGCACCGAGCATACCGCTGGTACCGACTAATCGCCCCTTCTCGTCTTCGAGCACAAACAAGTAGTCGGCATCTGCCTGCGGCGCCTCGCCACGAAAGCTCTGCTCAACTGATTGCAGACGCGCGACCAGGCGATCTTCGCTGGCCGGCAGGCTAGTCAAACCTGAGCCCGCGCTGGCGGCCAAGGCCAACAGCGCCTCTATGTCCTGCATTCCGGCAGCGCGAACCAGCATATTAGAATCCCCTTACTAGGCGCACGTGATCGCCTTCGGCAACACACAACTGATCGGCTGTCGCCTGATGCAGCACCAACGGCTGACCCGGCAACCAGGTGAGCTGCAAGGCACAGGCACGAAAATCACAGACACGCGTATTGGCAACCAGCCACAAGCTGTCGCCGGCTACCGGTAAACCTATCTGCACCTTTGCCAAGGCACTGTTGCGCACCGTGTTGAGCAGTGCTGTCTTGGCATGCACCACCGGCCCGCCGTCAAAAATATCAACATAGTTGTCGGTCTCGAACCCTTCATCCATCAGAATATCGAATACGTCCTGCACCGATGGATTGACCTGACCAATAACCTCCTGCGCCTCATCCGACAACATCGGCACATAAATCGGATAGCCCGGCATCAGCTCGGCCAGAAAACTGCGGCCGCGCTCGCTGCCGATGCGTTCAGCTTCGCCATAGCTGACGGCGAAGAAGTGACGCCCCACCGCATCCCAGAAAGGTGCATTGCCATCGGCGTCGCTCACACCCACTATCTCGACCGAGGTAGATTCGGCAAACCGTTGCGGGTGGCTAGCCATAAACAGCAGACGCCCCCGCGCAGTCAATTGCATGGCAGCGGGCTCAGACTGGGTATCGGCAAGATGAAAACCCGCCAGCAAACTATGCCCGGTCAGGTCGTGGCACAGCGACAAAACGTGAATACGGTTGTGCAGCCCGAGCTCACGCGAAGCGTGCACGAACATCTCATTGCGGAAGGTATAAAAAGGCGCACGAAAACCGGAGGCCGCAATAATGCCGCTACAGCCAACCAGGTCGCCACTGACAGTATCTTCCAATACGAAAAAGTAACGCTCCTCTCCCGTAAAGGTAACCTCCTCCGCCATCGATGCCTGAGAAGCAGTGAGGATATCTGCCAGGCGCTCGCGATTGGCCGGCAATGAGGAGACGCCGACCGGACTGGCCGCAGCCAGCCGCTCAATCTGCGATAAATCGCTCGACTTCCCCAATCGCAGCATCAACATCGTGCGCCCTCCGTGTCCTAGGCAACCAGCCGTTGCAAGGCTGTTTGTAGCCGTTGCATACCTTCGGCAATATCCGCCTCTTCAATAATCAAACTGGGTGCCAGCCGCACTACATCTGGACCAGCCTGCAAAACCAGCAGACCTTCTTCCTGTGCCAACACCTGGATATCCTTGGCCTTGCCGCGCCATTGCTCAGCCATAACGGCGCCCAATAACAAACCACGACCTCGCACCGAGGAAAACACCCCGAATTCTGTGGCCATCTTCTCTAGCGCACTCACGATCAGTTGATGACGATGCCGAACACCATCGAGCACCTCTGGTGTATTCACTACGTCCAGCACACGACCAGCCACCGCGCACGCAAGCGGATTACCGCCATAAGTACTGCCATGCGTGCCTACCGCAAAATGCTCAGCAACTGCAGCCGTGGTCAACATGGCAGAAATCGGAAAGCCGCCACCCAGGCTCTTGGCACTGGTCAGAATGTCCGGCACTACGCCGCTATCCATGTAGGCAAACAGCTTGCCGGTGCGCCCCATGCCACTCTGCACCTCATCAAATACCAGCAAGGCATTGTGCTTGTCGCAGAGTGCGCGCACTTGACGCAGGTACTCGTCACTGGCCGGAATCACACCGCCTTCACCTTGAATAGGCTCCAGCACAACGGCACAGGTTTTATCAGACATTGCCGCTTCCAGCGCTGCCACGTCCTGATAAGGAACATGGCTGATGCCGCCAAGCGCCGGGCCAAAGCCTTCAGAGTACTTGGGCTGACCACCGACACTAACGGTAAACAAGGAACGTCCATGAAAACTATTACTGCAGGCGATAATCTGGCCTTTATCTACCCCAAACTGATTATGCGCCCAGCGTCTGGCCAGCTTGAACGCCGCCTCATTGGCCTCAGCGCCGGAGTTGGCAAAAAACACCTTATCGGCAAAAGTGGCTGCAACCAGCTTGTCGGCCAAACGCAGTGCCGGCTCATTGGTCATAATGTTGGATACATGCCACAAGCGATTAGCCTGCTCAGTCAACGCTTCGACCATAGCAGGATGACAGTGCCCCAAAGCATTGACCGCAATACCACCAGCCAGGTCAACATATTCTCGGCCCTGCTGGTCCCAAAGGCGCGAACCTGCGCCACGCACGGGCACCATGTTCACTGGCGCATAATTGGGCACCATAACCCGATCAAAATCAGACCGACCGACTTCTGCTGACACTGTCATCTCCTTCTCTGTATTGGCACGTCAAAACTGACGCGCACTCTATCAATGTGGCATCCGACAAACGCTGCCGGGTGTCAGGAATCTTTGGCTACGCCATCGGCGGCTTGCTGAGCACGACGCTGATTGCGATCTTCTCGCGGTGTTACACCGAAACAGTTGCGGTAAGCACTGGAAAAATGCGGACCGGAGGAGAAGCCGCAGGACAAGCCAATCTGAATAATCGACTTACTGGTCTGCAGCAGCATCTGACGCGCCCGGTTCAGCCGCAACTCAAGGTAATACTGCGAGGGTACGCTGTTGAGGTACTGCTTGAAAATGCGCTCAAGCTGACGCCGTGAAACACAGACGTGACGAGCGATCTCATCGGTAGTCAACGGTTCTTCAATATTCGACTCCATCAGGATAACCGCTTGCGTCAGCTTCGGATGACTACTACCCAGCCGGTTACGCAGCGGCATTCTCTGGCGCTCACCACCATCGCGAATACGCTCCACTACCAGGTCTTCGGCCACCAGTGCCGCCAAATCCTGACCCTGTTCCTGGGCCAGCAAGGTAAGAAACAAATCAGTTGTCGCCTGACCGCCGCTGCTGGAGCCAAGATTATCGCTTAACTCGAACAGGTGAGTCGTTGCCTCAACGCCGGGAAAGCGCTCACGAAACTCATCCAGCATCCGCCAATGTACCGAGCAACGATGCTGATCCAGCAACCCGGCAAAGGCTAACCCAGCCACACCGGCCTCCAGACCACCCAACAATACTCCGGCGGCAAGCGCCTGTTGCAAATATGCCACCAGTTCCTGCGGCAAAGCGTCAGCGGCGGGTAACTGATCCGCCACCAGCCAAAGCTGCGCCAAACCAGCAGCACACTGCTGCCAGGGAGCCGCAACCAGACTGAGACCGTCACTGGCTTGCAGTGCTTGCTCATCAAGGGTGTAGGTTTCTGGCGTGTAAAGCCGCTGCTCTGCCATGCGATTGGCTGAGAGCAATACCGACAATGCCGGCATCACAGCGCCCGGATGCGTACCGGGCAGCAACAGAAAGCCAACGCGACGAATGTCAGTCGCCATGGGGGAGCCTGGTGATGTACTGATAACCGCGCATTGAGCCGCTGCAATCTCGTCCTGTCATAATCCTTGCATTGTGCCACAAGGCAAACCGGCTGGCATCGACCAAAGACAGCAAAAACGACACACATAAAAAAGGCGCGCCAGAGGCGCGCCTTACAAGCAGTGCCGCCGAACAGGGCGGCGCCAACTTTAGTCCTGCGGGTAAGCTTCAAACAGGCCGGTTGCGCCCATGCCGCCGCCCACACACATGGTGACCACACCATAACGCTTGCCACGACGCTGCAGCTCACGAATCAGATGACCAACCTGACGCGAGCCAGTCATACCGAACGGGTGACCAATGGAGATAGAGCCACCGTTGACGTTGTACTTCTCATTGTCGATCTTGAGGAAGTCACGTGCATACAGACACTGCGAAGCGAAAGCTTCATTCAGCTCCCACAGATCAATATCGTCAACCGTCAGACCGCGTGCTTTGAGCAGCTTGGGCACGGAATAGACCGGGCCAATACCCATTTCATCAGGCTCGCAACCAGCCACGGCGAAACCGCGGAAGTAAGCCAATGGCTTCAGACCCAGCTCCAGTGCTTTTTCCAGACTCATCAGCAGCGTCATTGAGGCGCCGTCAGACAACTGAGAGGCGTTACCCGCAGTAACCGAACCATCTTCCGCAAACACGGGCTTCAGGCTGTTCAGACCTTCCAGGGTGGTCTCAGGACGGTTGCACTCGTCGCGATCAACAACGCCATCAACGATGCTGATATCGCCAGTCGCCTTGTCCTGCACCTGATACTTGACTTTCATCGGTACGATTTCGTCGTCAAACAGGCCTTCAGCCTGAGCACGGGCAGTGCGCTGCTGACTCTGCAGGGAGTACTCATCCTGCTGCTCGCGGGTCACGTTGTAACGGCGCGCTACGATCTCGGCAGTCTGACCCATGGGGTAGTAAATACCCGGGAAGTCTTTTTCCAGGATCGGGTTGACGAAGTTGTCGGTATTGCGGCTCTTGGCCGTCATGGTGATGGACTCAACGCCACCGGCGACGATAGCGTCGGAGCAACCAGAGGCAATCTGGTTGGCAGCAATGGCAATTGACTGCAGGCCGGATGAGCAATAGCGGTTCAGCGTCATGCCCGCGACATCAATACCCATTTTCGACAGTACGGCTACGTTGCGACCAATGTTGTGACCCTGAGCGCCTTCGTTGGAGCCAGCACCCACAATGCAGTCATCAATAAGTTGGGGATCGATACCGGTGCGCTCCAACAGCGCGTTGACGCAATGCGCCGCCATATCATCAGGGCGGGTAATGTTGAACTTGCCACGGAATGACTTGGCCAGACCGGTCCGTACACTGTCGACAATAACGACGTCACGCATGCTAGTAACCTCAAATTCAGCAGGGGGTATAGCGAGCATCCGCCTGCCATGCAGATCAGACACTCGTGAATGGATGGCAGCGCTCATCAATCGCTTCTACCACCAAGGTCGCACAGCATAAAGTCCAGACCGCGTGCGGTAAACACAATAGACCAGCGTGATAAAGCGCTATTTGAGGTGCGCAAGCATGAGCCTGCGCTGAACGGCTGCTCAGTTTACTGAACCGGATCAGCTCTGCTCCAGTCGTCGCGCAGCCAGCTTGAACATCTCCTGATAAATAACCTGCGGATCAGCGCGCTTCTGCTCCAGG
>TARA_R110002111_G_scaffold253519_1_pt1 | contig 10833 bp, 3 predicted proteins | sample TARA_R110002111 | Tara Oceans TARA_R110002111 (sample SAMEA4397363) | marine metagenome | biome: Polar Biome; feature: [ZZZ] marine water layer (ENVO:01000295); material: water (ENVO:00002006), including particulate matter (ENVO:01000060) such as... | depth 199 m | reverse complement strand
GCTTTTGGTACTATTGGTGGTAGCTTATCTAATTTTAATGATTGGTACTCTCAAGGTGCTCCAAATAACAGCTCTGGAAATATCGGCATCACATTTAATGCTTTTGCAAATAAAATTGAAGAAAAATATTTTTGGAGAAATTCATTAACTACGAACTTAGGTTGGGTAAAATTAGACAATAAAGACGACGCAACTGATAGTGAAGACTTTAACGCTACAACTGACGTTTTTAATATTTCTTCACTTTATGGTAGAAATATTAGTAAAACTTGGGCTATTTCTGGTTTAGCAGAATACAGAACTACAATTATAGATAACTTTAATGACCCAGGATTTTTAGATGTTGGTGTTGGTGCAACTTGGACTCCTATTGAGAATTTAATAGTAGTAATTCACCCATTAAACTATAACTTTGTATTTGCTGATAACGATGCTGCTTTTGAATCTTCTGCAGGTGCTAAAATTGTAGCAGATTATACAAGACAAATCGGAGCTATTAACTTTAAATCTAACTTCTCTACGTTCCAAAGTTATGAAGATAGTGACCTATCTAACTTTACTTGGACAAACTCATTTAGCTATACACTATGGAAAATGATTGGTGTAGGTTTTGATTTTGCTTTAAGAAGCAACAAACAAGAAGCAGCTAACGCACAAGGTGTAGATTTAAAAGATGCTGACAATAAATTACAATCTTATTATACTGTTGGTTTGAGCTACAAGTTCTAATAATCAACTTTAATTTACTATATAAAAACCTGTCTAGATGAATATTTAGATAGGTTTTTTTTATGCTAAAAGGCAAAAGAACTAATTAAACGTTTTCTTCTTTTCCTTTTTCTTAAATAACCGCTTAATAAAACCATCGCGCTTCGTTGGTTCACAGTCTAAATCGTTTGTCACTTGCTCTGAAGGCTTTTCAAATTGTGCAGTTGTTATAAACTTATAGTCACTATCGTTATTTAACTTCTGATAAAATTTAGCAAAAATTGGTAAAGCTGAATTGGCACCTTGTCCTATTCCTGTGGATTTAAAACCAATGGCATGATTATCATTACCAACCCAAGTTACGGTGACTAAATTTGGTGTTAAGCCAACAAACCATCCGTCTTTATTATTTTGTGTAGTACCTGTTTTACCTGCAATGTCATTTTTTAATCCGTAAGTACTTCTCAACCTAGATGCTGTTCCATGGTTAACTGTAGATTTCATCATTTCTAACAGCACTTGCCTTGTGTAATCACTATAAGCTTCTTTTTTAGAAATTTCAGGTTCAAATGTAGCAATAACATTTCCTGATTTATCTTCAATTTTGGTAATATAATAAGGAGTAACTGCTTTACTATCGTTGAGATAACTTGCAAAAGCACCAGTTAAGTCCTTTAAACTAATCTCTGCAACACCTAAAGCTAAAGAAGGTTCATTAGGTAGTTTTTTAGAAATACCCAACTTCTCTACTTGCTCTAACACCTTTGGGATGCCTACATTTTCCATAACTTTTACCGAAATAGTATTTATAGAATTGCTCAAGGCCTTTTCTAAAGTATAATTGATGTAAGGATCTTCTTCCTTGCTGCCAGAATTAGTGGGCGTCCAGTTGTCGTAATCTGTATAAGTGACTTTATCTAGCGAAAAATACGTACATGGATCTAAACCATTTTCAATGGCTGCAGTATACACAAAAGGTTTAAAGGTAGAACCAACTTGCCGTTCACTTTGCGAAATATGATCGTATTTAAAATAGCGATAATCAATACCACCAACATAAGTTCTTACCGCTCCTGTACTTGGTTCAATAGACAACATACCTGTATTTAAAAACTTTAAATAATGCTTTAAACTATCTATCGTAGAAATGGTTTTTATAGTATCTCCTTTCCAACTAAATAAGCCCATAGGTCGTTTAATACTTAGAGAATCTTTAATTTGCTTCTCGCTTAAACCTTGCTCTTTGTAAGCTTTCACCTGAGGTAATGCTTTTATGGCATTTTCTATCAATTTTCTATTGGTTTCCCAAGGTCCGTTTTTACCGTAAGATTTTTCAAAATCAGCTTGAAGTTTACCAATATGCTCTTTCATTGCAGCTTCAGCCAACTCCTGCATTTTATAATCTAAAGTCGTGTGAACGATTAGTCCGTCTTTATAAAGGTTATATTTATCTCCATTAGATGTTTTTAAAGTATCTAAAATAGATTCTAATTGCCTCTTTACTTCTGCTCTAAAATAAGGTGCTAAACCTACATCATGATTAAAAGAGCGATAGTCTAATTCTAAGTCTTGCTTTGAATAATAATCTAATGAATCTTTTGAAAGATAATTGTAGTTAACCATCTGACTTAACACAACGTTTCTTCTGCCTTTGCAACGTTCAGAATATAGTCTAGGGTTGTAATAGGTATTCGCTTTCAAGGTACCTACCAAAGTTGCGGCTTCATTAATAGAAATATCCTTTACCGATTTGTTGAAGAATTTACGCGATGCACTTTCTATACCATACGTATTATCTGAAAATGGAACCGTATTAAGATACAAGATTAATATTTCATCTTTAGAATAGACATCTTCAATACGTTTGGCGACAATAGATTCTTTAAATTTATTAATAAGCATCCTGAACATTGCATAATTCTTTCTACCATAAAGATTTTTCGCCAATTGAAGTGTTATGGTACTTCCTCCTCCAGCAGATTTATCTTGTAGAATTAAATTCTTTACAAACACACGCATCAAACTGATATTATCAATACCATCGTGCTCGTAAAACCTAGAATCTTCAGTAGCAATTAAGGCATTGAGAAGATGTTTGGGTAAATCCTCAAAATTTACAGGCTGTCTATCATAGATATAATATTTGCCTATTAACTTCTCGTTCTTATCTAAAAGTTGTGTGGCTTGTTCTTGCTTAATTGAACTGATATCTTCAGCCGTTGGTAATTTTCCAAATAACCCTATATAAATACTAATATAAATACCAAAAAGAAATATTAAAACAGCTGTTATTAATAGCACAGACCACTTTATCCATTTATTTTTTGATGCCTTTTTAACCCAAGTTTTAAAACGCGATTGAAAGGAACCCATAAAAAAAGAAAAGTTTTATTATTCTATATCTTCAACGTCTGGATAGAGGAAATGATTGTACGGAAAACGTGTTACATGGATTTCTCTGACCTCTTTATAAACGCGTTTTCTAAATTCTTCCATATTCTCTTTATTTAAGGCTGAAATAAATAAAGCGTTATCACCTACTCTAGACATCCATGTCCTTTTCCATTCTTCAATAGAGTAATTGGCAGGAGTTCTTACTTCTACTAAATCCTCTTCATCAAAAGGTTCTGCTTCGTAAGCATCTATTTTATTAAAAACCATGATAGTTGGCTTGTCCTTACTTTCAATTTCATCTAAAATTTGGTTAACGGAATCTATATGTTCTTCAAAATTAGAATGCGAAATATCTACCACATGAAGCAATAAATCAGCTTCTCTAACTTCATCTAAAGTACTTTTAAAAGACTCTACCAGTTGTGTGGGTAATTTTCTAATAAACCCAACAGTGTCACTAACTAAGAATGGTAAATTACCTATAACTACTTTTCTAACTGTAGTATCTAGCGTAGCAAATAATTTGTTTTCCGCAAATACATCACTCTTACTTATCACATTCATTAAAGTAGATTTACCTACATTGGTATAACCCACTAAAGCCACACGCACCATTTTACCACGATTACCACGTTGTACAGCCTGTTGCTTATCTATCGTTTTTATTTTAGCTTTAAGTAGTGCTATTTTGTCTCGGACAATACGTCTATCAGTTTCAATTTCGGTTTCACCTGGTCCGCGCATTCCAATTCCACCTTTCTGTCTTTCGAGATGTGTCCACATTCCTTTTAAACGAGGAAGCAAATATTCACATTGTGCTAATTCTACTTGTGTTCTCGCATAACTCGTTTGTGCACGTTGTGCAAAGATGTCTAAAATGAGATTGGTTCTATCTAATATCTTACAATTTAATATTTTACTGATATTTCGCTCTTGTGCAGGAGACAATTCATCATCAAAGATCACAGTCCCTATGTCATTTTCTTTAACAAAATTGGCAACATCTTCCATTTTCCCTGTACCAATAAAGGTTTTAGGATTAGGTAATGCCATTTTTTGTGTAAAGCGTTTTACCACTTCACCACCAGCTGTAAAAGTTAAAAATTCTAACTCATCTAAATATTCGGTAGACTTTTCTTCATCTTGGTTTTGAGTAATTACACCAATAAGTACAACCTTCTCTAAAGTGATATCTTTTTTCTCTATCATAAATTAATTAAAGTACAAAGTTAATCAAATGGATTATTACAAAGTAATATTTTAAAAACCTATATTTAATGCCATGAACACTATTTCTGAAAATTTTACAATTGCATTTTATAATATCGAAAACCTATTCGACATAAAAAATGATCCCTTAACACATGATAGAGATTTTCTTCCAACGGCACCAAAGCGATGGACTCCTAAACGTTACCAAAAAAAACTACTAAAAATAGGAACGGCAATTTCTAAAATAGGAGAAGAAAATACAAAAGTGGCTCCAATAATTATAGGTTTAGCCGAAGTTGAAAACAAAAAAGTATTGTCCGATTTAGTAAATAGTAAAAACCTTATTGATGAAAACTACAGCTACATTCATTACGATTCATTAGATGAAAGAGGTATTGATGTGGCATTATTATATAAAAGCGATGTTTTTAAAGTTGAAAATTCTGAAACCTTTTCTGTTTATCTTGAAAATGAATTAGGCCATCAAGACTACACAAGAGATGTTCTTTTGGTACAAGGTAAACTAAATAATGAAAACATTAATATAATTGTGAACCATTGGTCTTCTCGAAGAGAAGGAGTTAAAGAAACTGAATTTAAACGTTTAGCAGCCGCAAAAGTGGTAAATTCTGTGGTAAAATCTTTAAAGAAAGATAACCCAGATACAAAGATAATTGTAATGGGAGATTTTAACGATAATCCCAATAGCGAAAGCTTATTATTAATTGAAAAAGAAAGCGAATTATTCAATCCTTTTAAAACTGTATGGTCACGTGACACAGGAAGTTTAAACCATCAATTTCAATGGAATCTATTTGACCAAATACTGTTCTCAACTAATTTTTTTGATTCTTCCAATTCTAAGTTAGTCTTTAAAGACGCTCAAGTGTTTAACAGTAAGTTTCTTACACAACACGAAGGCAAGTATAAAGGACAACCATTTAGGACTTATGTTGGTAAAAAATACAAGGGAGGTTTCAGTGATCATTTCCCTGTTTTTATTCAATTAGAGAGTAATTGAAAAATAGCTAAACCATTTATCGATTATTACGGTAGTTAATCTATTATAACATTGTTAACATCTTGTTAATAGCCATTTTTTATATATTCGAGTTCGCAGAGTTTGAAATGTCTAACCAACGTCAACATTGCAAATTACAACACATTTTTTTACAAACACCAACAAATTACCTTGTAATCAAGCGATTATAATGAAATTAAATAATTTTTAACAAACCAATTAATAATGAAAAAAAGTACTTTACTACTGTTTGCACTTTTCACCATGCTATGGCAGGTTGATGCACAAGTGACTATTGGAGCTGGTAATTTGCAAGCTGAGAATGCACCATTTGAGCCATTTTATGGTTATTCTTACTCGCAGACCGTTTATTTAGCTTCAGAAATAAATGCGAATGGCGACATTTCTGATATTCAATGGTACTATAGTGGAACTTCCGCACTACCAAGTAGTCAAGAGTTAGTCATCTATATGGCTGAACTTCCGAGAACAGAATTCGCTTCAACTACAGATTGGGAACCTATTGCTTCATTTACAGAAGTTTATTCAGGTGGCATTACGGTTACAGCTGGAGTAGAAGGTTGGGTAACACTAACATTAGATACTCCGTTTACCTATGCAGGTACTGGTAATTTAGTTATTGCTGTTGAAGAAAATGGCGCTGATTACGATGATGCTGGAGATGATTTCTACAACTCTCAAGTTACTACAAATAGAACAATATCATATTTTAGTGACGGTACAAATCCAGATCCTACTACTCCACCTACTGCGAGTAATATAGATGATACTATACCTAATATCGTTTTAGGAGGAATTACTCAAGCTTGTCCAAATCCAACAGATTTAAGTATTACTGGTATTACAGCTAATGAAGCTGTATTCTCATGGACAGAAGCTGGCGGATCAACTATTTGGAATGTTGAAATCGTTGAAGCAGGAGCAACACCAACTGGTACGCCAACTGCGACTAATGTACCTAACCCATATACTGTATCTGGATTAGACGCAATTACAGGATATGATATATATGTACAATCAGATTGTGGAGCAGAGCAAAGTTCTTATTCTGGACCTATCTCTTTTTCTACATTATGTGATGTATTTATTCCTGATTATTTAGAGGATTTTTCAGCTTTCCCTGTTGATTGCTGGGAAGAGGCAGATAGCGGTGATGCTACAACAGGACCTATGGATATAGGTGAAACTTTTAATTGGATTGAAGACGGATGGCTAGATGTTGGTACTACCGGTGCATATAGTATTAATTTATATCAAGGAGGTGTAAAAAGTGATTGGATAATTTCTCCTCAATTTGATTTAACTGGTGGTCCTTTCCAAGTAGAATTCGATATTGCTATTTTAGACTACTTCTCTGACACAGCTAATAATCTCGGTTCAGACGATACGGTTCAATTGTTAATTACTAATGATAATGGCATCACTTGGACTAATTTATATACTTATGATAATACTTCAGTTGTACCTCAAGATGGAGAACGCCGTGTCTTAAACTTAACTACCTATAGTGGACAAATTGTACAATTTGCAATTTTGGCTTCGGATGGAACAGCCGACGATACACAAGATAACAACATTTTTATAGATAATTTTCAAGTTAGAAATGTGCCGTCTTGTCCTGAGCCGTCAGACATGATGGTTTCTAGCGTTACTTCAGATTCTGCTATCTTGGATTGGGTTGCTGGCGATATTGAAACGGCATGGATTATAGAATATAATGGTGGAGCCGACTTTACTCCAGGTAATGGAGAAGAAGAAGGTTCTGTAGCCGTGAATCCATTACCAAACACAACACTAACTAGTCTTTCACCGGCAACTACGTATTACGGTTATTATCAATCTAATTGTGGCGTCGGAGACCTTAGTACTTGGATTGGCCCTTTTACTTTTACTACAGAATGTGTAACCTTTATTGCACCATATACAGAAGGTTTTGAAAACGCTGGAGACATTCCATTATGTTGGTCTATGGATGGTGGTGAAGATTGGGAATTTGCTGATGATGGAGGTTTTGAAAATATTGGTAACGGTGGTACCCTCACTGGATCTACAGCTACTAATAACTTTTTTGCTTGGGTTGATGCCTCTGGAGATGACGGCCCTAGTACATTAACAAGTCCTTTCGTTGATGTAACTGGTTTAGCAGCACCAGCACTATCATTCTATGAAATTAGTGATAATCAAGGTAGTGCTAACTCTAATCTAGTCGTAGAAGTATGGGATGGTGCAGCTTGGAATACAATGGGTACTTTTAACACTAACACGGTTGGATGGGAACTTAAAATACTAGACTTAAGCACCTTAACAATAACAGGAGATGTACAAGCACGTTTTATATTCTCTGAAACCGTTACGGGTGATTTCACCGACGATATAGCTATTGATGATGTTACATTTGATGAAGCTCCAAGCTGTTTTGCACCTACAATGCTAACGGCAAATAATTTAAGTTTAACGTCAACAGAATTAGGTTGGACAGAAGCTGTACCACAAACCTCTTGGAACATAGAATACGATATTGCTGGTTTTGCTCAAGGTACTGGTACAATTGAAGCTGGTGTAACAACCAACCCTTATATACTCACTAGTTTAACACCAGATACAAGTTATGAGTTTTATGTACAGGCCATTTGTGGCCCTGGAGATGAAAGTCCTTGGGCAGGCCCTTATTCTTTTTTTACCGGGTATTGTGAATCACTTCCAACCAGTAATGATGGTAATGGTGTAGGAAATGTTACTATAGGCACTGTTGACTTCCCTAGTTTTGGTGATGAATTTTATGAAAATCATACAACACCTGTAGTTAATGTATTCCAGGGTATTAATACTGCTGTAGAAATATTATTTGAACATACTTATACTTACGGTACTAATATTTGGATTGATTTTAATGACAACTTAATATTTGATACTGATGAATTGGTTTTTCAAGGAGAATCTGCTGGTGGTAATAACCCGCATCTATTAGACGCTTCTTTTGTAATGCCATTAACCGCAGCTATTGGTGAGCACAGAATGAGAATAGGTACTGCAGACTTCGGACAAGCAACACCAGATCCTTGTTATAGTGGATCTTGGGGTGTAACTCTAGATTTCACGGTAAACATTCAAGAACTAAACTGTACGCTTGCTGAGGCAAACTATACTACAGTGCCAGATTGTGCTACTGATCAATTTTATATTGATGTAAATATTACAAGTTTAGGTGATGCTACATCATTAGAAATTTCAAATAATTTTGATACAGGAACACTTACAGCAACTATATTAGATACATACCAAGCTGGTCCTTTTCCTTTCGGAACTGCAGTGAAAGTATTTGTAACTAATATACAAGACACTGATTGTGTAATTAGTAGTGAGACTTTTGAAGTGTTAGCATGTCCACCAAGTAATGATGAATGTGGTGCTGCTGCTGTAGCTGTCGTTAATGATGGTCCATCTTGTGATCAATTAACATCAGGAACTATTCTTGCTGCAACTCCTTCTGGAGTAGATGGAGGAAGTTGTACTGGGACACCAAATGATGATGTTTGGTTTACTTTTACTGCTATGAGCGAAGTTCAAATTATTTCTATAATAAACATTACAGGAGGAACATCAAACTTAAATCACGCAGTTTATGAAGGTAGCTGTGGTTCATTAACTGAATTATATTGTTCTGATGATGAATCTAGTGTTACAACTGAATTGGTTGTTGGTAACACTTATACTATCCGTGTATTTAGTAGTGGTAGTATTTCTGAAACATCTGTCTTCGACTTATGTATTAGAGCGGCACCTAATAACCTTATCTGTGAAAATGCAGAGAATTTCTGTTCAGTAGGTGGTGCACTTACCACTCCAAATATTATTGGAATTCCAAGTACAGGTCAAGTAGCCTGTTTAGGTTCAATACCAAACCCAACTTGGAATATTATACAAGTAGGAGAGTCTGGACCAATTGAGATTCAAATTGAGCAAACGGATGATAGTGGAAATGGATTAGATGTTGATTTTGTAATTTGGGGGCCTTTTGTTTCAGTAGAAGACGCATGTATAGAAATTGTTTTAGAAGATTGCCCGACGTGTCCTTTCTCAAACAACCCAGATAATGGCTTTTATCCTTTTGGCAATATTGTTGATTGTAGTTATTCTGGTTCTTCAATAGAGAATTTAACAATTCCTAATGCTCAAACAGATGAAATTTATCTATTATTAGTTACCAACTTTAATGGTGGAGCTGGTAATATTACAATTGAGCAAACTAACGCAGGAGGAACAGATAATGGTACGATTGAAGCTGAGATTACGGCTGAAATTACAAATACGGAAGGTTACACCATCTCAGATACGGATAACAACCCTGCAACACCAGATGAATTAAACGCTTGTAGTGATTCGATTATCTTAGATCTTAACTCACCATTTGCTGATGAATATGTTTGGTTTGAAGATGGTTTTGTAATCCCTGATGAGACATCTAGTACGCTAACTGTTCCTGCTGGCGGATTTGGATTAGGATTAATGAATTATCAGGTCAAAGCAACTGACAATCAGTGTGGTTCAGAAGCTTATTCTCAAATAGTAATAGTAAACCTATACTCTGATCCAGATCCAGTTGCCCCTCAAACTATTACTTTATGTGATGGTCCTGAAGCTGATGGTACTGAATCTTTCGATTTAGATGAATTATCTAATTCTCTTGGCCTTACAGGTTTTACTGTTAGATATTACACTAATGCTAATGATGCAAATTCAACTCAGAATCCAGTGGCTTCACCTTACAGTTCAACTGGTGAAACTCTAATTATGAGAATAGAAGATACAGATCAAATTGCAAACCCATATTATTTTGGATGTCGTTATTTGTCATCAGTAGAATTAGTAGTAAATCCTGCTTTAGCTATTAATCAACCAGACCCTTTGGTTGTTTGTGACGACTTAGACGGTATAGTAGATGGAATTACTGAATTTGATTTAACATCAATTAATAGTGAAATAACAGCTGATACAAGTTTAGTTATTACATACCACACAAGTCAAGACGATGCTGACGCTGGTACCGCAGATGTAACAAGCACTACGTATTCTAGTAATGGTGAAACTTTATTTGTTAGAGCTACAGATACTACTACAGGTTGTTATGCAACAACATCATTTAATTTAGTTATTAATGTTGTGCCTTTAGCTGATTTTGACCCTTCAGTAGCTGAGTACCAAGTATGTCCTAATGCAACCGTACCTATTTCAATTGATATTATACCATCAAATTTCGATGCAGCAGATGTATCTGTAAGTTGGACTTTAGATGGAGCATCAATTCCAGGAAGTGGTTTATCTTTAACTACAGTTTTAGTAGCAGGTGATTACGAGGCTACAATTACTTTTAATGATACAGGATGTGTTAATACTGTAAGCACTTCAGTTATAGAATTAGAATCTTGCGTATTCCCAGAAGGTATATCACCAGGTGTTTCACCAGGACAGAATGACAA
>TARA_R110002111_G_scaffold155398_1_pt1 | contig 10850 bp, 9 predicted proteins | sample TARA_R110002111 | Tara Oceans TARA_R110002111 (sample SAMEA4397363) | marine metagenome | biome: Polar Biome; feature: [ZZZ] marine water layer (ENVO:01000295); material: water (ENVO:00002006), including particulate matter (ENVO:01000060) such as... | depth 199 m | reverse complement strand
ACCTTTTTAATGAAGCGCTTTTCCCGAAATGGAGTGTTTACGGAATGTAGTGGGAATGGGCTGGAATGGGAATTATTTGTTTTTCTCTTTCTGATTACTGCTCTTTTGACAATAATAGTTTTTCTATGTCGTCATAACTGTTTAGTTGGTCATCTGGTAATATATTATCTATCAATTCAAGAATGGTTATAACTGCTGATTCGGTTGAACAAAAAGGTAATCTCCTCGTTCAAAACCTCTTGCGTATGGGTAAAGCTTATTTTTTGAACGAGTTCCCTTTGTGTCTTATGAAGCTTGTCCAAGTACCGATAGATATCGTCCTCAGAATAATTTTTTTGTTGATATCGGTACAGGTATTCAGCAGTTTTTAACTTGCTCTTGGGGTAGACCAAGCGATAGAGCACTAAATCTTTGAAGAGTTCATCTTGTATTTCATCAAAACCTATTTGGTCAAATATTTTACCTAATACTAAATCTATCCCGACCAGTTTATGCGACTTGATATTGTTTAAAATAGAATGAATTAATTGATTTGTGTTTGAAAAATCAAATTCTTGTATTCCAGTAATGGTTTTAAGATAGTCTTTTGCCTCGATGACCAATCCTTCTACGGTTGCAACAGAAGAACTACTACCAATCGTTTTGTGAACAGTATATTTACCAGAGGTTTTGTCTATAATCTGTATACTTATGACATCACTCTTATTTTGCTTTTTCCTGATAAACATCCCTAAAAAATAAGAAATATAATATCTGGGACACCCAAAAAACCAGAACAAAAATAGTTACAAGACTGTTTTATAGTAGTTTAAAATTAATCGAACAGCGTTTTTATAAAAAGTGCGGAAGTCAGGTGCGTTTTCTACTCCAAGAATAGTTTTTGCTGCTTTTTCAATGCATCTTTTGCACTTGTTACAAAATTATCGAGTACCTCGAATTCAGAGGTTTTCTCTTGTGCAAACCCAGTATTGACCGTAAATAATGCCATAAGGCAAATCATTATACTTGATAAAATTGATTTTTTCATAATTGAAAATTTTTTAAACTTATCTGTTGTAGTATAGGTTTATAAGTGCTCTAAAAGACTACAATAACCATGCAGTAAGAACATAAGATTGTTATACTCCAAACCATTAGCCATAAACCCTTGATATTTATTTACGGATAATACAGACTAGAACCTATTAACCAAAACCCTAGTCTGTATTGGTATATATTACATTCAATTACTATTGATTTACACTTGTTTTAGCAAATATTCCAGGATCATCACTTGGAGCGTTAGAATTGGATTCCAATTCAATAGTTCCATATGGCATCCTTTCAGGATAAGGTGGAGCAGGTCCATCAACTAATATAAAGGGAACAGCATAAGCTCCATCCGATTTACGCAATCTTCTAGAATCGTTGTAAGGCATATGCATTCCAAAACCTGAAACATAACGCTCTTCAATTACTTCACGTAGAAAAGCAGTTTTTGGATCAACATTATCAGTATTTTCAATACCACCGTTATCAAAATCTGTAACTACAAAAGCGTCATATAAATAAGGCATTCCTTGATAATTGGAATTAACGAGAGCACCAGTATTCATCCACGCTCTTAAAGTGTTTAAAAAAGGCAGTCCGTCGCTTACAGTACCGGCTCTTGTTGCCGCTTCTGCCATAATAAGCTGATTTTCAATAAAGGTAACCATATTTTGTGGCTCTTGTTGCTCTATAATACCATCATTTGCACTTCCTGAAGAAGAATCAATAGTATAGTATCCTCTACGTGCTACTTCATTTGTTTTAGCATGATTACGAGACAATGGATTAGAAGTATCTAGAATTTGTAATAGATAACTTTCTGAACCTCCACTATTATTTCCTATATCTCCAGATCTCGCTCCTTCTAACATAGTCCAGAATAGGTTTTTGTCACCTGAAGCTGCATTTCCCGGTATATATTTCATGTCTCCACTAGCAGAGGAAATTCCATTTTGTGCGGCAGTTAAAGCAGCTGGATAGTTTTTTTGATGTAAATAAAAACGTGCTTTAAGCGTATTTGCAGCAGCAATCCATTTATTTTTATCACCTCCAAAGTAAATATCCTCAGGAATACTTCTAGAGGTAGCTGTACTTAAGGTAGAAATTGCATCATCTAATAGAGTAATAACACTTATGTAAACAGCAATTTGAGGGTCAAAAACCGGATCTGGTATTTCAGGATTTCCAGATTCAGAATAAGGAATATCACCAAAAAGAGACGCGGCTGTTCCAATGGCATGAGCCTCAACTATTTTCGCAATTCCTACTAAAAAATCATCACTAGAGTTGTTTATAATATGTCTCATATTGGTAATTACTCCAACGTAAATGGCGTTCCATTCATCATTAGATTCTGACGTAGAAAGATTATATCCATAGATACTAGAATAAATTGAAGTAAAGCCAATTAATTGACCAGAATACATTCCACTAATTCGATTTAAGTGACCCAACTGTACTTGAACATTAGCAAGTAAGCCACCTGTTAAGAATAGTCGTTCTTCAACATCTGTAACGAGAATATCATTTGGGTTTTCGTTAATATCTTCTACCAAATCTTCACAAGATAAAGTGGTTAGTAGAACTACTGTTAGTATAAAATATATATTTTTCATAAGACTTTTTTTAATAGTTGAAAGAAACTTTAAATAGTAGTGATTTAGTTTGCGGATTTGTAAAATAATCTAAACCAAGAGCATTTCCTACACCATATTGATTTACTTCAGGGTCAATTCCAGGAACCTTATTAATGTTAATTAAATTTCTACCTGTAACAGTAAATAGAACATTATTTAATCCTGTCGCTTTATTTAACCAAGGCACATCAAGTAAATAACTTAAAGAGAGTTCGCGTACTTTGGTAAATGTGGCATCAAAAAGTGAGAAGTTATAAACTTGGTTGTCACCAAAGCCTCCTCCAATACCTGTTCTATACCAGCTTTCATCAAGTAATACAGGTCCGCCACCAAAATCCTTTACGTTACCACGTACAGTAGCTCCTGAGGTAACTGTATTTCCTGCAAAGTTAACAAGATTTTGGCTTAAGGTCATGCGATTGGCAGTTTCTTGATTAGTTCCAAAGCGGTTTAACACCCAAAGCGTTCTTGGAGAAAAATCTCCACCTTGAGAATGTTCCATTACCACATTAAGATTGAATTTTTTATATCTAATATCTATCAACACACCCGCTCTCCAATCTGGGTTCGGGTCTCCTAATACAATAGGACTTGGAGTAATTTGAGGAAAACCATTAGCATCTAAAAGAAAACTACCATCCGCATTTGTTTGCGAACCTGTTCCGTACAACACTCCTAAAGGATAACCCACAACAGCTCTTGAGCTTACAGAGGCTCCAGGAGATAGACTAACGGATTCTGTTCCGAATAAATCTGTTACTAAATTGTCGTTTTTAGACCAATTTAAACTTGCCGACAATTGTAAGTCTTCCTTTTTAATGGCTTTCCAAGATATATCAAACTCAAGACCTCTGTTCTCCATAGCTCCAAAATTTCCATATTGAGTTGCAAAACCAGAAGATGGAGAAAGGCTTACATCTAATAAGATATCCTCTATCTTATTATTGTAATAAGTAAATCCAAATGAAAGATCATCATCAAACAAACGAAGATCAGCACCTATTTCCCATTCTGTTTTTATTTCAGGTTTTAAGTTTGGATTCCCTAAATTGTTATCCAATCTAAATCCACCGCCAAAGGAATCTATACTTATAGCATCACTCTCTGTAGAATAAGAAAATCCTCCTTCTGCTAAAGTTTCAAATCTATAAGCTGAAGGTTGAACCCCTACTTTTCCCCAAGAAGCTCTAATTTTTCCAAAAGAAATAACATCAGAGTTTATAGCTGTTTTAGTAAAGTCCCAGGCTGCATCTACTGCGGGATAAAAGAACTTGCCTTTGACCGTAGAGGCAGCCTCTAAACCTCCTGAGAAATTTATAAAGAGTTCATCTGAAATATCAAAATTTAAAATTCCGTACCCTCGATTAGATTTTATATAACTTTTAAAATCATCAAATGAAGATGCCTCGGCTGAGGTATTTAAAGAGGTTGTTTGTTTTGTAGAATTTACTAAAAACCCATTAATAAGCCCAGAAATTCTGTTAAATTTTCTATCATTAAAACTCCAACCTGCAGTAGCTGTCAAATCAATTTTATCAGTAAGTTCAAGATTTGCTCTACCAATAAAATCGAAATTTAATTCGCGTGCGGCAATATCATCTTCTTGGTAGGCTCCAGTATTTACAACACTTCCTGCTGAACCGACAGGGAAAAAATAATCTCTTCTATCGTCACTCACGTCGGCATTTGCTCTTGTAATTAAACGTAGCCAATTAGTAGGTCTAATAATTAACTCTGGAGTTAATATAAAGCGATTAACAATGGTTTGTGCTTTTTGCTCATAAATACCCCAAAGAGCATTGTTATAGCCAGGGTTACTGGAACTTCCTAAATATCTTCTGTAAGAACGCTGCCTTCTTATAAACTCTTCTCCAGAACTACTGGTATAGGTACCTATATAATCTCTTTGATCAAAATCTGGTGCTGTACGTAAAAGACCCAACAGCACTCCGGCTAGATTTGAACCCTGTTGAATTCTATTAGAATCGGTATAAGTATAGCTAGTTTTTGCTGATAATGAAACGATATCATTCAATTTAGCATTATAATTTAAACGTAAATTGGTGCGACCATAATTCGATTCTCTAATAATACCTTCTTGTTTAATATTAGATAAACTGAAGAAATAAGTATTGTTGTCACTCCCTCCACTCATGGTCAAATCATTCTGCCAGAAAGTTCCTGTTTGGAATGTAGAGTCCCAGTTTTCATCCACAAAAGTCTCTTGAGAATTTTTCCCTGTTATTGGATAATATACAGTACCGTCTTTTCCGGTAAAAAATTCACCGGAAGTATCAAAAGCATCAGACCCTCCTAAACGATCAGGGATGTAATCGCCCCAAGATTCTGCTTGAGTCACATCAAAAACTCCATTTTGTCCTTGTCCCCATGTATTTTGCATAGGGATGCGTTCTGACACTTCGTCAAAAGAGTAGGTTGATGTATATGTGATTTTTGCTTTTCCACTTACACCTTTTTTTGTTGTAATTACAATTACTCCGTTAGATGCTCTACTTCCCCAAATTGCAGCTGCGGAAGCGCCTTTAAGTACTTCAATAGAAGCCACATCGGCAGGGTTAATATCATTAAAACGCGACCCTTGTGTTGTGCCACCTTCACGTCCTTCTGTTAAACCATTTCCACCACCATATGAAGTAGTGTTGTTAAAAGGAACACCGTCAACAATAATTAAGGGGTCACTAGCACCTAAAATTGTATTTGCTCCACGAATTCTAATAGTGCTTGCTGCTCCAGGATCTCCAGTAGTGCGACTAATTTTTACCCCTGAGGCCTTTCCACTCAAAGCATCGGTAATTGTTACTTCTCCAGATCGTAGTATGGTTTCTGCTTTTACTACAGATGAAGTAGAGCCTTGCTCGTCTCTGTTCTCGGTAAATCCTAGTGCAGTAACTACAACAGTTTCAAGAGTATTGTCTAGTTCAAGAGCTATAGAATAATTATTCTTTTCTCTTACTTGAACTTTTACGGTTCTATAACCAACATAGCTCACAATTAAAACAGAGCCCTCAGCAACAGTAATTTCAAAATTACCATCAAAATCGGTAATTACTCCTTGAGTGGTGTTTTCTACAATAACATTTACCCCAGGTAAAGGAATTCCATTGTTGTCTGTAATTGTCCCGCTAATTTGCTGCTGTGGTTGTAAACTATCATCAGAGGTTTTTTCTAAAATAATTGTTTTGTTTTCAGACACAACAAAGTTGAAATCTCCATAATTAAGGCTTCTTTCGAGGAGCTTATTGGCCTTGATTATTCCTTTTTTAAGATGCACTCTTGGTGCATTTTTAAATAAATTTTCTTGATATATAAAAGTGTAATCGGTTTGGTTTCGAATTAACTCAAAAACTTCATCGACGGTCAGGGTTTTATCAAAATCTATTTCAATTTTGGTGTTTTGCGATAACATTTTATCTGACGAAAAACTAAAAATTGTGGTACAGAACAAGAAAATAAAAGTTCTCATGATGTTGATTAAAAGTTTTTTTCTGAGGTAGAAAAAAACTTTGGTTAATTTAATTTTCATAAATTTGCATGTTAGTTGATTATATAATTGATTAATACTCAAAAAGGGAGTGACAGTGGTACTTTGAAACGGTGTAAACTTCGTTCCCTTTTATTTTTATTTTAAGGTTATTTTTTTGTTGTTTATTTCATAGGCATTAATAAAATTAGTGTTTTTTATAGTTAATAGAATGTCTTCAATCTTTTGTTTTTTACTTAATACACCAATAAATTTAACATCTTCAAGATCTTTGTTTAAAAAGACAACTTCGGTGTCATACCATCGAGACAATACTTTCATAATATCTTTTAATGATTTGCTTTTAAAACTAAAAATACCATTTTTCCATGAGGTTTCATCATAAACATCAACCGAAGCAATAATTATATCTTTATTCTCAATATTTATAATTGATTGCTCACTAGGCTCTAAATTTTGAACTACAATACCGTTATCAATTGCAATTTTTCCATCAACCAATGTCGTATAGATATTTATTTCATCATTATAGGCTTTGATGTTGAATTCGGTACCTAAAACTTGAACTTCTTGCATATTATGATAAACTTTGAATCCTGCTCCATTATGATCTGTACTTGGTGAGACATCAAAATAGGCTTCTCCATATATTAGCTCTACTTGTCGGGTATCACCGTCAATAAATGCTACGGGGTATTTTAATCGGCTTTCTGAATTAAGCCATACTTCTGTGTCGTCGGATAATATAATATGGAATTGTCCTCCTCTTGGGATCGTTAAATAGTTATATGTTATTTCTGCTGAGCTTCGTTCTGCAACTTCATACACTATTTCTTCTCCATTACTATTAACAGTTTGGGTTTGGTAATTATTTCCTTTTTCCAATGTTACGACCGAACCATCATCTAAAGTTAAGGTAGCCTTATCGGTACCTGGTTCAATGCTATTTGTATTTACTATTACTGGTGTTATTTCTTTATTATTATTGAAAAAATTATCCTTGAAAAAATAGCTAGTTCCCAGAATTCCAATTAAAACAGCTGCTGCTGCATATCTGAATACTGATTGATTTTTCAATCTATAAACTAACGATTTTTCTTTTCTTATTGATTTAAGTAACTCTTCTATAGCTCCATTTGATTCTGGATTGTTCATACTAAATGTAATTGCATAGTGTGTTTGTATATAATCCTTAAACATTTTTATATTTGCTGGGGTTTTAATCCAGTCGGAAAGTGCATCTAAATCAGCAGTAGTTGCTGATTTGGTTATATATTTTACTATAATTTCTTCAATTTTTGGATTCATGTCTTAAGGTTTCCTTTTATGTATTACAAGACAGATTTCAATAACCCTTGTTATTTTTATAAATTTTTTTACTTATTATGCATTTTTTTAAGATATTTACACAATATTTGATAATAATTGATACTTTCTAACATTGTCTAAGTTTTATAATAATAATATCGAATTCATAGAACAACTAAAAAAAGGCGATGAGAAAGCTTATGTTTATTTGGTTAAAACTTATCACAAATCCCTTTTTATCTATGCATTGAGTTTATCTAACGACCATGCTCAATCTGAAGACATTGTACAAACCGTTTTTATAAAGACATGGGGATTTAGAAAACGATTGAACCCTAATTCTTCTATTAAGAGTTTTTTATACAAAACTACTTATAATGAGTTTATTAACCTTTACCATCGAACAAGAGCCATATCTGCTCTAGAGAAAGTTTACATGAGAGCCCTTGAAGAAACCATTGATGACGATAACACTGAATTATTAGAACGGAAAATTGCATTAGTAACTGAAGGCATCAAAAATTTGCCCCGAAAATGTAAAGAAACTTTTTTATTGAGCAAGAAAGAAGGGCTAACTAATATTGAAATTGCCGAACATCTAAACATTTCGATAAAAACCGTTGAGGGTCATATTGCAAAAGCATATAATTTATTACGTACAAATATTAGAATTCAGCTTAAAGAGATATTGTTTTTGTTGTTTGGCACAAAAAGAAAACTTAAAACTTAGTTTTATTTTCAACTAGACTTCAAATTATTGGTTTAACCTTTCGTAATAAGTTTCTTTCTAAGTTCTATCATATCGGTTCTGTCACATCTAAATGAGAAAACCCCATCGTTAAAAATCATTCTTCAAATATTAAAAAATGGTCTGAGTTTAATTCAAAAAAACGCTCTATAATGCTACAAAAATAAGCATCATAGAAAAGACCTATAATTAGACAGTGGACTTGTTTTAAACCAACTGGTAAGAATTGCACAACCATGGATACGCTTTATCTGCTTGTTCTAAAGATCTGCTGTTTCAAGAAGTTCTGCGATACGATCCATACAATGCATCTGATCATGTGGTAAGAGTTCCAAAATCAAATTAATAACTTTTGTGACACTATGCTCTGCAATAGTGCTTCTATATGCGGGGGATACGAACATCCCATTGCCATCTAAACAAAAATAACATACTTTCAAAAGTTCAGAAATATAACTGGTGATATCCTCATTACTAGACACTTCTATACTAATGGTTTTTCTTGTTCGATTTCCATAAGGTTCTTTTTGTATCCCAGAGAAATTTTTAGCCAAATTTTTAAAAGCTTTTATTTTTTTTGCTTTCTTTTTCATAATAGTATGATTATTTACCTTTTTTATCGAATAACATAAGTTCTCTCATTTTATCCAAATAAATAGCTTCTTCCAAGGGTATTAGATTTTTTGCAAATTCTAAAACAGCTTTTACATCTGATTCTTTATTCTTTATATGTAGTGTTAAGTCTTGTTGTTCTTCTAAGGCTAGAATACTAACATTGAGTATTGACTTTAATGTACTGAACAATTCCATATAATCATAAATCCGAACGTAATTTAAATAATAGCCTTCACACTTATCTCCTATTGGGGATAATAGCACAAAGTTTTCTTCACTCAATTCCTTAATCTTTTCCATTCTTGATTGGGTATCTTCTAAGAATTGCTGCTTTATTTGGTCTGCTTTATTTTTCATAGTTTTAGTTTTAGATGCCTTGTAAAGAGTCGTTAGTTTTGAAAAGATTTGGGTTAAGCTTGATCTTTTATGCTTCATCATTTTTCAGCAATAGTTTTCTGGATTTGTCCAAAAACTCAAACTCCTCATGAGGAATTAAATTCTTGGTAAATTCCAATACATCGGCAAATTGTTTGTGTGCTTCTTTGATACCTCTTTTTTCATTTTGTAAATCATACCCATCCAAAGCCATGATACATACATTTAAAACAGCTTCTAGTGTATATCGCAATTCTTCATAATTATGTACATAAGCATGTTTAAGATAGTTTCCTTGTCTATATACATATTGAGGAGTTGGAGTGAGCAGCCTAAAGTGTTCTTCTGCAATTTTATTCAACGCTTTAAGCTTCTTTTTAGATTGTTTTTTGAATTGTTTTTTTGCTTTTTTATTTTTCATAATTTCTAAGGGCTTGTTTCTTTAATAGGGAGGAGTTCTATTGCAAGTTGTAGAATTTCCATTATACTATAGTTAAAACCGTACACATTCATGGGTGGACTCACATCATCTTGTAAACAAGTAACACATAGTATCATCAGTGATTTTGCCTTACATAACATTTCACAAGAATTGTCGAATTCGAATTTACGTACCAGATAATCTGATTCATAATGTTTGTTTGATGTTTCTAAAGTCTGTTTTGAATGATAGTTAAGTTCATCATTAATTATATTCTTCTCGAAAACAGATAACTCTTGATTAAACCAAAACTTAATCTCTTTAATAAACAATCCTAGTTTTTGTGATAGTTGCTCTATTTCATTCTTGGTTATATCATAGGTATTGGTATATCTGGCTGAGGAATAGGCATCCTCTAATAAATCAAGTAATTTGCAATCCAAATCAGATTCTATCAGGAATGTTCCTTCGAGTTTGCTCAATGATTTTAAGACATAGGCTTGGTGACTCTTAATGCTATGGCATATTTTGACCTTACCACAAATGAAACGTTCCAAAATCCTATAACCCTGTTCAAAGGTTTGGTGCATCATAAAAGCACTTTGGGCTAGATTTTTTTGCGTTTTGAAATAGTGGACACCTTTTTTAAAGGATTTCATTCGAGACATATCCCTCTTAAAATCCTGCTTGATTTCTTCATACACCTTAGTTGGTTCTCCATCTGAATAAGTCCGGATTATGTTGACGTTGTCTTCTTTATAAACTAAGTCATTTTCACGGCAGTTATTTAGAAAATACAGATTCCCTTGTGATATTTCATTATATGTATAGCTGAAGACAAAAACACGATAGCTATAATCTGGATACTGCCTCAAAATCGAATTAATTACTGGTCTTATCTGCTCTGGAAAATCTTTTTGTATAAGCTTTGTTATAATGTTCAATCGGTATATAAACGCATGCCTATTCGTCCCTCTGTTTAAGTAAATACGTTCAACTCCTATTTCCTCTACTATTTTAGCAATGATTTCATTAAGTTCTTTTGGAATTTCTTCCCCTTTAGATTCAATACCTGTGGATTCCATAATTTTTGTTTTGATATAAACTAACAACATAAACTTAGAGTACCGAACCACAGCAAGTTGTATTTTACACCGTCTTACTTGTATTTTACTTGTACATTTATTGGAATAATTACTATATTTGAAATATGGA
>TARA_R110002111_G_scaffold254330_1_pt1 | contig 10861 bp, 11 predicted proteins | sample TARA_R110002111 | Tara Oceans TARA_R110002111 (sample SAMEA4397363) | marine metagenome | biome: Polar Biome; feature: [ZZZ] marine water layer (ENVO:01000295); material: water (ENVO:00002006), including particulate matter (ENVO:01000060) such as... | depth 199 m | reverse complement strand
AACGTTTCATTTTTCTTGCTTTTCTAAATTCGAAAGCTCTTCCCATAGTAAAAAAAGTTATAAATTATTAAGTATTTTACGTGCCTAAAGTTAGGTACAAGCAAATTTAAGAAAATATTAAAAATGCCGAAAAAAGATTAAACTTAATTATCAATATAATATTGGTAAATAAACTAATCTTCCTCTTCCACAATAGTCTCTATTGCTTGTGCTAGCTGAAAATCTTTATTAGTAACTCCATCAGCATCATGCGTAGAAAGTGATATTTTAAGAACATTATAAATATTACTCCAATTAGGATGGTGATTTAAAGCTTCACACTCAAAAGCAATTCGGCTCATAGCACTAAAGCAATCTTTAAAATTCTCAAATTCATATTCAGTATGAATGGCATTATCGTAATACTCCCATTCCGGAAGCTGAGATAATTTTTTTTCTATGGTGTTATCATCTAATTTCATAATATATTTTTGATAGCTTAAAATTAATAAAATTTGAAATATTACTGTTTTAAAATGACTAATGTTTTTAGCACTTACTTAGAGAGTTCTTCTAAGACTTCCTCACTAGTAATATGAAGATGTTTAGGTAATTTACTATATTTACCAAGCACAGCTAAATACCTATCGTCATTGGTTGTAAATACATTTTTTAAAACCACTTTTTTTTCTGTAATAATGGCTAAAACATTAGATATAAATTCATCATGATGTACTAAATCTGAACTGCCTAAATGAAAAATCCCTTGTTTATTGCGGTTAATGATATAATGAATTTGTTGCGTGAGTTTTTTATCGAGCATCACATTCATGATTAAATTTGGAAAAACTTCAACCGATTCATTTTCCGATATAAATGTTTTCATTTCTTGTATTCTAGGTGAATTTGCACCAAATACCATAGGTAATCTAATAATAACAACTTGCTTTTTAGGCAAGCGTAACAACATGTTTTCGATTTTTATTTTGAAGTGACCATACACACTATGACTTAAGGTTTTGTCTAATTCATAACTCGGAAATTTACTATAAGCATCAAAAACATTGGCCGAAGACAAAAAGATAAATTTACAGCCTGTAGCCACTATGTATTCAGCAATGTGTTGATGCGCAATTACTTGAGCATTAAAATCACCACGAAGTGCAGAAATAATTATTGTAGGTTTAGTGACTTCTAAAATCTCATAGACATCATCTTCCTCTAAATTATAATGAAAGAATTGTTGATTAGCATCGTGCACTTTTTTGGGAGTACGATACGTTCCATAAGTTTTAAAATAGGGTCCTAATTCCTTATAAATGGCATTGCCAATATAACCGCTTGCTCCAAGTATTAATATACGGTGTTTTTGAGGATCTAAATGTTTCTTCGTCATTAATCAAACTACACACTTAAAAATTTAGCTCTTGTAAAAAGGAGCCTTTACAACCGTTGCAGGAATGGCTTTTTTACGCACTTGAATAAATATTTTACTATCCACTTTAGAAAATACAGTCGGTACATAACCCATACCAATACCAATGCCTAAACTAGGACTCATAGTACCAGAAGTAACAACACCAATCGTTTTTCCGCTGCTATCTACAATATCGTAACCATGACGAGGAATACCACGTTCATCTAATTTAAAGGCCACTAATTTACGTTCTGGAGTGTGTTCTTTTTCAGCCTTTAAAGCGTCGCTATTGGTAAAGTCTTTGTTAAATTTACAAACCCAACCTAAACCAGCTTCAATTGGAGACGTGGTATCGTCAATATCATTACCATATAAACAGTAACCCATTTCCAAACGCAACGTATCTCTTGCTGCTAAACCTATTGGTTTAATGCCAAAATCAGCTCCAGCTTCAAAAACTTTGTCCCAAACTTGTTTCACTTCGGTGTTTTTACAGTAAATCTCAAAGCCACCACTTCCAGTATAACCTGTAGCTGAAATGATCACATTTTCAATGCCTGCAAAATCGCCAACTATAAAATTGTAGAATTTTATGGCAGATAAATCATGACTGGTTAAAGATTGCATCGCTTCAACAGCCTTTGGACCTTGAATCGCTAATAACGAATAATCTTCGCTTAAATCGCGCATCTCAGCACCAACATCATTTTTCGACGATATCCAGTTCCAATCCTTTTCGATATTACTCGCATTAACGACTAATAAATACGTTTCTTCTTTTAATTTGTATATGATTAAATCATCTACAACACCACCATCATCATTTGGTAAACAGCTGTATTGTGCTTTTCCAACTTCTAATTTAGAAGCATCGTTACTCGATACTTTTTGAATCAATTCTAAAGCATGTGGACCTTCAATTAAAAATTCACCCATATGAGAGACATCAAATACACCAACAGCTTTTCTTACTGTTTCATGTTCTATATTTACACCTTCATATTGTACAGGCATATTATAGCCAGCAAAAGGAACCATTTTAGCACCAAGTGCTTCGTGAGTAGAGGATAAAGCAGTATCTTTCATTGTGAATTGTTTTAATTTTAGATGTGCAAAACTACATAATTTTTACGAAGAATTTCATAATTTAATACTAAGGAAATTGAGGATTTTTCAAATAAATCAGTCTCAAGTTTTAAGGTCGAAATTATATCGTAAATTTTAAAAATCCATAATCCAATCGTCAATAGCTTTATCATCAGCTCCGTGTAATACGGAAATATCACCAGTTGATTCAAATACAACGGCTTTAACTTCCGATAGTTGAATCACATTCGCTTCACGCAATTTGGCCTTTACATCAGATTCGGTCACTTTACATTTCTTTAAATTGTTTTTAATAAGTTTGCCGTTTTGCATTAATAAGGTGGGTTTATTATCGACTAAATTTCTAATAGGTTTATAATGTCTTGCAGCAGCAACGACCATTTGTAAACTATAAATAAGCACTAATCCAATAATACCATATTGAAGCGAAACAGATTTCGAAACAATAACTGTTGCTAATATGGAACCAATTGAAACCGTCATGGCAAAATCGAAACTAGACATTTTCGAAAAACTGCGTTTGCCACTAATGCGTGTTAAAATGACTAAGGCTATATAAATACCAATAGCAGTAAGTATTATTGCCAAAAGTCCGTCTGTAGAAAATTTAAACCAATCATTCATATCTTTAATATTTTAGAATTTTATTAGCCTCAATATGTTACTAATTATAATGATGTTTTAACTCATTTCAAGTTTAAATTACTCTGAAAGCATTTTTATTAAATGGGTTAATTCTTTTCCGAATCGCAGTAATCGTTTTGGAAGCAATATTGGATATTAGTTGAAATTAATTCTAAATACAATTAATATGAAAACGACTTATAGAAATGCGATTGAAGCCTGTCAGAAATGTATAGTGGATTGTAGAATATGCCTAACCGAAATGGCAGGAAAAGAAAGCAGGAACGATTGCCCAAAATGTTGTATACAATGTATTGATGCCTGTGATGCTTTACTTAAAATGATGACTTCAGATAGTGCATACGTTAAGCAATACGCCTTATTATGTGCCGAAATTTGTGAGTATTGTGCAGATCATTGTGAAGAACACAAACACGAACATTGTAAAGAATGTGCTCAATCGTGTAGAGCATGTGCTGAAGCTTGTAGAGAAATAGCAGCATAATTATAGAATCAAAAATTGAAATTAAAAAATGGCCATACTAGGAAACATTATAAAAGGAGTGATTGAATTGAAGGATACGTTTACGTCTGAAGTGATTCATGAAGAAGCCCAAGAACAAGTGCTCAAAGAATTACTTGAAACAGCTAAGAGTACCCAATTCGGAAAGTTCTACGATTTTGAAAGCATTCTTGAAATTTCTAATTTACAACAAAGCTTTGCGAAGCATGTGCCATATTTTGATTATAATAAAATAAACGAAAAATGGTGGCACAAGTATCACGAAGGCGAGAGTAACGTCACATGGCCAGGAAAACCGTCTTATTTTGCCTTGAGTTCGGGTACCACAGGAAAAACAAGTAAACGCATTCCGGTAACAGATGCCATGATTGATGCCATAAGAAATGCAGGAATTAAACAGGTGTTTGCTTTAAAGAATTTTGATTTACCTGCGGATTTTTTCGAAAAGGAAATTATGATGCTCGGTAGTTCTACTGATTTGGAAGAAAACAACAATCACCTCGAAGGTGAAATTAGTGGTATTAGTGCGAGTAATATTCCGTCTTGGTTTAGAGGTTATTACAAACCTGGTGAAGAAATTTCGCAAATTGAAGATTGGGACGAGCGTGTGCAGCGTATTGCAGAACGTGCTAAAGATTGGGATATTGGCGCGTTAAGTGGTATTCCATCGTGGATAGAGTTGATGCTTCAAAAAGTGATAGACTACCATAACTTGAATAATATTCATGAAATTTGGCCCAACCTACAAGTCTATACCTCTGGAGGAGTTGCTTTTGGTCCGTATGAGAAAAGTTTTAATGCCTTATTAGGAAAACCAATCACCGTTATCGATACTTATTTAGCGTCCGAAGGGTACATCGCAACCCAAGTACGACCAGAAACCGATGCTATGCAATTGAATACCGATAATGGTATTTATTTTGAATTTGTTCCTTTTAAACCTGAATATATCAACGAAGATGGTTCGTTAACAGATGAAGCACCAGCTTTAACTTTAGATCAAGTTGAATTGAATCAAGATTACGTATTAATTATGAGTACCGTTAGTGGAGCGTGGAGATACCTTATTGGTGATACCATTGAATTTACGAACATTGAACGTGCCGAAATTAAAATTACAGGACGTACAAAATTCTTTTTAAATACCGTAGGTTCGCAATTATCAGTGAACAAAATGGATGCAGCCATGCGCGAATTAGAGGAGCAATTCGATACTACAATTCCTGAATACACCATCTGCGCTAAACGTGGAGACGATGATGAATTTTATCACTATTGGTATTTAGGTTCGGACGTAAAAGGGGTTGATAATCCTACCATTGCAGAGGCCTTAGACGAAAGTTTAAAATCTGCCAATAAGAATTACAAAGTGGCTAGAAGTAAAGCTCTAAAAGGTGTGAAAGTAAAAGTGATTTCACCAAATCGTTTTTATGACTGGAACGAAAGAAACAAAAAGAAAGGTGGCCAAGTAAAAATGGAACGTGTTATGGGAGAAGAAAAGTTTAAAGACTGGGAAGCGTTTATTAAAGAGTCTTAGAAGATTTCAACCGAATTAAACATAAAAAAAAGCTATTAATTTTATAATAGCTTTTTTGTTTTTACCATTTTAAATTGCTGTGATTAATCATTAATCAATGTCTTTTTCTGCATCTCTATGCTCTACCAATTCCATAATCTCTTCAGGCGATAAATAATACTTCTTAATCCGATCTTTATACGATTGGGTGATATCCGCATTATTCAAAATAAAATCTTTGGTTTTTAAAATGTAATCTTCCATACCATGTGCAACAGCAAATGAATCTGCGGCACGCTCGGCTTCAACAATATGATTCTGTGAAAACAAATATTTTAGTCCAAACCAAATGAGATTGAGCTTGCTTCGATTTTGATAATCCATAATATGACCTAATTCATGACCAATCCAGCCGATAAAAATAGCATCTGGAATATGTCGTGTTAAAAATTCCTTATCTGCAATCTTAAATTTTTCACTAATAAGAATCTCATAATTTCGAGTTTTCCTACTCTTAAAGAAACTGCCAAATGTAGGTCTAGCCTGCATAGTCGATTTCTTAATGTTTTTCTTAAACCGAAATTCTATTTTTGTGTCCTTCAATTGCGGATAATACGCTAAAGCTTTAGTTACATTTATTTTTATATCGGCTGGTATCTTGTGCTGTGCACTCATAGTGTGGTTTAGGCTTAAAATAATGATGATTATGAAATGTTTCATATGCTAGAAAATTAAGGCTTAAATCCGACGCTGTTTAAATGATATCATCAAAATATTAACCCATTTGAATTCTTAATAATTAACATTTTGAAATAAGCATTAATTTTTAGATTACTACAAATGGAAGCAATCATAAGCTACTATATGTAGTATTTTTGCAGCTAAGATTTTAACTTAAGATTTAGGAGGAAAATATTTGTCTTTTCAACGTACCCAAGAAAAATTAAAAATACTAGCAGATGCTGCAAAGTATGACGTATCGTGTTCGTCTAGCGGAAGTAAACGCGCTAACACCAATAAAGGATTAGGAGATGCTACAGGCATGGGAATTTGTCATTCCTATACCGAAGATGGTCGCTGTGTATCTTTATTAAAAATTCTATTAACTAACCATTGCATTTTTGATTGTGCCTATTGCGTTACCCGAAAAAGTAATGATGTAAAACGTGCCGCTTTTAAAGTGCAAGAAGTGGTGGATCTAACCATTAATTTTTACCGCAGAAATTATATAGAAGGGCTTTTTCTCAGTTCAGGTATTTTTAAAAGTGCGGATTATACCATGGAACGTTTGGTTGCTGTCGCGAAGAAATTAAGACTTGAAGAAAATTTTAACGGCTATATTCATCTAAAATCTATTCCTGGAGCATCGGATGAATTGATGCGTGAAGCCGGACTCTACGCAGATCGGTTAAGTGTGAATATTGAAATTCCGACCGAAGCCGGACTCAAAAAATTAGCACCAGATAAAAAGCGTGAAGATTTTATAAAGCCGATGGTGAAGGTGAAAAATGAAATCATCCAATATAATGCCGAAAAGAAAATCATTAAAAGCACACCAAAATTTGCGCCTGCTGGTCAGAGTACACAAATGATTATTGGAGCTAGTGGTGAGAATGATTTTCAGATTATGCAAACCTCAAATCACTTTTACAAAAGCTATAATTTAAAACGCGTGTATTATTCAGGTTATGTGCCTATTAGTTATGATAATCGTTTGCCACAAATAGGAAGTGCTGTACCAATGCTTCGTGAAAATAGATTGTACCAAACCGATTGGCTCATGCGTTTTTACGGTTTTGATGTCAGTGAAATTTTAAATGAACAGCATCAAAATCTAGATTTAGATGTGGATCCCAAATTGAGTTGGGCGCTACGAAACCTTCATGAATTTCCTGTTGATGTGAATACAGCCGACCAACGTATGTTAGCCAGAATTCCTGGTTTAGGAATGAAATCGGTGTTTAAAATTATAAATGCCAGACGCTTTAGAAAATTGAATTGGGAACATCTTAAAAAAATAGGAGTCGCGTTAAATAAAGCACAATACTTTATGGTGTGTGATAGCAATCAGTTTGAAAAACGGGATTTAACTTCAGAAAAAATTAAAGGCTTAATCCTTCAAAATTCAACGAGTAAGTATCAGAAAATGCTGAGCAATCAATTAAGCTTATTCGGATAGATGCAAGCCAAAAATCTCATATACGACGGCACTTTTGATGGTTTTCTATCCACTATTTTTTATGTATTTGAACATAAATTAAAAACGGTAACCATTCAAAATGAATTTACGGTGCAGCAAGGTTTGTTTTCGAAAAATGAATCAATTCATACTGATGAAGTTAAGGCAAATCGTGTGTGGAAAGGTATCAAATCGAAGTTGTCATCTAACGGAAGTTACCAACTCTATTATGCTTTTTTAAGTGAAGAGGTAAGAGTAGAGGACTTACTTTTAGATTATATACAATATGCGTTTTCGCAACAAAAGAAAGTGGATAAAGATTATTCACATCCTTCCATTTTAAAAATTGCACAAATAGCAAAATCTGTAGGACGAGAAAAACATCGTATGGAAGCTTTTGTACGTTTTCGGTTAACTAAAGATGACATCTATTTCGCAAGTATAGAACCCGATTTTAATGTGCTGCCTTTAATTGAAAAGCATTTTAAGAGACGTTATGCCGATCAAAAATGGGTGATTTATGATATAAAACGTGGTTATGGATTATTCTACGATTTGGAAAAAGTTGAACTTATAAATATGGATTTTCCTGAGAATTTCAATTTTACTAAAACCGACGATGCATTTTTTGCGACTCAAGAATTTGAGTTTCAAAAACTATGGCAAGATTACTTTAAAGCTACTAATATTGCCTCTCGAAAAAACATGAAACTTCATATTAGACATGTCCCAAAACGGTATTGGAAATATTTAAGTGAAAAGCAACCTAATTAGCGTTTAGTCGCTTCACGTAAGCTTTTGCCCAATCTTCAATACGTGGTCCAAAACATTCTAAAATAGCATCCACACCAATCACGCTACCTTTGGCCAAACGACCTAAAACAGCAATGGGAACATCATCTTTATCTTTTGGAGTTATAACATATCCATCAGCAGTTGTTTCGATGCCTAATTTTGAATGGATGGGTTGTATCAAATCATTTTGAAGTAAATCTTTAATTAAAGGTGTGTTGACTTCAAGTAACTTTGGAGCGTCCAAAACACTATTAATCATTACAGAACAGGTGATGGGTTTTTTATTAGAATTTTTTAAAGTCCAGCCTTTCGCTGTTAAGTCTATATCAGGATCAGTGACAAAGTTTAATGTCAATATATCTGCATCAACCAAAGCTAAAACTTGCTGCATACTTTTAATCGGTGGTCCGTAAGAATATCGTTTACTGCGTTCGTCTAAGGCAATCACTTTTTCAATAACGTCATTATTTACTTTAGCATGCGAAAAAGCTTTGTATAAAGTCGGCTGACAATGGCGCCAAACTTGTCCGATGCAATAATCGAGAGAAACAGGAATGGTACCTAAAGCCATTTCAATATAATTCTGAATCAGTTGATACGTTGAACTATTAGAATCTTGAATTAATGGATGGTTATAATGGTCATCATTTAACCAATTTAAGATTATAGCCTCTAATTCGGATGAACTTAAGGTATGCGAAATACCGTTCGCTTTTAAGTCTAAATAGACACGCGATATAATTTTAGCAATAGGATGCGTTAAAAAATCAATGGTATCTGTTTCAGTGGTTTGGTGTGAAACGGCTTCGATTTCAGATTTAAAACTATCTAATTCTTCTTTCGTAGGTTTGTACCACGAATCAATCCCTTCGTTTAGAGGTTTCGGAACTAATGGTAAGCCGTCTAATGAAAACGGAATTAGTTTTAAGTCTTGTGACTTGCTCCTATAATAAATGGTTTCAAAAGTGTCTTTATTTATCACTTTAAAATTTCCAAAATCATTAATGGTAAGATAACGCATTACATCAATCATAGCTAGGCCAAAACCTCTAATGCCAATATTGATATTCGTATTATTTCTAATAGACTTAAGTTGCGTAATTGGGTAAGCATTTTCAAAAAGCGTTAAAGAATTATGCGATGCTACATGCCATTGCCATTTTTGTAATTGGTTAGAAAGTGTTGTGGATTGGTGCCCAATAGTTAAAAGTATATCATCACATTGCCAAGAACCTTTATTGGTTATGATCTCTAGTTTTTCGTTTTTTAGATTAATGTTTTTTACTTCCGCTTTCTTAAACTTAAAAGTGTCTAATTCCTTTAAAGCAATCTCTAATGATTTGTATCGTGCATTAAGATAGTTTCCGAGTTTGTTTCGTGCCGGAAAAGTATCAGGTTCATCACTGTTTTGAGAAAATTGACACCACTCATGATAGGACGGAAAAGATTCAATTGTCTGATTACTATATTTAATTTTAGGTCGTCTTTCAATACCAACTAAAGCACGTTCCGTAATATTAATCCAATTAGAATCGGGTTGCGATTTATCCCAAACATTTCCGGTGCCTGGACTGCTAGTTGCATCAAAAACGTATATACCAATGATTTTATTGGCGTTGCTAAGCGCATTGAGAAGCTGCTCTAAAGCGTATAGACCTCGTGGTCCCATGCCTATAATTGCAAGTTGTTTCATGTGAATTAAAAATAATAAAAAAACCACCTCATTAAAGGTGGTTTTGATATATAATTTATAAATATTTTAAAATTGATATCTTACACCTAACGCAATATCGAGATCAAGATTGTTATTGTCATAATCCTTATCTCCAAATCCAAGCTCTGGCCTAAAATCTAAGGATAGTAATAAAGGGAAATCAAAACTGTATTCTATGCCAATATCACCAGCAATAAAAGCAAAGGTTTCATTATAATCTTTATTGTTGTTATTGTAATTGTCAAAACTGTAAGAGCCAAATCCACCTCCAGCACCTGCATACCAATTAAATCCACCTTCAATGTTCCAAACCCATTGGTAAAGCCCAGCTAATTTAAAGCCGCTGTATTTATCTCGACTTCTCCATCCCAAATCTGCTTCTAATCTATTGTTGTCACCTAAAGCACGTTGGTAAGAAACTTCTGTGCCAAAGCCATCGCTATCTCCAAGTCTTAATCCGATGGCGTTTTTTGAAATGTCTTGAGCCATAGTGACAATTGTAAATGCAAATAGTGATATCCCTAATAAAAATAATTTCTTCATATTAATTTTAAGTTTAAATTCTTAGTTTTAGCAATCTTAAAATTGCTTTTCGTTATAACGTCAAAATTATGAGTAAATTGAGTGATTAGCTTTAATTTTAAGATATAATTATAACTCGATTCAATCGATTATTAACGCTTATGCAAAATGTAAATCTTAAGACACTTGAAAGCCTAAAATCTATACTAGATGGCGAGTTACATTTTAATGATTTAATGCGCAAACTATATGCTACAGATGCGTCTGTCTATAGAAAATTACCCTTGGCCGTTGCTTTACCAAAAAGCAAAGCAGATATTCAACTATTAATAGATTTTGCTAAAAACCATAAGACGTCTTTAATACCAAGAACTGCTGGTACATCTTTAGCTGGGCAATGTGTTGGAGAAGGTATTGTAGTTGATGTCTCAAAACACTTTACAAGAATTTTAGATATTAATGAATCTAAGAAAACGGTAACCGTT